>PDWJ01002103.1_pt1 | contig 23522 bp, 21 predicted proteins | sample 1430881 | NCBI WGS metagenome assembly PDWJ01 (sample SAMN01162460, study PRJNA174530) | Oral metagenome, whole genome shotgun sequencing project. | biome: Marine environment; feature: Marine mammal; material: Swab sample of the gingival sulcus; isolation source: swab sample of gingival sulcus... | reverse complement strand
GGAAACGGGGTAGAATGGCCAAATCTGATGCACACAATCTTTGGGAGCGATTGGAAAAATATGAAGTGGCCGTGCTGCTTTTTGCCAAGGACCCCCATGCGCCATTTACCAATAATAGAGCCGAAAGAGATCTGCGGATGGCGAAAGTAAAACAGAAGATTTCAGGGTGTTTTCGGAAAGTAGCATACGCCCGGGCTTACTGCAGGATTTCAAGCTACCTCCAATCCATGGCAAATCAGGGAATCAACCCGCTTGTCGCTATTCAGATGGCTTTGGCTGGGGACATCCCTCAGGCTGAGATTGATGGGGGGAGTAGTTACGCGTTTTTATTGTAATATGTTTGCAATGCTTTGATTTTAGTTTTTTGCTTAATTTTAAAAAGGTATCTATAAAATGAAAAAAATATTATCAACCTTTAAAAAATACAAACGCATCAATAACAGTGAACTTATTCAAGAAGGGGTAGGTAATAAGGATAATGAAGGGATAGATCCAGCAGAGAGCACGCCTGAAGGATTAACCTCAGTTAATATAGAAGATTATTATCCGCATAATATAATACAAAGGTGGGGTGGAAAGGTTCCGGTCCATTCTGGTATCGAAAAGATTCTATCTGAACAATTAAATTCATATGAAAATTTACTGAATGAATTTATTCCTTATTTAGACAGATTATCTGAGATAAGCTTTAGTCGGAACAGAAAAAAGCCGACGGAACCATATTGGGATAATGGTTTTCTTCCAGGATTAGATGCCGTTGTGTTGTACTGCATGGCAGCTTTAAAAAAACCCAAGCTGTATATCGAAATTGGATCCGGGAATTCTACAAAGTTCCTGTCGTTGGCGAAAAGCGATTATAACTTAAACACGCGTATTGTCTCAATTGACCCTTACCCACGAGCCGAAATTGACGAGCTTTGCGATACTGTAATAAGGAAACCACTTGAAGCGTGTGACCTGTCAATATTTGACGATTTAGAGCCTGGAGATGTTCTTTTCCTTGATGGATCTCATCGGGTGCTGCAAAATTCCGACACTACGGTGTTTTTTCTTGAAGTGCTTCCAAAGATTAAGCCAGGGGTGATCATTCATATTCACGATATTATGCTTCCTGCGGATTATCCTGAGAGTTGGGATAAGCGACTGTATTCTGAACAATACACATTGGGAGCCATCCTTTTATTTGCACATGATAAATTCAATATCATTATGCCAAATTGCTACGTGTACTGGTGCACCAAGCTAACAGAAATACTGAATCCGTTATGGGAAACTCCTGGACTCGAGAAAGTTGATCGCAATGGCGCTTCTTTTTGGTTTTCAATTAAATAAAATCACAAGAACTCCTGCGCCTATTATTTATGTATGCGCAGGTAGAAACTTATAAAATTGCCCCCAGACGGCAAAAAAAAGTCTTCTGGGGGCTTTCTTCCCGATCACATTCATAGTCGATATTCATAACGTTTCTTTGCCGTTAGCATGTCGATTCATCCGCGTCGGCCTTCATGAATCCTCTGTGCAATGGCACGTACATCTGCCATTACCGTTTCTGTATCCAGGGTGATCAGGCGACGGTTTATCACCACGGGTTCGCCGTCCAGGAATACATCCCGCACATCGGCGCCGCCAGCCGCATACACGGCATGGGAGGCCGCATGATAAACCGGCGTGAGCCGGGGCGAGCAGCTGTCCAGGAGCACAAGGTCCGCTGCTTTCCCCACTTCAATGGACCCGATCTCCGCCGCCATCCCCAGAACCCTCGCCCCGTCAATGGTGGCCATGCGGACCACGGTCTCGGCATTCAGTGTGGTCGGGTCTCCTTGGGCCGCCTTCTGTACCAGAGCTGCGGTCCGCATCTCCCCGAACAGGTCGAGATCATTGTTACTCGCCGCACCGTCGGTTCCCAGGCCCACGCACAGGCCAGCCGCCTGCATGGCCGGCACCGGTGCGATCCCGGCGCCGAGTTTTAGATTACTTTCCGGATTATGGGAGATGCCGCAGCCCCTTTCCGCTAGCAGGGCGATATCGGCGTCAGACAGCCATACCCCATGCACCACCAGGGTCTGTTCATCAAGAATCCCCAGCTGATCCAGCCAGGCTGCCGGTGTCATCGTGTGCCGGGCAATATGCGCATTCACTTCTTCTTGCGTTTCGGCCACATGGATCTGGAAGCGCACCCCCAGCTCGCGGGCAGTCTGTTTGGCCCGAATCAGGGTGTCTGCCGAGCAGGTATAGGGCGAATGACAGAAGATGGACGGACGGATCCGGGGCGATACCGCCTGCCAGTCTGCACAAAACGCAGCAGCTGTGGCCACATTTTTTTGCGGATCCGGACATCCCGGCGCCGGATGGTCGATAACCCCGTGACCGAGCACAGCCCGGATGCCGGACGCGGCTGCGGCCGCAGCCACAGCCCCTTCGAGGAAATATCCATCGCAGCAGGTGGTGGTGCCGGATAACAGCAGCTCCGCACACCCCAAACGTGCCCCAGCTTCGGCGGTTTCCGGTGTGATATGGGCCGCTTCTGCGGGAAACATGTGCCTGGTGAGCCAGGTTTCCAGGGGCAGATCTTCGGCCATGCCCCGAAACAGGGTCATGGGCAGATGGGTATGGGTATTGACCAGACCGGGCATGAGAATGCCGCCCCCGCCGTCAATACGCGCTGCCGCATCCGGCAGCGGTTCTGTTTCCGCGTTTCCCACGGCCGCGATCCGACTGCCGGTGATGGCCACATACCCGCGTTCAATCACGGTGAACGCGGCATCCACGGTCATTACCCGGCAGTTGTGAATCAGGCGATCATATGGCATGGATGGACTCCTTTTTTCTTTACCGGTAGGCAGCCATGGTGTCTGCGATCTGGCGAATGTCCGCACGGACCGCGTCTTCGTCAAGAAATGTCAGCTTCCGGTTGTCCATGAGCACCTGCCCGTCCACAACCGTGGTGACCACATCCTGGCCCCGCACCCCATGCACGATCAGTGCATACGGGTCATAGACCGGGGTCAGGTGGGGCTGGTCCATATCAATGATGATAAAATCCGCTTTTTTTCCTGGTTCCAGGGTACCGGTCACCGATGCCAGTCCCAGGGCCCTGGCGCCAATACGGGTGGCCATGGCCACCACATCACGGGCCGGCATGACCGACGGATCCTGCAGCCTGCCTTTCTGAAGCTTTGCAGCCGTATCCATTTCCGTGAACATGTCCAGATCATTGTTGCTGGCACATCCGTCAGTTCCCAGTCCCACAGGGATGCCCCGGGCCATGAGGTCGGTCACCGGTGCCACGCCAGATGCCAGTTTCAGGTTACTCTGCGGATTGTGGGCCACGGCCGCCCCATGCTGTTCAAGCAGGGCTTGATCCCGATCCGTGAGATGCACCCCATGACAGGCCAGGGTGCGCGGTCCCAGCACCCCGAGTGACGCCAGATGGGCCACGGGCGTGCATCCGTAGCGCGCGTTGATCTGCTGCACTTCACTTTCTGTCTCCGACAGATGGATCACATACCGCGCATCCGCTGCTTCGGCAATCTCCCAGGCGGTGGTCAGGAGTTCAGGTGCGCAGAGATACGGGGAATGGGGTTCCACGGCAACAGAGACCCGCGGATGCGCCTTCCACGCACGGATCAGATCCCGGGTACAGGCATACCCGTTTTCAAGGGGACCATAACAGGGGGAGGGGAAATCATAGAGCACCTCACCGACCACGGCCCGCAGGCCCGCCGCATCAGCCGCTCGTGCCACGGCATTCTCAAACAGGTACATGTCGCAGAAACAGGTGGTGCCGGTCCGGATCATCTCGATACAGGCAAAGAGGGCGCCCGTATACACCATGGCTTCCGTAAGCATGGCTTCAGCCGGAAAAATATGGTCGTTGAGCCAGGTCATGAGGGAAAGGTCATCGGCCAGTCCCCGGAAACAGGTCATGGCCGCATGGGTATGGGTGTTGACCAGACCGGGCATGACCAAATTGCCCCGGGCATCAATGATCCTTGCCGCTGTTTCCGCGCCCGGGGGCAGTTCTTCGCCCACGTGGACCAGGACATCGCCTTTCACTGCCAGACAGCCGGATGCAATTTCCCCAGGGCCGGTTGCTGCGCTGGTCAGGATCCGGGCATTTTTGACCACCAGGTCAAGGGAGACCTTTGTGTGTTCCGGTTTGTTTTCAGTCATGGGGCATGGCTCCAATCACCCCGCGAATCAGGGTTTCCACGTGAGGGGCCGCCTGAGTGGCCACATCAATGATGGCATCCACAGACGCCACTTCCGGCGCATCCGGGTCTGCGATATTGGTGATGGTGGAAAGCCCAGCCACCCGCATGCCCCCGTGGACCGCCGCAATCACCTCCTGAATGGTAGAAAACCCCACCGCGTCCGCACCTGCCGTGCGCAGCCAGCGCATCTCTGCAGGGGTTTCCAGAGATGGTCCCCGCAGCCCGGCATACACACCAGCCGGCGCCGAGATGCCCTGTTCTGCCGCCACCTGCTGAGCCGCCGCTTTCAGGAACGGATCATAGGCCCGAGTCATATCCGGAAACCGGTCGCCCCAGGCATCCGCATTGGGGCCTTCCAGGGGATTGGCGCCGGTCAGGTTCAGGTGATCCGCGATCACCATGATATCCCCTTCGCGAAAATTCGGGTTCAGGCCGCCCGAGGCATTGGTGACAATCAAATACCGGGCACCGAGCTGCCGCAGCACGCGAATGGGAAAGGTCACCGCTTGGGGCGAATACCCTTCATACAGGTGAAACCGTCCCTGCATGGCTGCCACCGGCCGGCCCGCAAGCTGCCCCACCACCAGCCGGCCCGTATGGCTGGTCACTGTAGAAACCGGGAAATGGGGAATATCTCCATAGTCGAAGCACGCATCCACATCAATGGTCTCAGCTGCATCTGAAAGACCGGTGCCAGTCATGATACAGACGTCCGGAAGACGGGAGATCCGCTCGCTTAAAAACGCTGCGGATGCGTTCACCTGCCGGACATAGGTGTCAAGCGAAGTCATCAGTAGATCCCTTTTGCGTGAGGGGTTAAAGGGTCGGGTAGAAGACCGGCCGGCCGTCAGTCGACTCGGCAATCACCCCGTTGTTTTGTGTTTCCAGAAGTGCATCCGGCGTAACCGGTACTTTTCCGCGTCCGCCGGGAAGATCGATCACATACTGGGGAATGCCCATGCCCGAGATCTGTCCCCGCAAACTGCGCATCATGGCCCGGCCCCGGGAAACCGGCACCCGAAAATGGGCCGTGCCCCGCACAGGGTCCGGATGGTGCAGGTAATAGGGCTTGACCCGTATGGCAAGCAGCCCCCGCATGAGTTCCTGCAGGGCCGCCGCCTCGTCATTGACCCCGGAAAGCAGCACAGTCTGGCAGCCCACAGGAATCCCGGCATCAGCCAGCCGACCGCAGGCAATGGCTGCTGCCCGGGTCAGCTCTGCCGGATGATTGAAATGGGTGTTCACATACACTGGGGCCGCCTGCCGGATACCGGCAGCCAGCGCCGGGGTGATCCGCTGGGGCAGCACGCAGGGCATGCGGGAATGGATCCGGATGATCGACACATGGGAAATGGCCCGGATGCGCATCAGCACATCAATCAGCACATCGTCCGGCAGCATCAGGGGATCACCGCCGGACAGGATCACATCCCGGACATCCGGGGTGCGGGCAATATAATCGATGCCGGCCGTCCGGGTTTTGGACGTCACCCGGCCCTTTTTTCCAAGATCCCGCTTGCGCATGCAGTGACGGCAAAAAAGGGCACACTGGTCAGACACATGAAAAAGCACCCGGTCCGGATACCGGTGGACCAGATGCGGGACCGGCGACTGGCTGATTTCCGCCAGCGGGTCCGGGGCCAGGCCCGCGTCGTCCAGCTCCCGCACATGGGGAATGGCCTGGCGGTACAGGGGCATCCCGGCTGTTTTCACAAGCCCGAGATAATAGGGGTTGATCCGCATGGGATACCTGGCGGCAACCCGGGCCATCGCCTCCCGGTCTCCGGGAATGTCATCCGGCAGATCCTGCGGCCGGGTGATGCTCTGTTTTAAAAGCACCCGCCAGTCTGCTGCCGGGTCATCCCATTGTTCCATGCCGTCATTTCCGGCCGTGATCAATCGACCCCGGGGATGGAATAGGTGCTGCAGGATCCGCTGGAACAGGTCCGATCCTGCACACTGGCCTGGGGCCGGCCGCTGCTGCCATGAGCATAATTCATGGTGCTCAGTACCCGCTCAAATTCTGTTGACTGGCATTCCGGGCAGGCAATTTCCCGATCATCATCTTTTTTCATAACCAGCACTTCAAAAAAGGTTTCACACTTGCTGCACTTGAACTCGTACAGTGGCATGGCTCGCCCCTTCCGGTATTTCACCATCTATGGTTCAGCGGCGGCTGCCGCCTGTTTCATCAGTTAACATTCCCCTGTGAATATGCGCATCGCCTTGCGGCTGTCAAGAGCCTTCAGCCGCGCTGGCCAGCATTTCCCGGGCATGGGTACGGGTGGCGTCCGTGATGTGCATGCCACCCAGCATCCGGGCCAGCTCGTCAATACGTCCGGTCCTGTCCAGGGGAATGATATTGGTCCGGGTCCGCGCGTGTTTCACGGATTTTTCAATCCGGAAATGGGCGTTGCCAAACCGGGCAATCTGGGGCAGATGCGTGATGCAGATTACCTGATGATGGGCGGCCAGGGCAGCGATTTTCAGCCCCACCCGGTCTGCGGTGCTTCCCCCGATCCCGGCATCAACCTCGTCAAAGACCACGGTTTCCACCGCATCCATCCGGGCCAGCATCACCTTCAAGGCCAGCACCACCCGGGACAATTCCCCGCCTGAGGCAATCGCGGCAAGGGGTTTTAAGGCCTCTCCCACATTGGGGGCAATCTGGAACTCGCCCCGGTCCATGCCCGTGTCGGTCATGAGGATCCCGTCATCGGAAAACGCACGGTCTGCTCCGGAATCAGGCACCGGCGTCAGGGCAACTGAAAAAACCGTTCCAGCCATGCCCAGGGCGGTCAGCTCGGTTTCCACTGCCGTGCAAAAGGCCGGGGCCGCGTCGTGGCGGGCTTGAGACAAGGCCCGGCAGGCATCGGAGAGTGCTTTTTTCCCTTGGGCCACCGCCGCTTCCGCTTCCGCCACCGTTGTTTCCATCTGGGCCACCTCATCCAGGCAGGCGGTCAGGGCTGCCAGTTTTGCCATCACCGCCGCCAGCGAGCCCCCATATTTCCGCTTGAGCCGGTTCAGCTGATCCAGACGCGCTTCTGCCTGTTCCAGCCGCTCCGGATCTATCTCAATGGTGTCTGCATACTGGTGCAGAAAACCGGCAAGGTCTTCCGCCTCCAGAGCAAGGGCCTCCAGCCGCCCGGCTGCCGGAGACAGGGCGTCGTCCACACCGGTCTGTTTCTGGATGGACTTATGAAGCTCAGAAAGCCGTTCAGCAATGGCCCCGGCGTCCGTATACAAGGCGCCCGATGCTTCCCGTGCCGCCTGGTACAGGGATTCCCCGTGCCGCAGCCGGTTGATCTCGGCCGCTAGCGCTGCATCCTCCCCGTCCTGCACACCGGCTGACAGGATTTCCTGCTTCTGAAAGGTGAACAGATCCCGTTCCTCATCCTGGCGTTTGGCCCGTTTTTTTAACGTCGATAAGGCCTGCACCCGGGGGACGAGATCCGCATGGGCCTGTTTCACCCGCTCCCGCAGGGGGATCAGGCCGCTGAACTGATCCAGCAACAACAGATGCTGGTCTTCACGAAGCAGGGATTGGTGGGCATGCTGACCGGCAATACTGGCCAGATTTTCGGTGATTTTCGACACGCGCTGCATGGTGGCCGGACTGTCGTTCACATACACCTTATGCCGGTCATTTTCAGAGAGCACCCGCCGGATGATCAGCGGCCCGTCCGGATCATACCCGCTTTCCGCGACCACCCGGGCCGCCGCACTACCGGCGGTCAGGGAAAAAACAGCCGACACTTCGGCCCGGCTGCACCCGGTCCGGATCATTTTTGAAGAGGCCCGGCTGCCCAGAAGCAGGTTCAGGGCATTGATGAGAATGGACTTTCCGGCACCGGTCTCACCGCTCAGGACCGTGAGCCCGTCCTGAAAGTCAATGGTCAGATCATCGATAATGGCAAAATTTTTGATGGCGAGCGCTTGCAGCATCTGTCCGTTCTCCGCTGGTAGCGTCTAAAAAGAGGGTTCCCGGCTGCGGGGCATCCGATCCGAATCATTCGAAATTTCAGTTTATGACACAAGCCGGATTGTTTGTAAAGCTGGTCAGAAGCACGTTTGACACCCACGGATATGATGATGCAAGTGCGCGTTGAATGATGACCGGGGCAGCCGGAAAGAGATGCGGACAGTTGAAAATACAAAGGATATAAGCGGAAATGATCAAGGAAGCATCAGGATGAACCCCGCGCACGCGGGAATCCCGTTCAAACGCCGTGCGAAGCCTGTCTGCAGAAAAAAGAGTGAAGCAAAAAATGAAAAAACAGCGGCCTGATTGCCTGAAAACACGATCTGCCATTTCCTGTCAGGCCGCAGCCTGTGGAACGGCGGTTACGCCGACAGCTGATCGGTCAGGCTTTTAATCTCATCTGCAATCTCATGGAGCAGGTGATACATGGCCACTGACTCATTCCCGCTGAGACGGTCCACATCCGGACCCGACGGTTGAAAAACATTGGCAAGCCCTTTCAGTTTGGCAATCGGCGTACAAATTCCCAGCCTGAACGACTGAATATCCATCGAACTTTCCATAATACCCCCAGCAGATATCCCTTCCTGTTCACAGCATCAGTTAACGAGAAACGCCATCACGCGCCACTGAACCGTGTTTTTGAGAAATCCTGATTAGTCCAGATGCGCATAAAATTCAAGTCCAATCATGATACCACCTGAATAAAACCCATTCCCGGGCAGCCCTGTTTCCCACCGGACCGGGTCGTTACGGTTTGTAATATAACCAAACAATGTTTGGTAGCGTCAAACTTTTTTTCTTTATTAAAAAAAAATGACGCTCCTGTCCATAGGGAGAACACCTTATTTCTCTGGGAACCTTCCCTGGCCATCCGTTGCAAAACACGGTTTCCGGCTTGATATGCAGGCGGATAATGCGTACAGTGTGCCAATGGGATATGTCTTTAATTTTCATGACGCCAGCGCGTATGCAGCCTGGCAGCGGCAGGCGGACCGGATGCCCGGTGCGGCGGAATACGCCCTGATGATGCAGATGCTGAAGCCTGCATGGGGCAGCCATGTACTGGATATCGGTTGCGGCACCGGAGAAAGCCTTGACCCGTTTGTGGACAAGGGTATCCGGAGTACCGGCATTGATCCGTCTCCCTATATGCTTGATATTGCCTGCAACCGGGTGGGGCACCGTACGGAACTGCACCGGGGAAGCGCCGAAGACCTGCCGTTTTCAGACAACGCATTCAATTACGCGGTCCTGTTTCTCACCCTGGAGTTTGTGGAATCCCCGGCGCTGGCCATTGAAGAGGCCTGCCGGGTGACAAAGGATCGTGTGTTCATCGGATTCATCAACAAGTTTGCCATCAAAGGGACACAGCTCCGCATCCAGAGCATGTTTACCAATTCCATCTTCAACCATGCGCGGTTTTACAGCATCTGGGAGATGCGGCGTCTGGTCCGGACCATTGCCGGAGATATTCCGGTCCGCTGGCGCACATCCGGTACCTGCGCCGCAAACTGGCCCCGATGCAAGGCCCTGCCTCAACGGCTTCCCTTTGGGGGTTTTGTCGGTATGGTCTTTTCTCCGGTTCCCCGCTTCAACACCACACCGCTGACCCTCAAGTACGGCCCCAAGCGACCCCGGCAGACGGTTGCCGACTTTCCTGGGGCCATCCGGAGGTAGGTACGCATCATGGAAGCGCTCTGTTATGAACCGCTCGAGGGCACCCATGTCCGGTGCCGCCTCTGCGGCCATGCCTGCCGTATTCCGGACGGCAAGCGCGGCATTTGCGGGGTCCGGGAAAACCGAGGTGGCACCCTGTACACCCGTGTCTACGGGGAACTGGTTGCCCGCAGCATCGATCCCATTGAAAAAAAACCGATCTTTCATCTGCTGCCCGGCTCCACAGCCTTTTCCATTGCCACTGTGGGGTGCAACTTCCGCTGCCGGTTCTGCCAGAATGCCGATATCGCCCAGATGCCGGCCGACCATGGCGGACAGATCCGCGGCGCGTATACGCCGCCGGAAACCGTGGTGGTTCACGCCCTGAAATCCGGGTCTGCCTCCATCGCCTACACCTATACCGAACCCACGGTTTATTTCGAATTCATGCGCGACACCGCCCGGCTGGCAACAGGGGCCGGCCTGAAAAATATCATGGTAACCAACGGTTATATGTCCCCTGAGGCCCTCGCGCTCATCGCCCCGGATCTGGATGCGGCCAATGTGGATCTCAAGGCCTTTTCAGACACGTTCTACCAAAACAGATGCGGTGCCCGGCTTCAGCCTGTCCTAGACACCCTCACCGCCATGAAATCTTTTGGCATTCTGGTGGAAGTCACCACCCTCATCATCCCCGGGGAAAATGACGATCCCGGAGAACTCTCAGCCCTTGCCAATTTCATTGCCGGTACCCTGGGGCCGGAAACCCCCTGGCACATCAGCCGGTTCCATCCCGCCTACCGGCTTACCGACCGGCCGGCAACCCCCGTTTCCACCCTGGAGACCGCTTTTTCCATTGGCAAAGCCGCCGGTCTTCATTATATCTATACCGGCAATGTTCCCGGCCGCGGCATGGCGGACACGTTTTGCCCGGGCTGCGGCGCCTGCCTCATTTCCCGGCACGGCTTTTTTGTGAGCACAGACCGCATGGGTGCCAGCGGCATCTGCCCGGACTGCGGATGCCGCATACACGGCGTTTTTTCACGCGAATCAGGATAAAGGTCTCACGCATCATGACACACCCTTTTCTGAAACGGGTCCGTACCTACGGGCAAATGATCAAGTTTTCTCACACCCTTTTTGCCATGCCCTTTGCCCTGGCCGCGTTTATCCTGGCCTGGGATCAGTATCCGGTCACTGCAGCTCAGCTGTTTTACATTCTGCTTGCCCTGGTCGGGGCCCGGTCGGCGGCCATGGGATTTAACCGAATCGTGGACGCGGGCATTGATAAAAAGAACCCGCGAACCGCCCTGCGGGAAATCCCCAGCGGCACGCTCTCTGCCGCCTCTGCGTGGACGTTTGTCGTGCTTTCCTCAGTGCTGTTCATCGGGGCTGCGGCCCTGCTGGGGCCCTTGTGTCTTGCCCTGTCCCTGCCAGTCCTGGCCATCCTCCTTGGCTACTCCTACACCAAGCGGTTCACCTGGCTTTGTCATCTCTATCTGGGCGCTGCCATCGCTTTAGCCCCCCTGGGTACCTGGGTGGCGGTCTCAGGCCGCATTGATGGTGTCCCTGTCCTCCTCTCCATGGGACTGATGGCCTACATCGCTGGATTCGACATCCTTTATGCCTGCCAGGACACGGACTTTGACCGGGAAATGGGGCTTTACTCCATTCCGTCCCGGCTGGGCGTTTCCCAGGGGCTTTTCATCGCCAAATGCCTTCATGGATTCTTTTTTGCCATGCTGGTGGGGGTGGGGGTGCATGCCGGGTTGTCAAACGGTTACGGGATAGCGGTGGGCGTGATTGCCCTGCTCATTATTATCGAGCACCGGCTGGTCTCGCCGGATGATTTAAGCAACATCCATATCGCATTTTTCCATATGAACAGCGCCATCTCCGTGACCCTGCTGGCCGGTGTGGTGCTGGACCGGTGGATATGATCATGGACCGCCGCAAACGGCTGGTCATCGGCATCTGCGGTGCGTCAGGCGCCATCTACGGTCAGCGCCTGCTCATGCATCTCAGCCGCCACCCTGTGGATGTCCGCTGCATCCTTTCCGATGCGGGTGAAGCCGTGCTGCACCACGAAACCGGTCTCACCGGCGCGTCCCTTTGTCAGCAGGTGCAGAACGCAGACACGCGGCACCCGGATTTTTCCATCACCCGGTATGCGCCAGGCAACCTGTTTGCGCCGCCAGCCAGCGGTTCTTTCCGTCATGACGGCATGGTCATCGCACCCTGCACCATGAAGACAGCCGGCGCATTGGCCAGCGGCATGCCCGCCACCCTGCTTGAACGGAGCGCGGATGTGTGCCTGAAAGAAAAACGTCCCCTGATCCTGCTTCCCCGGGAGACACCGCTCAGTGTCATCCACCTGAAAAACCTGCTGACCCTGGCGCAGGCCGGCGTCCTGATCCTGCCGCCGGCGCCGGCCTTCTATCACCAACCAAAAACCGTTGCCGACCTGGTTGACTCGGTACTGGCACGGGTTTTAGATCACATGGGGCTTCCTCAGACACTGGCCCCTGAATGGCAGGAACCCGTCTAACGTCAATGTTGAGATCGCATACGGAACAGGCGTTGTATGCGCGGCTTACCCGCCGTTCCGGATACAGGCCAGAAATGCCGAACCGTGCACCTCGAGCTTCTTGTCACCCACCCCCGAGATCGTCAACAGGGCTGCCGGTGTTTCCGGGCGCCGGATCACCATCTCCCGCAGGGTCCGGTCCGGGAAAACCATATAGGGCGGAATGCCCAGCGTCTGGGCCCGCTCGGTCCGGAGCCGACGCAGGGCCTCCCACAGAGCCCGGTCTGCCGGATCATCAAATGCAGGCGGCGGTCCGTTTTCCCGCCGTCCTTTTCGCCGTTTTTTTGCAGCGGCCGGTTTTGGATCCTGGCGCAGGAAAAGCACGGTTTCGCCTTTGAGCACCGGGCTGCAGGTTGCAGACAGCTGGAGCCCGCCCTTGGCATCCACCAGGACCAGCCCCGCGGCAATCAGCTGCCGGTAAATGGAGCGCCATTCCCGTGCCGAATGTTCAGTGCCAATGCCGAAGGTGGACACCGCATCATGCCGGTTGGCACGGATCCGCCCATCTGCGGCTCCCATCAGTACATCGGCAAGGTATTTTACCCCGAATCGCTGGCCGGTCCGGAAAATACACGACAGTGCTTTCTGGGCTGCCACTGTCCCGTCCCAGGTGTTCACAGGCTCAATGCAGGTATCGCAGTGCCCGCATCCGGTTTCCATGGTTTCGCCCAGATAGGCGAGAATCACCTTGCGCCGGCACGTGGCTGTTTCGCACAGCCCCAGCATGGCAGACAGGCGCTGGTGGGAGATCCGCTTGAAGTCATCACTGCCTTCAGACTGGTCGATCATCTGCCGAAGGATCACCGCATCCGCAAGGCTATAGGCCATCCATGCCGTGGCCGGTTCGCCGTCCCGGCCGGCCCGCCCGGTTTCCTGGTAATAGCTTTCGATACTCCGGGGCATGTCCAGGTGGGCCACAAACCGGACATCCGGTTTATCAATGCCCATGCCGAACGCAATGGTCGCCACCATGACAAGACCCGGCTTTTCGATAAACGCCCGCTGGTTCTGCGCCCGCACCGACGCTTCCAGGCCCGCGTGATACGGAAGCGCGGGGATGCCCTGTTCCATCAGCCAGGCAGCGATCATCTCCACCCGTTTACGGCTCAGGCAGTAAACAATCCCCGATTCTCCCGGATATTCGGTTTCAATGAACCGGAGGAGTTGTTGCCGGGCATTTTCCTTGATGACAATCCGGTAAAAAATATTGGGCCGGTCAAAGCTGGAAATAAACTGGGCGGCTGTGTTCAGGGACAGCTTGTCTAAAATATCCTGGCGGGTGGTTGGATCTGCGGTGGCGGTCAGGGCCATACGCGGGACCTGGGGCCAGCGCTCGGCCAGGCACCGAAGCTCAAGATAATCCGGCCGGAAATCATGCCCCCACTGGGACACGCAATGGGCCTCGTCTATGGCAAACAACGCAATATCAAGTTCAGCCAGGAGCTGCTGGAATCCCGGCATGATCAGACGCTCCGGCGCCACATAGAGGAGATCTAACTGACCGGTTCTCGCCTCCCGGATCACGGCCCCGCCTTCCCCCTGCGTCTGGGAAGAGTTCAGAAACGCCGCGCGGATACCGGCCTGTTTCAGGGCCGCCACCTGATCCTGCATCAAGGCGATCAGGGGGGAGATGACAATCCCCACTCCGGGACGAATCACCGACGGCACCTGATAGCAGATTGACTTGCCACCGCCTGTGGGCATAAGCACGACCACATCCCTGCCGGCCAGCACGTCTTCGATGATCTCCCGCTGCGGCGGCCGAAACGCATCATATCCGTAATACCGTGCCAGAACAGCTTCCGGTGTCGGGGAAATTGCAGACGCATTCACGAATGTGTTTCCTCATTTTGTTTTGCGCGGACGGCAGCCTTCTGCACCCGGCGCCATGCAAATCCCTGGCGCCGCGCCGCCGTTCCCTGCCTGCAGGGCGGACCCGGCTCCAGGATCATCCGGGCTTGCCATCACTGAAAAATTCCCTTGCCCTGTCATGTGGGGTCCTTTGTCGATTTACTTATACCGCATCAAATGCCAGAAACCGGTAAATGGCAGCTTTTTCCGCCACCACCGGCGCCATGGCCTTCGTGTATTCGTCCGCGGTCGGAATACGGCCGAGCACCGCCGTGATGGCCGCCAGTTCAGCAGATCCCAGGTAGACCTTTGCCCCGTTTCCGACCCGGTCCGGAAAATTTCGGGTGGAGGTGGAGACAACCACGGCATTGTCCGACACCCGGGCCTGGTTTCCCATGCACAGGGAACACCCAGGCACTTCCATCCGGGCACCGGCTTTTCCAAACACGCTGTACAGACCTTCGGCCTTGAGCTGATCCGCGTCCATCCGGGTCGGGGGCGTCATCCAGAGCCGTACCGGCACCTCGCCGTTTCCGTCCAGCAGCGCAGCAGCGGCACGAAAATGGCCGATATGGGTCATGCAGGAACCGATAAACACCTCATCTACCTTCGTTCCGGCCACTTCACTGAGCCGCTTCACATCATCCGGATCATTGGGACAGGCCAGCACCGGTTCCGTGATAGCGGACAGATCCACATCCACGGTGGCCGCATACCCGGCATCCGGATCTGCCGTGAGCAACACCGGATCTGCCAGCCAGGCTTCCATATCTGCCACCCGGCGGCCAAGGGTTTCTGCATCCGCATATCCGTCTGCAATCTGCTGTTTAAGCAGGGCCGTGTTTGACCGGACAAAGGCAATGACCGATGCCGGATTCAGCTGGATGGTCGCCGCCGCCGCCGAGCGTTCGGCAGACGCGTCCGTGAGTTCAAAGGCTTCATCCACAGACAGGTCCGGACACCCCTCTATTTCCAGAATCCGACCGGAAAAAATATTCTTTTTTCCTTCTTTTTCCACGGTGAGCAGTCCCTGTTCAATGGCAGCCAGCGGGATGGCGTTGACCACATCCCGCCAGGTGATTTCCGGGGCCAGGGTTCCGGTGAGGCGCACACGGACCGATTCCGGCATGTCCAGGGGCATCATGCCCATGGCTGCTCCAAAAGCGACCAGGCCGGAACCGGACGGGAAACTGATGCCCACCGGAAACCGGGTATGAGAGTCGCCCCCCGTGCCCACGGTGTCTGGTACCAGCATCCGGTTCAGCCAGGAATGGATGACCCCATCCCCGGGTTTCAGGGAGACCCCGCCGCGCCGGGTGATAAATCCCGGCAGCGTGTTGTGCATGGTCACATCCACCGGCTTCGGGTAGGCGGCCGTGTGGCAGAAAGACTGCATGACCAGGTCTGCAGAAAACTTCAGGCAGGAGAGTTCGGCCATCTCATCCCGGGTCATGGGACCGGTGGTATCCTGGGATCCCACAGTGGTCATTTTCGGCTCACAATAGGTGCCGGGCCGCACGCCCGGCTGGCCGCAGGCCTTTCCGACCATTTTCTGGGCCAGGGTGAAACCGGTTCCGGTATCATCGGCGACGGGCGGCTGGCGGAACATGTCTGCCGGCCCCATGCCGAGCAGTGCCCGTGCTTTTGCGGTCAGGGATCGCCCGGCGATCAGCGGGATCCGTCCCCCGGCCTGCACCGCGTCAAGCAGGACTTCTGATTTCAGGGTAAACCGGGTGATCACATCGCCGTTTTTTGACTGGATCTCACCCGCATAGGGCAGGATCCGAATCACATCCCCGGAACTCAGGCCGCAGACATCGCACTCAATAGGCAGGCCGCCCGAATCTTCAACCGTATTAAAGAAAATCGGGGCAATCTTTCCGCCCAGGACCACACCGCCCCGGCGTTTGTTGGGCACATACGGGATATCGTCACCAATATGCCAGATCAGGGAATTGGCAGCAGATTTACGGCTGGACCCCGTACCGACCACATCGCCTACAAACACCAGGGGAAGGCCGTCTTTTTTCAGATCGGCAAGCGTCTCCATGGCACCGGGCATCCGTTTGCCTAGCATGGAAAGGCTGTGCAGGGGAATGTCAGGCCGGCTCCAGGCTTCGCCGGCGGGAGAAAAATCATCGGTGTTGATCTCGCCTTCCACACGAAAGACCGTGAGCGAACGGGATGCCTCCAGGGCCGGCAGTTCGGTGAACCATTCTGCCGCTGCCCAGGATTTCAGGACGGTTTCAGCCCAGGTATTGGTTTTGGCTTTTTCGGCAATGGTATCAAACCCGTCATACACAAACAGAAGTCCGGAAAGGGCTTTTGCCGCCATTTCCGCCAGGTCAGGCAGGTCCAGGCAGGCGATCAGGGGGGCCACATTGAATCCGCCGCGCATGGTCCCCAGAAGAAACACCGCCTCGTCCGGCGTAATCAGATCCGTTGTGTTCTCTTTTGTACAGAGGGAATAAAGAAATTTTGCCTTTACTTCAGCAGCCGGATCCACCCCCGGAGCGACCCGCTCCACAAGAAGATATTTCAAAAACGCCGCATCTTCTGAAGGGAAAGAGAGGATCTGAGAGACCAGTTCTGCGGTTTGTTCCGCTGTCAGCGGCAGGGCCGGCAGGCCCATTTGCTTTCGTTTTGTCACATGGATTTGATAGGCGTCCAGCATGAGTCGTTGCTCCTGTTCTTCAGTAACTGCAAAGGGGAAAACCGGGTGCACCGATTTTCCCCTTATCGTTTAACCCCAGTGAGGCATGGCAGATTATCCGGCCAAACGAGAGACCGCCACCGGATAGTAGATGGAGTCACTGAACCCGTCAACAAGCGCCTGCCATGCGGCCTGGCTCTTTTCCGCATCTCCTGCGGCCTCGTACAGACGGCCCAGATTATAGAGGGCCTGATCTTTCTGGAACAGATCGGTGCCGTCCGCAATTTTTCGAAGCTGGCTGATGGCGTTTGCCGTATCACCTTTTGCCTCATACGCATAGGCAAGACCGGTCAGGATCATATTGCGGAAAGCAGGGTTGCTTCCGTCTTTTTGCCATGCGGCCGTATAGAGTTCCAGGGCCGTGTCTTTCGCATCTGTATCTGCCGCCATACCGGCCAGCCGGATCCGTGCATAGGCGGCGGCTTTTGTTCCGCCATACTGATCCAGCAGTTTCTGGATCGTTTCCGCATGCGCCAGGTAGGCGGCGGCCGGGTCTTTTTCTTTTGTGGTTTCATAGGCGGTAAAGGCATCGGTAAACTTGATACTGGCTGTATTCTGACGGTTCCGGATTGCCCAGGCACTGACAGAAGCAATGACAATCACCGCCGACATGAGGGCGGCAACGCTGATCACCCATTTTTTGTTTTCATTGAAGTAGGCCAGCGCTCTGGTCATAAACTTCTGAAATTCATCCGGCTCCTGTAACTCTTTTTTTCGATCCAAACTCACCTGTGCCATCATTTCTCCGAATTCTGTCAAACCGCTGCTGCGTTTCTCATTGGCGGCATCCGGTCAGACGGTTTTGCCTTTTTAGGCGCCTTGTCTGTTTCTGATCCGTATATTACCACACCAGGCTGTTGTGAATCCACCCGCGATCACCGTCTGCGTGTTCCACATGGATCCATTTGCCTTTTTTTGATATCACCTTGAACGGTACCCCTTTATCCACCACAAACACCTTTGCAGTGGATGTGGACGGACCGCTTCTCACATTGCACTTGACCGCCCGTGTCACCACGGTGTCCATCTTTCTGAGCAGGGACTTGTGCAGCCACCCCTCATCCCCTTCAAAATCCCTGAACCGGTACCAGTTGCCTTTTTTCTCGATCACATCCACCGGGAAATAGCGCTCGATCTGCCAGATCATGGGATAATCGGTGCCTGGACCGGATCGGACATTGACGGTACCGGATTTGATGGCAAGCCGCTCTCCGGCCTGGGCAGACCCGGCGGCCAGCAGCAACGCAAAAAAAACGGTCAGGGCATAAATGACCGAGGAACAGTGTTTTTTTGGGGAAGCAAACAAGCATGTCTGCATGGCAGTTCGTGGTCTCATGTCAACAGCCTCCATTTCCCCTGATCGCCATGATTCAGGACAATGCTATGGTTCCTAACCAAGATCTCAAGACTTTTCAAGGTGTTTTTTAAAGACTGAAGTTTCCTGAAAATTTAAATTCGTTTAAATGTTATTTAAGCTAAAAAATAGCACCCAAATTGCGTTGCATGTTGGGTACCAAAGCAAACAGAAAGAATACATAATTCATTGATTTTATTTATGTAAAAACAAAAAAACAATAGAAGACAGCTCCTCTTATGGTATATTTAAGTTATCTAACCAACTGAAAATATAAAAAAAAGAGGATGCTACCATGTTCATACTACGCGATTTACTCCAGCCCTTGCAAGATGAATTTTCCAGGACTGCTCAAGGACAGAAAAGGTCTGGTTCGCATACACGTTGCTGGCTGTGGTGGTACACTTTACATCATCAATGACCTCCAACCTGCTACGTGCCCTGCAAACGCTGTTTGGCCTAAAGTTGCATCCCCAGAGGTTTTATGCCTTTATGGCGAGCCCGACACTCCCGTGGAAAGGATTATGAAAAGCCATGTGGGGAATGATTCCGTCGCCAGCTACAGACGGACGAATAAGGGTCGCATTGGATGATTCCATAAACCCCAAAAGTGGTAAAAAAAATATTTGGTTGCGCACATTTTCACAATCATGCAGCAAAATTAAATCAGAGTTCATATCCGTGGTCACAGTGTATTCTGGCTGTCGGATTATTAAAAAAAATAAAATCCAGATAGGCCTGCCTTCCCCTTGATTTTCAATTTTATATGATGAAAAAAGACATTGAGGCAGAATCTGCTACAGCCAAACGAAAAGGGAAGGGTCTTACCTTTGAAAGCAAGATGGTACTGGCAGCCACGATGATAAGGAATATCGGTAATTACTTTAAGAGGCCTGTGTTGGTAATTACAAATAACTGGTTTGGCAATGACGGCCTTTGGTACAGGTTGGATCGTGGTAAAAACGGCCAATTCCATCTGCTTTCTCGTATGCGAACGAATAGTGTGCTATATAATTTTGTACCCGTTTCTACAGGAAAACGTAAGGCTGGCCGTCCACGAAAATATGGCCTTCGCCTGGGTTCTGTGTCTGATTTCGCACCGTACTGGAAGCAACACAATCGGTCTTTTATGGTTTTTCTGTACAAAAAAACAAGGGAAGTACAGGCGTATTCACAAATCGTTATGTTGAAAACGATGAAGTGTCCGGTACGCGTTATTTTTGTCTATCGGAAAACAGGATACGTTGCCCTCATGACCACCGATTTAACACTTTCGGTTGAGCAGATTATACTAGGATTTGCCCTATGCCGGAGCAAACCTCACAAAAATCTTTCGTCAAAACCTTACTACGCATGGTTGCGTAGCTATATGATCTATTCTTTTACAGGAAACTTTAGTCTTAAACCCCATACCTCTGAAAAAGTACACAAGTACGCCCGGTCCCTCTCAAGCGTTATGCTAATTTTTTATTTTGTTGAAATAGTTTACGTTTTTGATTCATTTAGAGTCTTGTGGTTTCCATGGAGGTTGAACAAGGAACCCTTTTGTTCCGACTCGACAAACGCCGCCATTTCATCAATCGTCAAGATTCCTTTTGTCGGCTGCTGATCGGATATACCCAATAGGTCCGAGGGGACTCTTTCCTTGGGATAATTGTAGTCGCTAACCACCTCGCCCAAGATTTTTTGGGCGATTCCCTTCTTTTTCAGTTGCTTGCGAACCTGAAATTTGATAACTTTCTTATGCATTTGAAAAGCTCCTTCTGGTTGAATTCTGTTTGGTCACAGCCTACTTCCATATAGGCGCTTTTCCTTATTTAATCAACTGTTTTTATGATAAATACCCATGTTTCTTTAACATCCTTTACGCATAGTTGCGTAGATAGATGATCAATTCTTTTACAGGAAACTTTAGTTAAGGAGGAATTCCATGAAATTTTATTTTAAAATTAGATTCCTGGGAAAATTTATCTGGATTTTTTCTGTCGCCGCCTTCTGTCTTGCCAGCCCGACTCAGGGGATCGCGGCGAAGACACCCAAATCATCAAAAACCAATATTTCTCATAAGCCCATTAAATATTTTGTGTCCGGTAGTCGGATCAAGATGAAGGCCAAGGTTAAAGATCCTGCAGGGGTATCTTTGGTCCGATGCTACTTCAAGGGGAGGACGGAGGCGGACTATGTGTTTGTTGAAATGTCTTCTGTAAATGGTAAAAATTTCAACGGAATTCTACCCGCGCCTAGTGTGAATACGGAAATAATAGACTACCTGTTTCTCGTTGTCAACTCAGACAAGCAGGTGATTCGAACCCAGGTGTATCATGTGGAAAAGGTTGAAAAGGACTATACGCCGGGTTGGCAGCAGGCACGAACGGACAAGGCCGTTCAAGTATATAGCGAACTGCCGAATCCGCCGTCAACACCACCCGGATTCTCGGACTCCGTTACCATGGATGTGGTTGAGTCGGCTGTCCGGTTTGGATTTGTGGCTGAGGGAATCTATATGCTGACTCAGATGGATAAGGCCGGCGGATCAGCTGCTGCAGCTGCAGGTGCAACAGCAGCCGGAACCATTACCGCAACAGCCGGACTGTCGACAGCTGCCGTAGTTGGTCTGGCAGCCGGCGGGATTGCTGCCGGAGCCGGAGCCGCTGCGATCGCATCAGGCTCAAGTGATGGTGATGATGATACCCCTCATATTTCGTCTCGCATTGTCGACATCTGCGTGATTGATCATAATGCCGTGCAGGATGAGTATTTTAATTTGTATGTGAACGATGTTTTTATCGGTGAGGTTAGGAATGCACCGGGTGGTACGACCTGCCATGACGGTATTGAGCTGAAAAAAGGGAAAAATTTGATTGAACTTCGGATCACCAATTCTACCATCAGTGATACTGCCCTGACCATATCGGTAAATGACGGCGAATGGGAGGAGAACTTCTCCGGAGATGATATCAGTTACGAATGGGAGCTTATCGCGGATTAGAATGTTTGCCGGTCCGGATTATCCGGGCCGGTTGAAACGGTTTTTATGAAGTCTTTTCTCTTCTTATTCATCTCTGGTGGTGTTCTCAGTGTTGCCGGTTCTGGAGGGTTAATTCGGGGACTTCCATGATAAGTATTGGCAAGAAAAAAATGGACCATCCCTATCCAACCCACAACGAATCAGTACGCGGATGTTAATAAACTCAAAAAAAAACAAAGGGTAAGCATTATCTGTTTTTCGAATCTTTATTTTAATCGCCAAAAAGAATAGAATCTTTTGATCAGACATCCATTTGCAGCATCAGACCATCAGTAAGATATGATGACCATCACAGAAGTTTAAATTTGTTTAACCCGCTGGCCTCGACACACCTTACTGGTAGCCCTCATGACCACCGATTTAACACTTTCGGTTGAGCAGATCATACAATACGATGGGGCACGCTGGAAAATAGAATCTGGATTTAAGGAGATCAAGCAGGAAATTGGCAGCTCAAAAGCACACGTTCGGAATTATAGCAGAGGAGGCATTGAGTTCTGATTTTTATAGGGTTTGCCCTATGCCGGATCAAACCCCACAAAAATCTTTCGTCAAAACCTTACTACGCATGATTGCGTAGCTAGATGATCAATTCTTTTACAGGAAACTTTAGTTAAACATTCCAACTCCCCTGACCGGCAGATCGTTTATGCCGTCCGCCGGGTTACCTGTGGTCCGGATCCTCGCATTCAGCAGAAGAAAGAGGCGATCCGCACCGGTCCACCCGGATTTTTTCCGCCATCCCCCGGCCGATGACAAGACGGTTGCCGTCCACAGCCACCACCAGCTGGCCGCGGGCCGGCGCGGTAATGACCCTGATCACCGCATCCTGCAGTATGCCCATGCTGATCAGGCGTCCGCGATTTTTTGCACCGCCGTCCAGATGCCGGATCTTCAGCTGTTCACCTGGACGGGCTTCGGACAGGGGGATGCTCCGCCGGTGATGGCACTTTCGGCACAGGCCGTAGATCTCCGTCATAAAAACCGCCTTAATCGATTAAGTTGTTCAACAGAAAGCCCCATGGCATCAGCCAGGGTCAGGCCCGTGTATTCCCGCCAGGCGTTGATAAGGCTGTCACCACGAATGCTGGCGCCCACCACTTTGTGAGGGAACCAGACATCGGCCTCATCCGGATCCACCTGGATTTCATTTGGATCGGGTCATCATCGTTGAAAAGCACCCGGTACCGGCCCACCCGTCGTCGGAAATCATAGGTATGATGTGACCGTGGCATAACGTCCAGCCCCTTGTGGTCCGGAAACGCTTTGTGGACCGCAATCTGGCTGTAAATGCCGTCTTGCTAATGGCGGGGAACCTTCCTGGTTTTTTCCGGGCCTTGCTATACCACAAGCGTGTTCTTCTGTCGGCGATACTAACATCTTCTAGCGAATTATTAAATTGAAATGTTATCAATAGATCGCGGCACAAGCGGGTAACAGCAGGAGATGCAGGGAGATGTTTGCGGGCGCCCAGGACGCTGCCGGACAAGTAACTTCTTTTCCGGCGATGGCCGCGCATCCGTTCATCATTCCTGAACGGTTCAAAAACTAAATGAAAAATACTATTTTAGGGTTTGCTGAACAACGCATTTAACCCCGCACCATCCGAGAAGCAGAATGGCTGCCAACTCAGTGTGGTGCAAAAATCTCGTTTTACCATTCCTTGTCTTGCTCTGTAAAAAATGAAAAAAAGAATGGTGGCAAGCCACCGCTTTAGGTTCATCACCAGGAAGCTTAACATGATGGCGGTTTCACTGGTTCCCGAAAGCTTGGTCATGATACGGTTCAGAGTATAGCGACGTTTGCCCTGTCCGAATTTGCCTTGTCATCCGGCCGTCTGGTTCAACGCGGGTATGGAGCCGGCTGGCAGCGGCATTGCCTGTCATGGCGGATAAAAGGTGCGCACGGTTCGCTGATTTTCTGCAGCACCATACGGGTTGCCTGGGGCGGCCTGCTCGGTGATGGCGATTCGGGAGCCATCGTCTGACCGGAGAAACGCATGGTATGTCACCCGGGTCACCACCCCTTTGGTGTATTCGGTCAGGGTGCGGGGGATCTGCTGATCCCTGTTTTCCTCGGTATCGTCTGGATCCACCGGCGTATAACGCTGGATCATGGCCAGAGAAGTGGCTTC
>PDWJ01001931.1_pt1 | contig 23526 bp, 17 predicted proteins | sample 1430881 | NCBI WGS metagenome assembly PDWJ01 (sample SAMN01162460, study PRJNA174530) | Oral metagenome, whole genome shotgun sequencing project. | biome: Marine environment; feature: Marine mammal; material: Swab sample of the gingival sulcus; isolation source: swab sample of gingival sulcus... | reverse complement strand
ACTCAGATTTTACTCCCATTTATTAACAGTTTGTTCACACCGCGTTGTTAATTTTTTATGCATATATTGTTCAAAAACATGTTTATATCTCTTTTCTAACAGAATAAGCAAAGGAATAAACATATTTCTGTTTACTAAAAAGTACAAAAAATTAGTAATTTAAACAAATTATAAACAAATCCCAACAGATAATAAAAATAATATAAAAACATATATTAAAGGAATTGTATAAGGAGTTCCTCAATGCCACTCAATTGTACCATTACTAAAGACGAGTTTTTGGAAGGTTTAAATAGTCTTCAAAACATAACAAACAAGAAAGGAACATTGGCTATCCTTTCCAATGTTCTTATTCAAACCACGACAGGAGGTCTAATTCTTACAGGAACAGATCTCGAGGTTGGACTACGTCTTTTTGTACCTGCAGAGATTCATGAGGAAGGTTCTCTGACTCTTCCTTCAAAAAAGATATTTGAAATTGTAAGAGAATCAGGTTCTGAAACAATAACCATAGAAGAAACCGACAATTCATGGGTTTTAATAAAAGCTGGTTTCAGTACTTACAATCTCGCTGGAATGCCGGATGATGAATATCCTGAATTTCCTGAATATGATGAAGAAAATTTTATATCATTTGAGAGTTATATTTTTCTTGAACTTATTGATAAGATTATATTTTCTATTGCCAGTGAACAGGAGAATATTTATTCCCTTACTTCTGTTCTCTTTGAGAAAGAGAGCATTGATGGTCATAATTTTCTGAAAATGATTTCGTCTGATGGTCACAGACTTTCTCTTATGAAGAAGGAAGTCTCTGTGGACCTTGAAAATATGAAACTTAATAAAGTAACCCTTATTCCTAAAAAAGGTATTCAGGAATGGAAAAAATTCTGTGAAACAAGAGACAGCGTAGAAGTTTCTTTTGAAGAGAAACAGCTTGTTTTACGAGAAGGACAGGCTGTTATGGTTATTCGCCTGAAAAAAGGAGAATTTCCTAATTATGTTGCAATATTAGGGGCTGTACAAATGTCTAATTGCGTAAAAATAAACCGTATACCATTTCTCGAATCTCTGAAAAGAATAAACCTCTTTACAGAGGATGTTTTTCATACAATATCCCTGAAATTGGAAACAGATAAATTGATTCTTTCTTCTCAAAATGCAGATCTTGGTAACGCAAAGGATGAACAAACTGTTGAATATTCCGGGGAAACTTTAAATCTCGGTTTTAACTGTAGATATTTTATTGAAACTCTTCAGGTTATGGAGTGTGAAACTGTTGAGGCATACATCAATTCCAATGCGAGTCCATGTCTTATGAAATCAGATGACGATGAAGGATTTGCCAGTGTAATTATGCCAATGCAGCTCTAGGCAGGATTTGTATCAGTTTGTCTTTAACTATCAAGATACGTAAAGTTTTATAAAAGGATATAGCGTGACAGAAACAAGTAGTAATTACAGCGCCCAGCAGATTCAGGTATTGGATGGTCTGGAGGCAGTTCGCAAACGGCCTTCCATGTACATAGGTAATACTTCTGAAGAAGGTTTACATCATCTTATATGGGAGATTGTTGATAACAGTATTGATGAAGCTCTGGCCGGGTATTGCAGCAGAATAAAGGTTACAATCCACGAAGACAATGGAATCTCTGTTGAGGATGATGGTCGTGGTATTCCTGTCGATAAACATCCCACTGAGGATATGACTGCTCTTGAGCTGGTCATGACCACCCTTCATGCCGGTGGTAAATTTGACCATTCCAACTATAAGGTTTCCGGTGGTTTGCATGGTGTAGGAGTTTCTGTTGTTAATGCATTGTCCACCCATACTTATGCCGAGATCAGACGTAATGGAAAACTCTATAAGCAATCTTACGAAAAAGGCGATAAAACAGGGGAACTGCAGATTATAGGTGAAAGTGAAAAAACCGGAACCAAGATATTTTTTAAGGCGGATCCTGAAATATTCACCGAAACAACTGTATATAGCTACGAGACCGTAAAAAGCCGCCTGCGTGAGCTCAGCTTTCTTAATAAAGGCCTGAAAATTTATCTCAAGGATGAAAGAAGCGGGGAGGAAGATACGTTTCATGCTTCGGGCGGTATCATTTCCTACGTTGAGTGGTTAAACAGAAAACGTAATGCCGTTTTTGATACTCCTATCTATATATCGGGAGAAAAGGAAAATGTTGAGGTTGAGATTTCACTTCAGCATTTTGACGGCTACTCCGAGCGGCTTTTTTCTTTTGTAAACAATATAAATACAAAAGAGGGTGGTAGCCATGTTGCCGGATTCAGATCATCTTTAACAAAATGCATTAATCGTTATGCTAACGATGATATGATCCCAAAAAATATGCGGGAAAAGGTCAGTGGGGATGATATCAGGGAGGGATTGACCTGTGTTATTTCTGTTCGCGTACCAAACCCCCAATTTGAAGGACAAACAAAGACCAAGCTGGGGAATAGTGAGGTTAAATCCATTGTTGAGTCTATCTGTACTGAAAAACTCACTCTTTTTCTGGAGCAGAATCCAGCTATAGCAAAAAAAATTCTATCCAAGGTTGTTGATGCAGCAAGGGCAAGGGAAGCAGCTAAACGGGCCAGGGATTTATCCAGAAAAAAAGGCTCAACAACCCTGTTGATGGCTGGCAAACTTGCTGAGTGTCAGGAAAAAGATCCTGCAAAAAGAGAAATATTCATAGTTGAGGGAGACTCTGCCGGTGGTTCTGCAAAACAGGGTCGTGATAGATCAAATCAAGCTATTTTGCCGCTTCGGGGTAAGATTCTTAATGTAGAAAAGGCCCGTTTTGATCGTATTCTCAGCAGTGAGGAGATTAAGCAGCTGATTGGCGCGCTGGGATGTGGAATAGGCAAGGATGAGTTTGATCTTGAAAAACTCAGATATCATAAAATCATCATCATGACTGATGCTGACGTCGATGGTGCACATATCCGAACTCTTCTCCTTACCTTTCTTTACCGACAGATGTTACCTCTTGTTGAAGGTGGTTTTGTTTATATAGGCCAACCGCCTCTCTACAGGCTGGGACGAGGAAAAAAAGAACAATATTTCATAGATGATGGGGATTTGAATTTCTTTATTTTTACTCAGGCCAGTCAGAATTTTACTATGGTGGCCCATGATAAGGAAGATGTCCTTATAGAAGGGAGTATGTTTATTGAATTGATGCAGAAACTTTCCATCTATGCTCGTATAACTGACTTTATGTCCCGTATGAATATTCGGGATGATATGCTCTATTTTCTTTTGGATAATGGGATACGATCTGCAGATCAGTTTAGAGAAATATCTTTTGTAGAAGAATTGAAAAATAAACTTTCTGAAGATGAACTGATTATTGGAGATATTCGTTCCAGCAGATGGCGTCCCGATTGTTACGAATTTGATATTGCGGTACGTGGAAATGTTCAAATTACGATGACTCTTGGCCCGCAGATCCCGCTTATCAGTGAGTATAGAACTGCCCTTGGTTTATTTGATATAATCAAACCATTTCTGAACTCTACCTTTACTATTACCCAAATAAATAAAACGGGTCAGGATAAGGAGCTCAAAGCAGGAAACTGGCGTGAAATGCTGCAGACTATAAAAAATGAATCCTTTAAAGGTAGTCATCTCCAGCGCTATAAAGGTTTGGGTGAAATGAATCCTGAGCAGTTATGGGATACTACGATGAATCCCGAAAACAGGACATTGATGAAGGTAACCATCGAAGATGCTGAACAGGCCGATGATATTTTTACCACATTAATGGGTGATAAAGTTGAACCGCGACGGGATTTTATTCAGAACCACGCACTGGAAGTAACAGATCTCGATATTTAAGGAAACTGATTCAAATTGGATCAATATAAAGTTAACAGGAACAGGTAATAACTCCTATGAGCAATGATTTAGAACAGAGTAGTGAGCAGTTTCCTACTATTTCAATAGAGAAAGAATTACAGAAATCCTATCTTGATTACGCGATGAGCGTAATAGTGGGTCGTGCGCTACCCGACGTGCGTGATGGTTTAAAACCAGTACATAGACGCTCTCTTTTTGCTATGCGTGAGTTGGGCGTATACCATAACAGACCCTATGTTAAATCTGCCCGTATTGTCGGTGATGTTATAGGTAAGTATCATCCCCATGGTGATACTGCTGCATATGATACCATTGTTCGTATGGCTCAGGATTTTTCCATGCGTTATCCTTTGGTGGATGGCCAAGGAAACTTTGGTTCTCTTGATGGTGATTCCCCAGCGGCAATGCGTTATACCGAAGCAAGAATGACCCGTATTGACAGGGAAATTGTCAATGATCTCGACAAGGAAACTGTGGATTGGGTTCCAAACTATGATAATTCCTTAAAAGAACCATCGGTAATGCCAAGTAAGATACCTAATTTACTGGTAAATGGTTCTTCCGGTATAGCTGTTGGTATGGCAACAAATATACCGCCGCATAATCTTACTGAGGTTCTTGATGCCCTGGTTGCCTTAATTGATAATCCTGATATGACGGTTCATCAGATTATGTCCATAGTAACCGGGCCTGATTTCCCGACTGGTGGTCAAATTTGTGGTCGTGCTGGTATCCGTGAAGCATATGAAACCGGTCGTGGTGTTGTCGTTATGCGTGCTTTAACCCATGTGGAAAAGGCCAAAGATGGCAAAAAAGAATGTATTGTTATCACGGAAATTCCCTATCAGGTTAATAAAGCGAATCTGGTTGAAAAAATTGCAGAACTGGTCAAGGATAAAAAAATCAATTCCATTTCGGAAGTAAGGGATGAATCTGATCGTCACGGTTTACGGGTTGTTATTGAGCTGAAAAAGGATGAGATGCCGGAGATTGTTATTAATCAGCTTTATAGTATGACTATGATGCAGAAATCTTTTGGTATTATTCTGCTGGCTATTGTTAATAACAAACCGGAAATACTCAATTTAAAACAGATTCTTGAACACTTTATTCTTCACAGGAAGGTTATTGTGTATCGAAGAACTGCTTTTGAACTGAAAAAGGCGGAAGAAAAAGCCCATATTCTGGAAGGTCTTAATATAGCGATAAATAATCTCGATGATGTTGTTCAGTTAATCAAGGAGTCTGCCAGTCCGCAAATCGCCAAAGAAGAGTTGATAAGAAGATACGATCTGAGTGAAATTCAGGCTCAGACAATTCTTGATATGCGGCTTCAGCGTTTAACTGGACTTGAACGTGATAAAATAGCAAGAGATTATGAAGATGTTTTAAAGGAAATTTCACGACTTAAAAATATTCTTGGTAGTGAAATCCTTATTATGAATATTATCAAAGATGAGTTTCTTGAACTTAAGGAAACCTACGGTGACGATAGAAGAACTGAAATAATTGATGCTACTGATGAGATACTTCCCGAAGATCTCATTGCACCGGAAGATATGGCAGTTACTGTAACTCACTCAGGGTATATTAAAAGAAATCCTGTTTCCCTTTACCGTTCTCAACACCGTGGTGGAAAGGGTATCACGGCAGTTAAAAATGTTGAAGAGGATTTTGTATCCAGTCTTTACGTGGCCTCTACACTTGATACCTTTCTTTTCTTTACCAACCACGGCAAGGTATTCTGGAGAAAAGTATATCAATTACCACTTGCTGGCAGAACTGCTCGTGGTAAGGCAATAGTTAACCTCCTTAATCTTGCAGAAGATGAAAAAATTGCTGCAATTCTGCCTATTTCATCTTTTGATGATGAGTCAAAAAAGAAAACCATTATGATGGTTACCAAGTTTGGGCGGGTTAAAAAAACTAATCTTCAGGAATTTGCACGGCCTTTAAGCAGAGGTAAGATTGCTCTTACAATTAATGAAGGGGATGAAATTATCGATGCTCATGTTCTCAATGGTGAGGATACTGTCCTGTTGGTTACCAATAAGGGTATGACCATACATTTTAAGGAAGAAGATGTAAGAACCATGGGACGTACTGCTGCTGGAGTTCGAGGTATCAGACTTGCTGAAGATGATATGGTTGTCAGTGCAAACGTTGTAACTAACGATAATTCCATACTCATTGTTACAGAAAATGGTTTTGGTAAACGAAGTCCTATTGGAGAATACAGGATTCAAAAGAGAGGCGGTAAGGGGGTTCGCGGTATAAAACAATCCGAGCGTAATGGTGATATCATTGCCGCCAAACAAGTTGCTGAAGATGAAGAGGTTATTCTTATAGCCGATTCAGGAAAAATTATACGTATGGATTTGAGTTCTATCAGGATTATTGGACGGTCCACCCAGGGAGTTCGTTTAATCAATCTCGATTTTTCTGAAAAGGTTGTCAGTATGGACTCTGTGGCCAAAGATAACAATGAAGAAGATGATACTGCAGAAGCTGTTGAAGATATAACCGAAAATGATACAGCAAGTGATAAAAATAATAATAAGCCCGTGGATACGGATTATTAAAGAACTGGAGGAAAATGATATATAGATGACCCTCAAAACCCCTTCAAATATAAGCGTAATTGGTGCAGGATCGTGGGGAACAGCTTTAGCTGTACTCCTTGCTAAAAAGGGGTACAACGTTGCTTTATGGGGCTATAAAGAGGGTCATATAAATAATCTTGTTGAAGATAGGGAAAATAAGAGATTTTTGAAAGGCATTACCCTGCCCGAAAATATTTTTCCTGTATCTGATCTGCACTGCTGTTTTTCGGAAGGAACAAATGTTGTTGTAATGGTTGTTCCTTCTCATTCCTATCGTTCTGTTTTTGAGATGATTTGTCCTTATCTCAGAGATGAAATGTGCATTATTTCAGCTGTTAAAGGGATTGAGAATCAGAGTTTATTAACTATGACTCAGTTGATGACCAGTATTCTTAGTGCTCAAAAAAATGATAAAAAAGTCCATCTCGGTGTCCTTTCAGGACCATCTTTTGCCGAAGAAGTGGCAAAAGATATTCCAACAGCGGTAACCATTGGTTTTTCAGATATAGAGACAGCCAGAAATATCCAAAATATGTTTGTAACAGATACATTTAGGGTATATGCCAGTGATGATGTTATTGGTCTTGAAATATCGGCTGCTTTAAAAAATATAATAGCTATTGCAACCGGAATTTGTGATGGTTTGGGTTATGGTCTTAATACCAGAGCTGCCTTGATTACCCGTGGTCTTGCTGAAATTAAAAGGTTTGGTAGGTCTTTGGGGGCTAAAAAAGATACCTTTTCAGGTCTTAGCGGAATGGGGGATCTTTTGCTTACCTGTACTGGCAGTTTAAGTAGAAATCGTAAAGTAGGTCTGGAACTGGGAAAAGGAAGACAACTCAACGTTATAATCGAGGAAATGAATATGGTAGCGGAAGGCGTAAAGACAACCCGCTCTGTTTATGAACTTGCAAAGAAAATTAATATAGAAATGCCTATTACTGAGCAGGTTTATTTCATTTTATACGCTAATAAAAATTGTTTAACAGCAGTGCAGGATTTGCTCAAGCGTGAACTTAAAATAGAATAAAATATTTAAATATAGATTATGAAATTCAGCATTTACCAACATTTTCTGGAAAATGCTGAACTTTTTATTCGGACCAATCATTATTTTCAAATTGGCTATGATCTGGTTTGGGCGGTTTTTCTTCGAAAAGACGTTGTTCAAGCCATTTTTTTATCATTGTTGCTTCAGCTTTAACTTGAGCCAGGGCTTTCCCTCTGTGGCTGATTTTATTTTTTTCATCCATTGTTAATTCGGCAAAGGTTTTTCCTAGTTCCTCAAAATAAAAAACAGGATCATAACCAAAACCGTTATCACCTCGCTTTTCATCAATGATTAAACCATCGCAACGACCCTCATAGGTGAGTGCAGGTCCCGATGGTACTGCAATTGAGAGGACGCACATAAAGTGTGCTTTTCTATTTTTTTTATCTTTAATGTTGGCAAGAAGCTTGTCCAGATTTTCTTCGTCTGTAGCATTGTTACCGGCATAACGAGCGGAATAGACACCGGGTTCACCATCAAGGGCTTCAACGACCAGGCCTGAGTCATCAGCAATTGCTGGAATACCGAGCACTTTAGCTGTATGAATAGCTTTCTTATATGCGTTGTCATCAAATGTTTCACCATCTTCAACGGCTTCAGGGATAGGACCAAAGTCATCAAGAGACTTTATCTCTATTTTGAGATTTTTTAATATCTCTTTGAATTCCTTTAATTTATTTTTATTATTCGTCGCAATGACAAGCATGTTAAGCATAATGATCTGTAGTCTTTTTTTATTGTGTAAGGGTTTATGTGCTATTGAAATGAAAAGATCATACATTAAGGGTATCTCAGTTCAGGAAAAGCCCTATCTATCGTTATAAGCCTGCTGGCAATTGTGGTTGCTGGGAATTAAGAGACTTGTGATTAGTTGCTTTTACTTTCTTTTTTCGTAAACTCTTATCGTATCGTTCCTGTTCACTGTATATACATCCACAATATGGTTGCCGATATAGTTCCATTTCTATGGAAGCATCAATACCCTTCTGCCATCCTTCCCGGAAATCAAAATAAACAAATTCAATTCCCGCCTGATCACAATAGTTTTGACAAAGAGAACGCAGAAGTTTGTGATTTTGATATTTGCTGTATAGCAAGGTTGTACTAAAGGCTGAAAAACCATTATTTACCGCTATTTTTACACTTTCTTCCAATCTTGACCTGTAGCATATAATGCATCTTTGTTCTTCATTATAAGCCACATTTCGGATAAATTCCTTCAGTCCGTATTTATCCTCAACTATAAGAGGTAATTTTTCCACTTTAGCCAGATCTTTTAAAGCATTTAAACGTCTTTTAAATTCTTTATAGGGATGGATATTGGGATTGAAAAAATGACCTGTAACATCATACCCATGTTCCCGTAATACAGAAAGGGGATAAATAGTGCATGGGCCACAACAACTATGAAGGAGAATATTCATCAGTAATAATTATGTTATTTAGACTCTTTTGATCCTTTGATTGTAACTCTTTTATATTTCTTATATATAGCAATTGGGAAAAAATATTTCTTGTATTTTTTATGGTATTTTTTTGTTTAATATACTTTTTTACAACCTTATTGTTGACAATACTATATGTAACTGGTAATACATCGCGCACGGAGGAATGGCCGAGTGGTTGAAGGCGGCGGTCTTGAAAACCGTTGTACGAAAGTACCGTGGGTTCGAATCCTACTTCCTCCGCCAGTTTTATGTATATACGGAGAGGTGACCGAGAGGCCGATGGTGCTCGCCTGCTAAGCGAGTGTGGGGGTCAGACTCCACCGAGGGTTCGAATCCCTCCCTCTCCGCCACATATTTGAATCCTTTGTAATATGAACTTGTTACAAAGGATTTTTTATTTGCCTTGATCTCAGTTGAAGAAAAACAATTAGTTATCTGCTGAAATATACTATATTTTTCCTTCAGCTTATTACTTAAGATATCTAAAAAAATAGAAAATTCAAATAGTTAGTTTTTTATAAAAACTAACTATTTGAATCAATACCCCCATACTAGATTGTCTTTTATCCAACCTACGAGCCCAGACTCGTGTTCCACTTTTATCCATCCATTTTTTTTATCCAAGGTTTTAAAAACAACACCATAGTATGCTTTACCAACAGCAGGGTAGTTGGTACCCGGACCTTTTCGAATGTTTATCTTTTTCTTCAGGTTTTTATTAACCTTTACAATAACCTGAGGATTATATTCCAAAAGTGATTTATGAATCCAGCCTGTATCATTTTCATAGTCTTTTACCTTTACCCATTCACCTTGTCGTCCAAGTACCCGTAAAGGGAGACCATTTCCGTATTCCCATTTTATACCATATTTTGTACCCGGACCTTTTCTAAGGTTAACCTTATCTCCTTTTACGCTTTTCATTTCAGCGTAAGAATTAGATGTGCAAAGAAAAGAGATAATAGCTGTAATAATGAGTTTTTTACAAATTTTTAAAGACATTTTTAACCTATTTTAATCAAGTAAGATTGTGAAAACACGATCAAAATCGTCAGAGGAATAATATTCAATTTCAATTTTTCCTCTGGTTCCGTTTTGTATAACAGTTACTTTTGAATTTAATTTGTTTGTTAACTGTACTGCCAGGGAATTAGTATATGATTTTGGAATTTCTTGTTTTTTTTGATCAAGTACTGGAGTTTTTATAGAAGATTTATCAGAAGATATCTTTTTTATAGCTTTCTCTGTCTGCCGAACAGAAAGGCCATTTTTTATAATCTGATTTCTTACTTCATTCAGTTTAGATGGGTTATTAATGAGTTTAACGAGAGCACGCCCATGTCCCTCTGATAATAAACCATCTCGAACATCAATCTGAATTTTTTCAGGAAGTTTTAATAATCTTAATAGGTTAGTTATTGTAGACCTTTTTTTGCCAACTCGTTTGGCTGTTTGTTCCTGGGTATATCCAAATTTATCTATTAACTTTGCATAAGCTTCGGCTTCTTCTATAGGATTAAGATCTGTTCTTTGAATATTTTCTATCAATGCTAATTCAAGAAGGGAATCTTCATTTTCGACATCAAAGACAACTACTGGTACTTTGGCTAATCCCAGTAATTTCGATGCACGTAGTCTTCTTTCGCCTGCTATGAGCTCATAAGTACCATTACTTTCTTCAGATACGATGAGTGGCTGGATAACTCCTTTTTCTTTTATTGAATCTGCTAGTTCTTTTAAATTAGAATCGTTAAAATGGGTTCTGGGTTGGTGTTTGTTTGGTATTATTTTATCAATATCACACTCAAAATATTTTTCTTTCTCTTCATTTGAACCGAAAAGTAGTCCAACTCCTTGTCCTAATCCTTTATTTGTCATTTTCTTTTTTTTGTTTTTTGAGAAATTCTTTTGCTAGATTTAAATAAGCCGTAGCTCCGGTAGAACTTTTATCGTAATCAATAATTGTTTTACCATGGCTTGGGCTTTCGCTGAGACGGACATTTCGAGGGATCGTAGTCTCATATAATTGATTTTTAAAATGCTTTTTTATTTCATTTGCAACTTGATGTGTCAATTTATTTCTTTTATCGAACATAGTGAGGACAACTCCTTCTATAAAGAGGTCCTGGTTTAAAGATTTTTTTACAGATCGTATTGTTGATATAAGTTGAGCCAAACCTTCCATAGCAAAATATTCACACTGCATTGGTATAAGAACTGAGTCTGCTGCAGTCAGTGCATTTATTGTCAACAAGCCGAGAGAAGGGGGACAATCTATTATTATATAATCATAGTTCGACCGAACAGAATATATTATATCTTTTAGTTTGGTTTCTCTTTTTTCAAATTTGATCATTTCCAGTTCTGCAGCAGCTAGATCAATGTTTGAAGGAATAATATCCAGATTTTTATATTTTGTCGATATGACGACATCTTTTCCAGAAAAACCGCTGGAATAAGAGTGGTAAAGATGAATTTTTGTTTTTCGCATATTAATTCCTACCCCGGATGATGCATTGCCTTGTGGGTCAGAATCAATTAATAATGTTTTTTTGCGTTTATATGATAAAGATGCAGCCAGATTAATAGATGTAGTTGTTTTTCCAACACCACCTTTTTGATTTCCAATAGCTATAATTTTTGATTTTTTTGTCATTTTCCACCTGAAAATTTTAGAATTTGACAAAAATAGCCTTTTTAAGCTTAAAAATCTTCAAAAAAATGAATAAATGTTTATGTTTTTTTTGTGATTAAACCTGGGTAGATAATGAAAATTATGTCAACTTAATGTTAACGTACTTACACGGAGGAGACTATAGTTTTAAAACATTCAAAGTTGTTCATCAAAAGGTTAGTCCACATGCGGTGATCTTTTTCACGTTTTGCAGTTAAATATATATTGGTGTTGTTTTAATGCAAAAAAAAATCGAAACTTGACATCAGTTTGAACTAAATATTCGGGATAAATTGTTTTAGTTGAATTGTTTATAAATTTATAGATGTTTCACGTGAAACATTGGTGAAAAAATGAAAACAGATTTTTTAGTGATAGGTAGTGGAATAGCAGGATTGTTTTTTGCTTTAAAAGCTTCGACTATGGGGGAAGTAACAGTTGTTACCAAAAAAAAGGAAGTTGATACAGCAACTAATCTTGCTCAGGGTGGAATTGCAGCAGTTATAGATAAAACAGATGATTTTAAAAATCATATCAAAGATACTCTCCTGGCAGGGGATGGACTATGTGACAACTCTGTTGTTGAGATGGTTGTTAAAGATGGTCCAGCAAGAATTAAAGATCTTATTGATATAGGCGTTAATTTTCAAAGGGATAATAATGGCTTACTTAGCCTTGGTAGAGAAGGAGGTCATTCTCACAGAAGGGTAGCACATTCTTATGATCTTACCGGGCGAGAAATTGAACGCGCATTGGTAGAAAAAATAGATAAATCTGCGAATGTAAGCGTACTGGAAAATCAAATGTGCGTGGATTTAATAGTAAAAGATAAAAAATGTATTGGTGCATATATTCTAGATGAGGAAGAAAATATAGTAGAGTATAGAGCTCGATTTGTTGTTCTTTGCACTGGTGGTGCTGGGAAAGTTTATCTTTATACGAGTAATCCTGAAATTGCCACTGGAGATGGAATTGCCATAGCTCACAGGGCTGGTGCTGAAATAAAGGATATGGAATTTGTTCAATTTCATCCAACATGTCTTTATCATCATAATGTTAGAAATTTTTTAATATCTGAAGCCGTACGTGGTGAAGGAGCAAAGCTTCTCAATGAAAATGGTGAAAGGTTTATGGCTAGATATGAGCCAGAAAAAATGGAACTTGCAACAAGGGATAAAGTTGCAAGAGCTATAGATTCAGAGATGAAAAAAAGTGGCCAGGATTGCGTTTACCTTGATATAACCGAAAAATCTAAGGAATATTTACAGAGAAGGTTTCCTACAATATTCAATAAATGTAAATCGTTAGGGATTGACATATCAAAGGAACCCATACCGGTTGTTCCAGCAGCGCATTATCTTTGTGGTGGAGTTGTTACAGATAAGGATGGAAAAACAACTATAGAAAATCTTCTTGCTCTTGGGGAAACTGCACGTACAGGATTGCATGGTGCAAACAGACTCGCAAGTAATTCTTTACTGGAAGCAGTTGTTTATGCAAACAGGGCTTATAAATATTGTGAAACAGTTTTTAAAAAGGTTGCTATCAGTACGGAAACTAACCTTGAAAAAAATATCTATAAAAACAATACATTAAAGCCATATATTGAAGAAGAAATTCTGGTTAATCATAACTGGGATGTGTTAAGAAGGATAATGTGGAATTATGTAGGTATCGTTCGTAAAAAATCACGTTTAGAGCTGGCTGATCTAAAAATTGAAGAAATTAAAAAGGAAATAACCAGGCTGTTAGTTAATCATAGATTAACCCCTAATATGTTAGAATTGAGAAATTTGTCTATAGTTTCCCAATTAATAATAGAGAGCGCTTTGAAGCGTGATGAATCCATAGGGCTTCATTATTTGTCTGATGAAAAATGATAAATAAAGAACTTAATCTGCAATTTAAAATCTTGTTTTATGAGTTTATTCAGTATATTGCATTGCAATTATGTACTGGTCGCCAAAAGCAGAGTTCTTTTTTTTGATTTTTTTCAAGGATTATAAGGTGATAACTGTGACAGAGCTGGAGGTATTGCCGCAAAAAAATCACATTCAGTATTCTTTGGAGTATTTTACCGCCTTACAGACTCTGTTTTTGGAGGCTCCCGAATTCAGGGTAAAGGCAATCATATGAGAAAATATCATGATTCTGAAAAAATATTTAAAGATCTGCAAGAATTGAAAAATTTTTCAACCTTGGTTATAAGGTGAAGGTTTTGTAGACTTCATAAAGTAGTTATTCCAGGATCAACATGGGTTATATAAATAGCAGTTTTTTTACATTGAAAGAGGCTTTAAACATTTAAACAGCTGGAAAGGAGCTATTATTATGGCAACGCGTGAAGAATTGGAAGAAATGTATGACGACTGTCAAGAAACCCCGGATTATATCGAAGTTGCAATCGGTGCCCTTAAAGATATAGATGACAAAGAATGGGCCGAAGAACTTTACGAGGAAGGAGCTGATTGGGCTGCTACCACCATGGACTTTGTTGCCTTGATGAAGGGGGCTCGAATTATCCTGGGTGATGAAGAAAAGGCTGCGGAATACTTTGAACAGGCAAAAGGAGCCTGCACCAACGCTGCTGAGATATGTACATTAGCAGAAGCTGTTGCCGAAAGTGACCAGAAAGACGAAGCGAGAGAATTATTTCTTGCAGCTGCTGAAAAAGCAGCAAAACCTCAGGATTTTCTGGTTCTTGCACAAAAGATTAATGATATTCTTGAAGATAGCGCGTTGGCAGCGGAAATCAGCGGTAAGGGAAAAGCACAATGCAAGACTCTTGCGGATTTTGCAGAACTCGCAAAAGGCTTGAAAAATGATTTTAACGATGAAGAGCAAGCAAAAGACATTCTTCTCTCCGCAGTAGACATTTGTAAAACCGGTGATGATTTTTCCAGCCTTGCAGCAAAAGCGGATGAGCTTTTTCCAGGCAGCGACATGGGACTAAATCTCTATAAATCTGCCGAAGACAAGGTAAGCACTGGTATAGACATGGGAAGTCTCGCAAAAGCAGTTGTTACTAATCTTGATGACAAGGAGTATGGAAAAGAACTCTTTAGCAAAGCTCTGAATATGACTGAAACGGGACCGGATTTCGTAAAACTGGCTGTAATGGTTAAGGAAGCCCTTGATGATAATGAGCTTGCTCTTGGTATTTACCAGAAAGCAAATGAAAAGAGTACAGAATATCAAGAACTTATTGCTCTTAGTGATGCGATTATTAAAAATACTGGCAATAAGGCATTTGCCGGAGAAGTTCTTCTGAAGGCATCCAAGGCAGAGAGTAAAACTGTGAATCTTGTAAAGATCGCCCAAAAATTTGCTGGAGAACTTGAAAATAAAAACAGTGCAATTGAGGTATTGCATGACGCTGAAAACGCAGTCAAGACCAATGCGGATTTTAATGCCGTTGCTGATGCTGTCCTGGAAATTGGCGAAGATGAGCAGTGGCTTGCTGATATAAAGCTTCAAAAAGAGAAACGAGTAGAATTTGGTACGCTTTATGATGAATTTATCAAGGCTGAGCAGGAAGCGGAAAGCAGTGCAGCTCTCAAAAATCTCGGTCACCGGGTCTTTGAAACAACTGCTGATAAACCCTACACCAGAAAGCTCTATGTCAATGCCGGGAAGAAGAATCCGGGCTTCAATGAATCTCTGGAGCTTGCCGAATATATCGTCAAAGACCTCGAAGATAAGGAATGGGCAACCAGAATCTATCAGCAGCTTCTTGATGGAAGCGATGATTTTGTTCAGCGAAAGAATATTGCTCAGGCAATTATGCGCAACGTTGGAGATGAGCTACTTGCGGAAAGTATCATCAAAGGGCTTGAAAAAGATGCTGAAAAGGCAACTGATTTCATGAAGCTTGGCGTGCTTGCGGTCACTGTTCTCGGCAATAATGACTGGGCAAAGGCTCTTTTTAATACAGCAAAGGACAAATGTGAAAATAAATTCCAGATCCTGGTTCTTGCTGATAAGGTAATTGCAAGTCTTGGCGATATAGAATTTGCGAGGGAGCTTTATGATGTTGTTTTTGCAAATCTCACAGCTGGAGATCAAATTGCAAATTTCTTTGATGCGGTGAAGACTCAAACTGGTGATGACACTCTGGTTAGAGAATATCATGTGCGGCTTGGTGAGAAATTCACCAATACCAAGGATCTTGTTGCTCTTGCAGAAAGTGCCGCACGGCGCTTTGATGATGAGGCCCTGGTTGCGAGTCTGCAGCCTGCCGATTCAAACCATGAAGGTTTTTTTGATTTTCTTAAGAGATAAAGCCTTGCTTGTTATATAGGCTCGTTTTTTGCTAAACATTTCGAGCTGGAATTATGTAATAGAAAAATCGCCATGGATGTCTTCTGATTCATGGCGATTTTTGCTGCTTAATAAAAAAATTAATGCAGTCCTCCCTCAAAGATTAAGGGAATTTTGTTGTTCTTCTCTCTTTTTCAATCAAATAGATGGAATATTTCAAAAAAGCGTATCTTGCCGCCCCAAAAACAGGTATAGTCAGGGGTATCCATATTCTTTTACTCAGCCAGACTGGCTGATAAATTTAACAAGACAATCAATTCAATGCGGGTCCCTGTTTGTATAAAGGCGGACTTTTAATGGGTTTCCTTGATTGGATTGCAATACAGGAGACGTTGTGCAACAGAATATAAAAATTTTCATTACCTCGTGTTTTGTTGTTTTGGGGTTCACTATTCATGCGGGTGATGCCCTGTCTACTACCACGTTTGAGGAGTGGATTGAGTCTTTTTACCAGGAAGCCCGAAAAGAAGGTATTACCAGAGATACATATAATGCAGCTTTTAAAGACGTCGTCGAGCTAGACAGGCGGGTAACCAAAAAAGCAAATTATCAGCCGGAGTTCAAAACCCAGATATGGGATTATCTTGATGCCAGAGTAAATTCCATGAGCGTAAAGAAAGGCCAGAGAATGGCTCGTTATTACAGCCGAACTTTGGATGCAGTAGAGAAACAGTTTCAGGTTTCTCGTTATATTCTTTTGGCTATCTGGTCAATGGAGTCGAATTATGGGGAGGTTCTAAAGAAAAAATCCAGACTGCATTATGTCCCCCAGGCCCTGGCAACTCTTGCCTATAAAGATGAGAAGCGGCAAAAATTCGCAAAGAAACAGCTTATAGCTTTGTTAAAAATTTTACAGGCAGGATATATTGACAGAGATAGCATGACCGGTTCCTGGGCTGGTGCTATGGGGCATACGCAATTTATCCCTACAAGTTATCTGGCCTATGGAGTGGATATGGATGGGGATGGAAGACGGGATATCTGGAATTCAATACCGGATGCCCTGGCAACAGCCGCAAATCTCTTGCATAAAAATGGTTGGAAACCTCGGAAAACCTGGGGATATGAAGCTGTTTTGCCTGATAAATCAGCATCTTTTGAAGCTCTTGAAGGAAAAACAAAAACGCTTAGGGAGTGGCAGGAAATGGGAGTTGTCCGTATGGGGGGAGGGGGTTTTCCACGACCTGGAGATAAAGCTGTTCTGAAACTTCCTGCAGGGATAGATGGCCCCGTCTTTCTGATGTTAAAAAATTTTTATGTGCTTAAGCGTTATAATAATGCGGATGCTTATGCTCTGGCTGTTGGCGTTTTAGCAGACAGAATTGCAGGATATAAGGATATAAAGGGAGATTGGCCGCGTCCCGCAGGCTCCCTGTCTTTTGATGAGAAAATAGAGCTTCAGGGCTTGTTAAAAACAAAGGGGTACTATGACGGAAAGATAGACGGCTATTTGGGAAGCGGCAGCCGGTCAGCGATAAAAGCCTTTGAAAAAGCCAGTGGGCTCGCCGAAACAGGACAGCCGACCAAAAATCTTCTTAAAAAATTACGATAGTCTATTTTGGGCAAAGAGTGGTAAAATCGGCCCCTGTCAATTGTGCAAGATCGGCAGGGGTCAGTTCTATTTCCATTCCTCTTTTACCGGCACTCACCAGGATTGATTGTTGCGATTCGGCAGAGGAATCTATAAACGTTTTTAATTTCCTTTTCTGTCCCAGTGGACTGACACCACCAAGTACATACCCTGTGGTTTTCTGAACCAGCGTTTGATCCGCCATCACCGCTTTTTTTGCTTTGTTTGCTCTGGCAATATGTTTCATGGAAAGCTGGCTGATTACCGGAATTACAGCAACAACGAGTTCCCGGCTATCCATCTGGGTGACTAGAGTCTTGAAAACTTTTTTCGGGTCCAGTTCCAGTTTTTCTGCTGCCTCCATTCCATAGGAACCATGTTTGGGATCATGTTCATACTGATGGATCGTAAATTTGATTTTTGCTTTTTTCGCTGCGTTAATTGCTGGTGTCATTTTCTTTTTCGGAATAAATTTCATCTGCGATATCAACACCGGTTCCACAACAATCCGGGCAATCTTCATGGGTAAACATGAATCTGCTTTCACCGAGAAAGCGTGAGGTCTGGCCGGAACCATTACACGCGGGGCAAGGTTTATTTCTTCTCTCCTGCTGTTCACCTGGTTTCATGGTAATACTCCTCCAATCAGTATAATTTGTGAAAAAGTATAGTACACCAATTGTGTTCTGTTTTGCAAAAATGGAGCGGGATGATTAGCTTGGTAGTGTTTGTATGTCTGGACAATGGCGTATTAAAAATTATTAACGACAACATAGGGAACAGGGAATTATATGGCTAAACATACAGAAAATAAACTTTTTACCTTTCTTGCTCTGGGAATTTTTTTATTCACCCTTTCAGGATGTGCGTCAACCTATTACAGCGCAATGGAAAAAGTGGGAAAGCATAAGCGGGATATTATGGTCGACCGGGTTGAGGACGCCCGAGACTCTCAAGCTGAAGCTCAGGAACAGTTTAAATCTGCATTGGAACAGTTTGATTCTATTGTTAAACTCCAGGAGACTGATCTGAAAAAGGCATATGACAGTCTAAATGGAGAATATGAAAATAGTGTTGCAGCAGCAGATCGTGTCTCTGGCAGAATAAAAAAGGTAGAATCAGTCGCTGAAGCCCTGTTTGAAGAGTGGGAAGAGGAGCTTGAGCAATATCAAAACGCCAAACTGAGAAGGTCCAGCAATATCCAGCTCCAAAAAACAAAGACCAGATACCGTGATATGCTCTCCAGTATGCGCCGGGCCGAGAAATCCATGGAGCCGGTACTAAAAATATTTAAGGACAATGTACTGTTTTTAAAACACAATCTGAATGCTCAAGCTATTGGTTCTCTGCAATCTGAATTTACAAATCTTAAGGGCGAAATTGACAATCTGATTATCCAGATGAACAAAGCTATCGAATCATCAAACAGATTCATCAAAGACATTCAATAGAGGTTTCCTCAAGGATTTACAGTAAAAATGCAGGATGCCAACAGGTTTTTTTCATTAAACCTGTTGGCATTTTTTTTAGAATGGCCAAATCAACGGGATAAATATCGTTGAAGCAACGACCACAAAAATATTTAATGGAATCCCCAGCTTCATATAATCCATAAAACTATATCCACCAGGGGCATAGACCATCAGATTTGTCTGATACCCCACGGGCGTTGCAAAACAGGCACTTGCTCCAAAACAGATTCCCACAATAAAGGGTTTGGGATCAACTCCTATTCCCAGTGCAGTTGAAATCGCAATGGGCAAAAGCAGTACTGCGGTCGCATTATTACTCAAAACCTGGGTACATATTGAGGTGAGCAGAATGATTGCTCCAAGGATAATCGTTGGTGAAAATCCGGAGAAGAGGCTAATAAAACTCTCTGCATAAAGTTGACTTGCCCCGGTTTTCTGCATTCCTGTCCCCAGGGCGATAGTTCCTGCAATCAGCAATAATACATCTCCCTGTAATGAGCGGTATGCGTCCCGCATTTGTATGCAGCCTGTAATTATCATCAAAAAGGCGGCAGTCAGGGCACAGGTCATAATATCTGCTAATCCCAGAGTTGCAGTACCTATCATGCAAACAAAGTTAATTATTGACCACCATGCCTTTTTTTTGTGAACCAGCTCCTCGTAAACATCCTCAACAACAATAAAATCCGTACCTGAGCGAATTGGATCCAGTTTTGATTCATGGCACCAGATAAGCAGCATATCTCCTGTTTGCAGCTTCACATCACAAATCTGTTTTTCGGTGAAGTGAAGGTTGGATCGTTTTACTGCAATTATGTGGATATCCGGGTCTTCCGCCAACTCTGTTTTGTGGAGTGCCATTCCACGAAGAGAAGAATGGGGGGAAATAATAAGTTCGACCACAATGGGAGCGTCTTTTTGTGCCCCGAGGTTGAGCCCTTTTTCAGAACCTGGCAGTTCTATTTTTTCGTTATGCAGGATACCAACTACATCGTTTAGGGAACTTTTTATAAGCAGGATATCTCCCGCATCAATGCTGGTATTATCCCGTTCGGGATGATAGACATGAGATTTTTTTATTACCTCAATAATGTCCACTTCCGGGTATTTTCCACTAAATGCATCCCTGGCATTGCATCCTGCCAGCGGACTGTTTTTGGGTACCCGCAATTCTGCAAGGTATTGGCGGTGTTCGCTGTTTTGGAGCTGGCAGACCGGGTTGGTAAGTGCCGGTAGAATTTTTGGTGCTATATAGTAAAGAATTATTATTCCCGTAATTGCCAGTGGAACCCCGAGAATGGAAAGTTCAAACATTGTGAGGCTTCCATAACCGGAATTGGTACTGAGATTGCTGATAATGATATTGGTGGAGGTTCCAATAAGGGTACATGTCCCTGCAAGGATAGAGGCGTAGGATACGGGGATGAGAAATTTGGATGGAGACAGCCCAAACTCGCAGCACATTGTCATTACCACAGGAATAAAAAGGATAACCACCGGCGTATTGTTGATAAATGCAGAGGTTATGGCCACAGAAAGCAGAATAATGATCAATGCCAGCTTATAGCTGCCATTTGCCAGCTGGATTATTTTCCTGCCGAGAAATTCCACCCCGCCGGTTCTCATCATTCCCTTGGACACCACAAACATCGCACCGACAGTAATCAGAGCAGGGTTGGCAAAGCCGCCGATGGCCTCTGTGGGGGTAAGGATACCGCTCACCACGAGAAGCACCATGATTCCTATGGCTGTAAGATCAACCGATATCTTTTCCGTAACAAATAAATAAAGTGCTATGAGTAGAATTGTCGAAACTATCCAGATATCCATAATTTAAATAGTACGTGATTTATTAGGTTTATATGAAAGTCATCACTGAGGGTTCGGAGCCTGCAGTCGAGATTTTCATTGGTCGTTGTGGCTGAGGCATTTGCTCCAGCCATGTTGGTTAGTTTGTTATTCCTGAAAACAGGAAAAATCGAAATTATTTTAAAAAATCGAAACTATTTTACTATAACAGGAATATGCAGTAAAATGCGCCCTTTCTTTTATTTGCCAATTGAGGAAAGGTTTTGTCCAGAGAGTTTTTTTCATTTACCAACGAAGATGGCCTTCTGCAAGGCAATGCTGTTGCTGGCGGGAGCAGGTTTGACTGGGGAAAGCCCCAAATAAAGGTCAAATTTATGCACCGTGGACTTGAACGGGGCGGTTCCCTGGACGGTTTTTTACGGCAATTTCCCGGACTAACCCCACAGTGGGGGGATTGTCTGTTTGATTTTGATGTGGACAGCCGGGATTATGACTGGCTGGTAGTGTATCAGGATTTACCCAATGAAAGGGGCAGCAGCCTGTTTGTGGAGGAAAAACTGGCCTGTGCCAGGGAACGCACCATGATTATAACAGGTGAGCCGTCCACAATTACTGTCTTTGGCAAGGATTATCTTAATCAGTTCGGATCGGTGTTAACTTTTCAGGAACCCTGGGCCATGAGGGGGCATTCTAATGTTATTTATCATCACCCAGGGCTTATCTGGCATTATGGACTTCCTTATGGAAAGGGCAGTTTTATTACCTGGGATCAGATAAACGCAACTCCGCCGCCGGAAAAGACAAAACTGATTTCAACTGTTTGTTCCAGACGAACCGGAAAAGTTACCCTGCACTCCACCCGCGTGGATTTTACCTGGCGGCTTAAAGATGAGCTTCCTGAACTGGATATCTATGGTCACGGAGTGAATCCGATGGATGATAAGGCGGAGGCTCTTGACAGCTATCAGTATCATATAGCCGTGGAAAATCATGTGTATGATCATCATTTAACCGAAAAACTACCGGATGCCTTTTTAGGTTATACCCTGCCATTTTTCCATGGGGCGCCAAATACGGATTTATATTTTTCAAAAGAGAGCTTTATCCCCATTGATATAAATAATTATTCGAGATCAAAGGAAATTATAGCTCACCATCTTGCTAATAATGAGTATAAGGATCGTCTTCCATATATCATTGAGGCACGGCGGCGGGTGCTGGAAGAGCAAAATCTGTTCAGTATTTTAAATACGCAGATCACCAGGCAGGAAAGCCTTATCAAAAAGGAGACGATGGGCAAGGTTATCAGAAACAGACCGACCATGAGAATGAAAAACCCGTTGAAAGGGGCTCGTAGTCTGGCGGAAAGGGCAGCAATAAAAATGTACCATCGCCTGACGTTCAAGTCCCGCAACAGGCCGCGGGATTTATGAAATTTGAGGTTAAGTTAATAAAAAACAACAGGAGCAAGACTATGATTTTTTTAAGGAAAAAGGCAACGCTAGTATTATTGGCATTGATGTTTTTGTGTATACATACGCAAAAACTGGAAGCAGCAGTATTCTCCCAGGTAGATTGTGGTTGGAGTCACTCGGTAGGGATAAAAAACGATGGTACGTTGTGGGCCTGGGGTGCTAACAGGAGTGGTCAACTGGGTGATGGCACAACGGATTATAGAAACAGCCCTGTTCAGGTTGGTAGTGATTCCGATTGGCAGTCTGTCAGCGCAGGGGGGGAGCATACCGTAGCGGTTAAAACCGACGGAACCCTGTGGGCCTGGGGTGCTAACTGGATCGGTCAACTGGGTGTGGTTGATGACACAACGGATTATATAAAGATCCCTGTTCCGGTTGGTCGTGATACCGATTGGCAGTCAGTCAGTGCAGGGAGTGAGCATACGGTAGCGATTAAAACCGACGGAACTCTGTGGGCCTGGGGTGCTAACTGGAACGGTCAACTGGGTGATGGCTCAGAGGAGGATACAACCAGCCCTATTCTGGTTGACAATAGTTCCCCCGGTTGGCAGTTTGTCAGCGCAGGGCATTATCATACTGTAGCGATTAAAACCGACGGAACCCTGTGGGCCTGGGGTGCTAACTGGATCGGTCAACTGGGTGATGGCACAACGAATTATAGACCCAGCCCTGTTCAGGTTGGTCGTGATTCCAATTGGCAGTCGATCAGCGTAGGGGGGGATCATACCGTAGCGGTTAAAACTGACGGAACTCTATGGGCCTGGGGGAGTAATTATCGTGGTCAATTGGGTGATGGTTCAACGGAGAATAGAACCAGCCCCGTTCATATAGGTAGTGGTTCCGATTGGCAGTCAATTAGCGCAGGGGGGAGTCATACTATAGCACTTACAACCAATAATGAGTTGTGGGCCTGGGGGGATAACCTGGACGGTCAATTGGGGGATGGGACGGCAGAGGAGACAAGAAAACCTATTCAGATAGGCAGTGATACTAGTTGGCAATCAGTCAGCTCAGGAAGTCGGAGTCGTCACATCGTAGCGATTAAAACCGACGGAACCCTGTGGGCCTGGGGTGCTAACTGGAACGGTCAGCTGGGTGATGGTACGACGGAGGATAGAACCAGCCCTGTTCGGATAGGTGATGATACTATCGATTGGCAGTCAGTCAGCGCAGGGCAGTCTCATACAGCAGCGGTTAAAAACGATGGTACATTGTGGGCTTGGGGAGATA
>PDWJ01001928.1_pt1 | contig 23543 bp, 19 predicted proteins | sample 1430881 | NCBI WGS metagenome assembly PDWJ01 (sample SAMN01162460, study PRJNA174530) | Oral metagenome, whole genome shotgun sequencing project. | biome: Marine environment; feature: Marine mammal; material: Swab sample of the gingival sulcus; isolation source: swab sample of gingival sulcus... | reverse complement strand
TAAAGGCATGTTCTGGTACATTTATCAAACGCTCATCAGTATTCGCATCTTTAGCATCGGTCCAGGCATAGGTGAAGAGGAGATTCAGAGACTCTATGATCTCAAGGTTGATTGAGGCTTCAACTCCCTGAATTTTGGCATCATCACGGTTCAGATATCTCATGAGCCAGGCCCCGTCTGCAAGAGTACTGAGTTCAGTATCAAGCATATCATCGAGGCGGGTATTGTAGTAGGTAACCCCCATGGTGATACGTTGATCATACAGTTCCTGCTCCATACCTACCTGCCAGGTGAATCCTTTCTCCGGTGTCAGATCTGGATTACCTTCTGCCCACATATTACCCATCCAAAATCTTACACTAGTCAGTTGTCTTACAGTTGGTGCTTTAAATGTCCATCCCAATCCTCCACGGATTTTTGTGCCGGAAAAAGGAGTATACATGGCATTAAGCTTTGGGCTCCATTCCTGCCCCCAGTCACTGTTGTCATCAAATCGCAGACCTGGAACAAGTATCAGTGTATCCCCCAACAGGCTCCATTCATCCTGTGCATAAAGGCTTAAGGTTCCGGCATTATCATCTTGCACCCAATTCCCCTTATAGGAGGTTTCCAGGTATTCTGCACCGACAGTAATGAGATGGTTGTCAAAAAACAGTCCCGTATATTGTGCCTCAATATCCTTATAACTGTTTTCATATTCCTGACCACCTCCGTTTACCGGATCATAGATGTCACCTTCCAATTGTTGAATGTAGCCCTGAATTTTTACACGATGGCGAGGATTAAACAGGTACTCTCCCGCAAGCCAGAAACGTGGAGCCTGTTCATCCATTGTATCCTCATCCTGACCTCCGAGTAGTGTGGTTTTCCCGTCTGCCTCATAATCTGTAAATTCCGCTCCACCGCGTAGAATAAAATTATCGGTTGCGTTTAATTGCAGCTGGGCGTGTAAATAGTTTTTATAAACATCATACCTTGTCTCTTTAAGACCATCATGGGCTTGATGACTCACGCTCATTGTAGCACTGAGTTTATCGGTAAGAGGACCGGCCAGGGTCGCATATGCAGTGTACATGAAGCGATCCTTTTCTGTGGCCTTTACTCCGTAGTAATCACCATCGACACTGTACCATCCATAATCTGCACCCACCGTTGACTGAAATTCTTTTGCCGGAATCTTTGTGATGATATTAATGACTCCGGAAACGGCATCACTCCCATAAAGGGCTGAAGCAGGTCCCTTGACTACTTCGATCCGTTCAACCAGATTCAAAGGCACAACATTGACGTTTAAGGCATCTCCACCTCCAGCCATTCCTCCGGTATGATACCCTCCAAATACCCGTTGTCCATCAACAAGAATAAGCATGCGCCGGCTCTCTACATTCAGGCCGCGAATGGTATTTTTGTACCCCATGGCACCTGTGAGATCTGCCTGCTGCGAAAAATTAAATCCGGGTATTTTATTCAGGATTCCTGCAACTGTTTTTACATTGGACTGCCCTATATCTTCCTGGGTAATAAGCACCGTTTCCACAGGAACATCTTCAAGGGTATAAGGCGTTTTTGTGGCAGTCACAACAATTGTATCCAGTGCTGTTGAGGGCTCTTTGTCAGCTGCCGGGACCTCTTGAGTGAACATAGGCGCAACAAATGTAATGGCCAGAACTGTTCGGAAAATATACGTACTCATCATCTCTCCTCTTTCATATAATCTTTTCATTCTGAAAACAATTTGCCTGCACGGTAGCAGGACACCATATAGACATGAAGTTAGCCAAGCCTACACGATATCAAAACGAAGTGTTTGCCCGAAAAGACATAATGATTATCCCATCTGCCATTTTTCAAAAAACCTCTCGCATATTACCCAGACCCTGGACCCATAACTGTTTGTATCTACGATAAAAACACCAGGGTGGGGCTCCGGGTTCCACTATTGTGAAAATGGTCAGCTAAAACCTTTTGTGCCAGTGTTACGGATCCTTTTCTGAATAAGAGAAGAAATATATATTTTTGACAGGAGAGCTGCGGCTCTAAGCGTTACAGATCTGAGACGCTGGAAACTACCATTGATTTGACTACCATTGATTTGACTACCATTGATTTGAAAGGATGAAAATGTATAAAATTACATCCCTATACATTTTATGTGATGTTTTTCAATTTTTGGCGATAAGACCCCGGTGTTGTACCAAATTCTGCAATAAAGGCCCGGTGAAAAGCACTTAAACTGGAATATCCTACTTCCCACGCAGCATCGGATGCACTAAATCCATGTACCGCAATCAGTTCTTTGGCTCGCAAAAGCCGCTGCTGGCGTACATAGCCAAAAACAGTTACACCAAATGTTTTTTTAAACTCTTCGGTCAGGTGCGTCACGCAAAGACCAGATTTTCTGGCAAGTTGTTCGAGACAGGGTGGGGAAACAAGGTCCTTGTCCAGAATACCACGGGCATAATTTATCGCATCCCGCTTCTGATCTGTGCCCGCAACGGTCGTTTCGCATTCCCTGATTGTGAATATTTGGGATAGCAGCTCATACGCTTTTGAAATAAGAAAAAGATTTTGTAATGGCTCCTGCTGACTCAGTGCGTCTGTAATCATGCTTGCCGTGCGCCTGACGCCAGGAGAGAGCGTCTTTACCATCTGAAAATCCTTACATGTCTGACTAGAAAAATGATTTGCAGATATTATACCTTCAATAGAGAGTATGCTTTTAAGCAAAGCTCCATAGACAATGAATGAAACAGAATAGACAGGAGATCCAGAAGGGAACTCAATACAACCCTGAGCATCATTACAAAATGAACACCACACATTGCCAGGATCATTGGTGAAATATTGCTCTCGTCCATTATTGATTTTGGAACTGCCATGAAGTCTTCCGGAAAACAGGCAACCAAACTCCATATGGGGTTCGTTGCGGTTAAAAGTAACACACAAACTCTGAGGTAGATTTATATCAACAGCTTGCACCTGTAGCCCCGGTTGTAAAGGCATGCAACGGCATCGCCCCGAAACCTCATTGTCAAGAACAGGATACCCCGGAGGAAACATAACACTACCACCTAACTGTTTACTATATTGTTTACTATATGGTTTAGAAGAAGAGATGCTGCCTCAATCTCCGCACAACATCATTACTTTCAAATCCCTAAGATTGTAAGGTAGACCATATTTACTTGTTTTTCAACGTTTAGTATCCATTAGGAGACATCTATTTTTGATATTACTTAAATAGATTCCCCTCAAAAGCAAATAACAATTTGATAATAATAGAATAATTTTCAAAAACATGGTATAATGTGCAAGTAAAAATGGCTATCGGTTGAACGCTATCCGGCTAGACTAAAGAAAACGTCAGAAGCATGGGTCTAATTCTTTGTGTCAACTTGCTTACCAGGAAGAATATCCCTTAAAAGAGCATTATGATTTTCTGAGGAAACTCTAAGAACATCCCGTCAAACAGTAAAACAGGTTATAAAAAAGAGTAGAAATTTACTGAATTAGACCGCCTTATTAAGACGCTGCAGCAAAAGTGTTTTCTCAGTATCTTGCATGGTGGTATCCCAATTATATTCATGCGTCATCAAGCTAATCACCTTCTCAGCCACCTGTCGACTGGCGTCAAAGTCAAGCAGACCTATGGGGAGCCGGCGAATAAGCACATCTGCGGCATGAACTGCCATATCTTCCCGAACTGCATGGATCACCTCTGCCTCGATATAGGGATACTCCTGATGTAACCTTTGTCCATAGTTTTCCGCTTTTGCCAGCTCAGCAACATCTGCAGCCTGGTCACCATAAAAACGGTTCAGATGGATGGCAATATCCTCATCCAGAGAGAAGGTTTTTAGCAATTTTTTGAAGTCATCAGCAGAATAAGCAGCACCTCCTATTATTGGCAGCTCTTTTGTTCGGCACACACCAGCATGGTTTAAAGCTAAATCCTTTACCACCATATTCACAAGGTCTTCTGCCATACGTCGATAGCTTGTCCACTTACCACCAGAAATGGTTACCAGTCCAGATGGATTTTTGACGATAACATGGGTTCTTGCCAACTCTTGAGTATTAACCTTTTTGGGATCCATTACCAGTGGACGTAAACCCGACCAGGCAGCCTTTACATCTGCTCTTGTTACCCCCATGGTGAAATAGTGATTGATATGACGCAGTACATAGTCAATATCCTCTTCGCTTACCTCCGGATGCTCACGCACCTTCTCCGGCTCATCAGTGGTGCCAATGATGGCATGGTTTTCCCAGGGGATAACAAACAGTACCCTGCCATCTTCCGTTTCAGGAATCATCAGCCCAGCTTCCGGTGGGGCAAAACGTTTATCCAGGGCGATATGGATACCAGAGCTTACTTTCAAGATCTCCGTCGCATCCGGTTCATCCATTTTACGCAGGCTATCGGTAAAAGGTCCGGTGGCATTAACCACGCATTTAGCCTTGATGTTGAATTTTTCGCCACTTATACAATCCTTTGCGGTAACGCCGCAGACAATACCATTGTCTTTGAGCAGATTAATCACCTCAATATGATTTGCAATAACAGCACCCTCTACCGCAGCAGTTTTCAATAAATAGACGGTCATGCGAGCATCATTAAACTGTCCGTCATAATATATTACTCCAGCCTTCAGGTTTTTCTCATTAACCATGGGGAAACGAGCGAGCACCTCTTTTTTGCTAAGAAAAGAGGATGCGCCAAGACTCCACCTGCCAGACAGCCAATCATAGAGCTTTAGACCGATGAAAACCTGTGGTACATCAATCCACGAGTAAAGCGGTGTTACAAATGAGAGAGGAGTGGCAAGATGCGGGGCATTTTTCAGGAAAATGCCCCGCTCATGCAATCCCTCTTTAACTAAATCCCATTGTTCACGATCCAGCCGTTTGACAGCTTTTTCCAGATAACGCACACCACCATGCACCATTTTTGTACTTTTTGAGCTGGTGCCTTCAGCAAAATCCCGCATCTCAACCAATGCGGTTTTCAGTCCGCGACTGGCAGCATCGAGGGCAATACCTGAGCCTGTTGCTCCCCCCCCAACTACCAGAATATCGAAAATATCTCCTGACTGTAAAACCACTAGGGATTTTTTTCTGTCCATAATCTTCCTTCTTTAAAAGGTATTGAAAAGTATAGCCTGTTTCGCTGAAATAGTGTTGTTTTAATCCGAAATGTTTTTCTTCCACATTGAACACAATTACAATAATATTTGCTGCGCCATTCTGTAAAAAATAGCTTTAGCAAAAAGGCTATGGATATTTTATAGTTATGGTAATTTCATTACGATAACTATAGCAACGAAAATGACCTCTGAAAACAGAGTATAAAAAAAGCATATTTCAACCCCTGGGGAAAAAGGAAAGAGTTGCTGAATTTAGTAGAGGAATCATTGCATCTAATGGCGATTGTCTGTCACTGGGAGAGGTCGAAAAGCATTCAGCAAAACTTCGTCGTTTTGCTGAGATTTTTATCAAACGATTCTTTACATATAATTCTTGATATTACCGATACCCCGTTGCACGGTATTAAGGAAGGAGACTTCTGTTTACTGGTAAGTTGGACCTGATGATCATTAATCCATTGTTAACCACTTTCATTTGAAAAAAGTCAGATAAATCAAGATTTCTTCCACTTATCAGTCAGATTGATTCTGTAATCTGGTAAGATATTCATGTAACTCAGAAAATGATGTGCATGAATAAATGTTCTTTCTGACAGTAGAGCTTCCTCGGACAGCAGTGAAGTATTTGCCGATATGGTTCTTTATACTGGCAAGTGAGTGCCTTGTGTCAAGATATTCTCTAATCAACGTTAGATGATACAATGCTCCGTTTACTATACCTGAAAGCGTATCAGGCTTACCGGCTGACGAAAAAACCCAGGGGTTTCCAAGTGCGCCTCGGCCAATCATGACACCATCTGAGTATCCTTTTTCCAGATAATACATGGCATCATGATAGCTTACTATATCACCATTGCCTATTACCGGTATAGAAACATTTTCTTTTACCTTGGCAATATGCTCCCAGTCGGCTCTGCCTGTGAAGCCCTGAGTCCATGTTCTTGCATGAACCGTAATGGCAGCAGCTCCAGCTTCTTCAGCCATTTTAGCAAAATCAACACAAGTAATATTCGCCTTATCAACACCTAAGCGAAATTTGACTGTTACTGGAAATCTGCTGACAGCAACAACCTTTCGGATAATTTGTGCTGCCAGTACAGGATCACGCATAAGTGCGGCACCAGCGCCTTTTTTAGTAACCTTTTTGACAGGACAGCCCATGTTGATATCAAGTAACTGTGGTTGCATGGAGTTAAGCAGCTGTGCTGCTTTTCCCATCATTTCGGCATCTGCGCCGAACAGCTGAAAGGACACGGGTGCTTCTTGTTTTGATGTGGCAAGCATTGTCATCGTTTTCTGCTGCCTATATGCAAGGCCAAAGCAACTGATCATTTCAGAAAAGCAAAGACCAGCTCCGAATTCACGGCAAAGATGCCGAAAGGGCAGGTTGGTGTACCCGGCAAGCGGAGCTAACAGAAGAGGGGACGATATGGTTATATCTGCAATTTGAAGCTGCATAAAAAAAGAACCGCACCCTTTTTCAAATTAAAGGTGCGGCCAGAGGATAGAAATAAAAATTGCTACATTTGGGAAAGCTTAGAAAGGGTATTCTGATAAATTTCCAGAGATATCTCATCAAGGATGGTTTCTAGAGCTTCATTTTCTTCAAACTTCGTCGATGCTATATTGCCGGTGGTGTTATATTCTTCGGTTTTTAATTGATCGGCTTTTTTAAACAGGATCTTATTGTTTGTCAAATCTTTACCAATGTAGTTGTAGCGTAACCTTATGTTCACATCTTTAGTATTCTTGTTTTTATAGGTGAGACTTGGCAGTGAAATGGATACAATCTCACCCCCAACGATGAGGTCTGCATCATTTTTATTGTTTACAACCTTAATAGACTCAACACGCTGGAAGGATTTAATTAAACTTTGTTGAAGTTTAAAAGTAAGCTGCAACTCATTTGTTCTGTTTTTCCAGGTGGCAAGATAAACGGTTTTTTCAGGTCCGTTATATACATATGGATTGTGGTATCCACATCCGCCAAGTACCAGAAAGAGAAGAACTATCAGTAGTAAACTCAAATATTTAAATTTCAATTTCAGACCCCGTAAAGTAAGTTTTGGTATTCGTTTTTAGTTTGCTGCTACAGGATATACCTTTACGCAATAAATATGTAAAAAGCAAGATTCAAATTACAATATTAACCAGTCGGTTTTTTACAACAATAACATTTTTAATTGGCCTGCCATCTATAAACTTTAAAACCTTTTCATCCTGTAAGGCAATCTCTTTGATTGTTGCTTCACTTTCATCAGCTGAAACGTTAATTCGTGATCGTACTTTGCCGTTTATCTGGATAACGATTGTCAGTGTATCTTCTGCTGCAGCATTCTTATCAAACGTAGGCCATTTCTGTGAATCAATGGTATCTGTGTTACCACAAATCTGCCACATTTCTGCAGCAAAATGCGGGACCATGGGAGAGAGGAGGAGCAGGATCGTTTTTACAGCATAGGCAGCAACTGCTGGTTCACAGCCCTCTTTTCTGCCAAGAGCAGCAGAAGAAAGGGCATTAAAAAGCTCCATGACAGCACTGATAGCAGTGTTGAAATGAAAATTTGCTTCAATGTTTTGTGTAACTCTTTGAATGGTCTGATGACATAAACGATAAATGTTCTTACTTATTTCATTGAATTTTTCTCTATCAATTTCTGCTGGAGACAGGAATTTCTGGTTGGAATCAATAAACCGGTAGATTCTGTTGAGAAATCTCGAGGCACCTTCAACTCCTTGTGAAGACCATTCAAGATCTTTTTCGGGTGGGGCTGCAAAGAGGCTGAATAATCTGACAGTGTCAGCACCATATTGTTCGATGAGATCTTTCGGGTCAACGACATTCCCTTTTGACTTGGACATCTTGGCCCCGTCTTTTATTACCATACCTTGGGTAAGCAGATTTTTAAATGGCTCCGCAATATTAAGATAGCCAAAATCCCGCAGTACTTTGGTAAAAAAACGGGAATAGAGGAGGTGGAGAATAGCATGCTCAACACCACCAATATACTGATCAACACTGAGCCAGTACCCTGCTTTATTTTCATCAAGAGGTTTTTCCTGTTCATTGGGGCAACTGTATCTGGCAAAATACCAGGATGACTCGACAAATGTATCCATAGTATCTGTTTCCCTTCGCGCCGGACCTTTGCAGCATGGGCAGGAAACAGTGTAGAAATCTTTCCTCTGGTGCAGGGGCAGGTAGTGTTCATCAACGGGAAGGGTTACAGGAAGTTCGGACACTGGTACGGGTTGTACACCGCAGGTTTCGCAGTAAACTATTGGTATTGGAGCTCCCCAGTACCGTTGTCTGGAAATGCCCCAGTCTCTGAGCCTGTATGTGACCTGTGAATGACCAAAGCCCTTTTTTTCGGCATATTCGATGATAGCAGTTTGTGCCTCTGTGCTTTCCATTCCAGAGAATTGAGAAGAATTTTCAAGAATCCCCTTACCAGGTGAGGCTTCCTCCATTGAATCTGCAGAAAGGGACGTGTCTTCAGGAATAACAACAGGTTTAATAGTGAGGTTATATTTTCTGGCAAATTCGAAATCTCGCTGATCATGGGCCGGGACAGCCATGACTGCGCCGGTGCCATATTCCATTAAAACAAAGTTTGCAACATAGATAGGCACAGGCTCATCTGTGAAAGGATTAACACAATATTTACCTGTAAAAATACCTTCTTTTTCAGGTTCTGTTTCATGCCCGCTTCGCTGTTTTTCAGCAATGATTTTTTCTGCAAAAGCTCGTATTTCATCAGCTCTGTCATTATCTATGAGTAATTCTTCAAGAATCGGGTGTTCTGGTGCAATAGAGAGAAATGTAACACCAAAAATGGTATCTGGACGAGTGGTGAAAATTGATATGCTTTTTTCAGAATTATGGAGGTTAAAGTTACATTGTAAACCTGTGGATTTTCCAATCCAGTTACGCTGCATGGTAACAACTTTTTCAGGCCACCCAGACAAGGAATCAAGATCTGAGAGCAGTTCTTCTGCGTACTATGTAATCTTGAAAAACCAGCCGTTCATCTTTCTGGCTTTAACTTCTTGGTCGCATCGCCAGCAGCAACCATCGATAACCTGCTCGTTAGCAAGTACGGTCTGACAGGATTCACACCAGTTGACAGAGGTCACCTTCTGGTATGCAAGACCTTTTTTAAACATCTCGAGAAAAATGACCTGTTCCCACCTGTAATAACTGGGGCTACATGTAGCAAGCTCTCTATCCCAGTCATACGATAGTCCCAGCTGTTTGAGCTGGTTTCGCATGTAATCAATGTTTTCATATGTCCATCTGGCAGGATGGGTATTATTTTTAATGGCGGCATTTTCGGCTGGTAAACCAAAGGCATCCCATCCCATTGGATGGAGAACGTTATATCCCTGCATGCGTTTGTATCTGGCGATTACATCACCAATTGAATAGTTTCGTACATGCCCCATGTGAATGCGGCCGGAAGGATACGGAAACATTTCCAGCACGTAATATTTTTCTTTTGTTGTATCTTCCGTTGTAATAAAGTTTTTCCTGGAAGCCCAGGAGTCCTGCCATTTTTTTTCTATACTTTTGAAATCGTACCAGTTGGATCCAGATGTCTTTGTTGTCATTTTTAACTCTTTGAAATGGGATCTTGTGTTACCGAAAGAGGATAAATCGAGCAGTAATGAACGTGACTGATATTTCAATTAAAATCAGAATCATCATATTCGCTCCGGTTCTCAAACATAGTGAATTCTTTGAGGAATGTCAACTTGACAGTGCCTGTCGGACCATTACGTTGCTTGCCTATGATAATCTCAGCAAGTCCTTTATCAGGGTTGTCAACATCTTTGTTATAAACTTCATCTCTGTAGATAAAGCAGATAATGTCCGCATCCTGCTCAATTGCCCCGGATTCCCTGAGATCAGACATCATGGGCCGTTTGTCTTGGCGTGCTTCCAACCCCCGGTTTAATTGAGACAGGGCAATAACAGGGACATTATGTTCTTTGGCAAGTGCTTTTAAGGAACGGGAAATTTCAGATATTTCCTGTGTGCGATTTTCGGCTCCTCGTCCTTTTCTGGAACTGTCTCCTCTCATAAGTTGCAGGTAGTCAACTACGATGAGATCAATCTCGAATTGAGAGGCAAGCCGTCTTATTTTTGATCGCATTTCAAGTACAGTAATGGCTGGAGTGTCATCGATATAGATAGGAGCTTCAAGAAGCATTTTTACGGAACGTGATAATTTTTTCCAATCATCATCGTTGAGTTTACCCGTTTTTAAACGCTGTGAATCAATTTTTCCTGCCGAGCAGAGCAGACGGGTGGTAAGCTGTTCTTTTGACATCTCCAGGCTGAACACAGCAACACCTTTTTTTTCAACGAGTGCAGCATGTTGGGCGAGGTTCATGGCAAAGGCCGTTTTTCCCATGGAGGGACGCCCTGCGAGAATAATAAGATCTGAGGGCTGCAGACCTGCAGTCATCTTGTCCAGTAACACATATCCAGTTGGTACGCCGGTAATAAGGTTGCCTTTTTTGTAAAGATCTTCTATGTTTTCGAGGGTTTTGGGAATGGTATCTTTTAAGGCTGTAAACCCTTGACCTACCTTTTTTCCGGTAATGTCAAAAATTGCTTTTTCTGCTTCTTCAACAAGCTCATCAATATCTCCCTGAGTCTCAAAGCACCGTGTTGCAATGTTTGTGTTTATTTCGATAAGTCTTCGTAATATAGCCTTTTCTTTTATTATATTAGCATAGGCAATTACATTTGTACTCATCGGGATAACAGAGGTAAGGGTTGCCAGGTAAGCTGCACCACCAACTTCTTCTAGCTTGTTTGTGTTATTCAAGGACTCAGTCACAGTGATCAAATCAAGTGGCTGTTTTTTTTCAAAGAGATCAAGTATGGTTTGGTATATAATCTGATGGCCTGGAGAATAAAAATCATGTACTGACAGAATTTCAAGCAAATCTGTGAGTATGTTTTCTTTCAGCAGTATGGAGCCGAGGACAGATTGTTCTGCTTCTAGGTTCTGTGGTGGAATTTTGCTGAATTGGCTTTCCATTTCTTTCTCATATATTCATTTTAATCGGTAAACTTCTTTTAACAACAATTTGACATGAGATAATAAAAAACACCATTGAGATATTCTCTAATGGTGTTTTCTCCAAGCGCACATTTCCCTGTGGGATAGAAAAATGTGCAACAGTACGTGCACAATCGTGATTGAGCCGGGTGAGGGGTGTATAACCTGTACTTATTCGTCTGCTCCTTCAGCCACGACTTGTACGACAACTTCAGCCTGAATATCAAAGCCCACTTTAACCGGAATTTTAAACTCACCAAGAGTTTTAATAGGATCCGTTAGAATGATCTGTCGCTTATCGATATCGATGTTGTTTGCTTTCAGTTGTTCGAGAATGTCGTTACTTGTAACAGAACCGAAAAGCCTCTCATCTTCCCCAACAAGTTGAGCAATTTTTACTGTAGTACCAGATATTTTCTTTGCAACAGCTTTAGCTTGTTTCTCCTGTTCAGCCAGTCTTGCTTCTATTTCTGCTCTGTTCTGTTCGAGTATAGCTTTATTCTCTTCTGTTGCAATTATAGCTTTTCCTTGAGGAAGGAGGTAGTTTCGGCCATATCCTGGCTTAACTTTGACTATGTCTCCTTCATGCCCAAGAGAGCTGATTGTTTCTTTTAATATGAGTTCCATGATTATTCCTCTTCATGCTATCAGGCAAACACTTATAATCTTGAGTGTAACACCATAGTTTAAACGCTGAATAACATAATTTCATTCAACAGTGCATAGGGTGGATACTTTTCTCCCTGGATGGAGTGAGTTTGCCTGATGGCTAACTCTGGATAGTCCCGGAATAGGGGAGAAGGGCAATTTGCCTTGCTCTTTTAATGGCCTCACATAACTCCCTTTGGTGTGATGCACATGTGCCGACTATTCTTCGGGGGATAATTTTTCCTCTTTCAGATACGAAATTACGAAGAGTTTTTACATCCTTATAATCAATAATGATTTCTTTATCGGTGCAGAATCTGCAAACTTTTTTTCTTGAGAAAAGTTTTTTTTGAGGTCTCTGTGACATTATCAATCTCCTGTAATTTATCTGTTACTCTTCATTTTCTTCTGTTATTTCAGTTGCATCCTGCTCTGTTGCATCCTGCTCAGTTGCGGGTTCTTCTTCTGGAGGTGCAGTCTCAGCTGCTTCTTCAGCTTTTGCTGCCTCTTCTGCCTCCAGTTCCTTTGCAGCATTGAGTTTTCTTACGGATGCCTTTTCTCTTGCCTCTTCAATCTCCTCATCGGAGATTGCATCAGACAATTTCACAGTCATGTATCGTAAAACAGAGTCGTCAATACGATATCTTCGTTCAATTTCAGAAATGACATCGGGAGTTGCGGAGTAATCGATAAATACATAGAAGCCTTGTGCTTCCTTTTTGATGGGATACGCAAGTTTACGCATGCCCCATTTGTCAATCTCAATGAGTTGACCACCGGCTTTTTCAATAATATCGGTAGTCATTTCAACAGTCGCGTCAATTTCATTTTCACTGCGCGAAGGTCGAAGGATAAAAATAGTTTCATATCTACGCATACATTCCTCCTCATGGGCTGAGTTGTAGGGGTTCTTCCCCAATAGGCTCTCACTGCGAGAGCGAAGAGGTAAAAGCTTGGTACATCGAATGCTTCACCAAATATTGTTACCTGCTGTAAAAAATAGTGCGATAGTCTACAAAAAGTTAGCAAAAGAGTCAAACATTCTTTTTTTTCTCTTGTTCTTTTATGGAATTCCATAAAAGATGCAGTTCTTCTTCGTTGGCAACATGGGCGTCAGCAAACACATGAGGATGTCTTCTAATAAGTTTATCGACTATGCCTGTGACAACATCTTTACAGGTAAAGTGTGCTTCTTCCTCGGATATTTCAACGAGCATCAACAGCACGTAAAGTACGTCACCTATTTCTTCACACATGTTTTCAATATCTGCATTTTTTATAGCAGAAACGAGTTCATCTGTTTCTTCCCGTAAATATTTTACTAGTGAGTCTGGTGTTTGTTTTTTGTCCCATGGACAGCCATTTTCACCGCGCAGGGTTTGTATGATTTGCCGAAGTTGATCTATATTGTTTTCAGAGGTCATAGGTGATATGAGAAGATGACTGATTGGTTAAAGGTCTCAAATATATCTGCTACTTGTTTGCAAGTTAAGATTGCCTGATTTTATACTATATAAAAAGTATGAGAGTACCTATGATTTGCAAAGGTATTTCTTGAAAAGAAAAACTCAGATATTACAAAAAAGCTACATGAAAATATCACATTTTTACGCAGGGGGCCAGTAATTTGGATCAGTCCCTTTGGTTATTGAATTATTATGATTTCTTCCGTCTGTTCTCTTGACGATGATCAAAATTGAACATATTGTGCAGCATTGTAGGAATAATTTGATTCGTATCCAGATGTACAACACTTTTTAATACTTTTTTATCATCAAAATATATGAACTACTATGAAGTCCTTGGTGTAGATAAAAATGCTTCCAGCACTGAGATAAAAAAGGCGTATCGAAAACTCGCCCTTAAATATCATCCTGATAAAACTCAGGGAGATAAAGAATCAGAGGCAAAGTTTAAAGAAATCAGTGAAGCATATGCTGTACTGTCAGATGCTGAAAAGAAAAAAATGTATGATACCTATGGCTCCACTGATTTTCATAAGCGTTATTCTCAGGAAGATATATTCAGAAATTTTGATTTGAATGATATCCTCAGGCAGTTTGGTTTTGGTGCAACGCATGGTGGCGGAAGTTTTAAAACGGATATGGGTGGAAATCCATTTGGTTCATTTTTCACTAACACCGGTGGCATGGGTGGTGGCTGCCCAGGATCCGGACGTAGGTATCAGGTTGCGAAAGGTCAGGATATGACCTATCAGCTTTCAGTGACATTGGAAGAGGTGATGACTGGAGCTGAAAAAAACATTTCTTTACGTAAAAATGGCGAAATTCAAAACGTTTCAGTAAAAGTACCTTCTGGCATTGAAACCGGCAAAAAATTGCGTTTACGAGGAAAAGGTGGGAATGCTCCTCATGGTGGTACACCTGGAGATCTTTACCTGAAGGTGGAGATTATGCCACATGAAAGGTTTACCCGTGATGGAGATGATCTCATCATGAGTGTACCGCTTAAATTCAGTGAGGCCTGTCTTGGTACCCAGGTGGAGGTGGAAACCCTGGAAGGGAAAAAATTCAGCATGAAAGTGCCGCCTGGAACTCCCAGTCAGTCTAAATTGCGAATCAAGGGGCAGGGGCTTCCACACGGACCAGGAGGGGAGAGAGGAAATATCTATGTGACAATACACGTATCTGTTCCCCCAGAGCTTAACGAACCACAAAGAGATCTCGTAGAAAAACTTCAAGAGATGGGTTTGTAAACCTTACAAGTAAGAGAAAAAATGCCGATTGGTAATCGTAAACCAGTCGGCTGTTTTTTACCAGGTCACAGCCAGGATCTTCATTCTATCACTAATAGTTTTTATCAGCATAGGCTAACCAGCCGCCGGCGGCAACAAGATCCTTATCAAAACCATTTAAAACAAAGGGGTACCTTTTTGTTTCAGTTGCCATATCACCTGTAACAATAACATCTTCATTCTCTAAATCTATTTCGATGGTGATATTACCCTGCATTGCCAGAATTTCGTCAATATATTCCTTTGGAAGTTCAATAGCCAGGATGCCGCAGTTAAACATATTTTGTCTGAATATCCGTGCAAAACTCTCCGCTATAATGACAGTAATATCGTTGACCTCAAAGGCCCAGACCGCGTGTTCCCTGGAAGAACCGCAACCAAAGTTTGCCCGGGAAACAACAACATTGGCCTGTTGTAATTGTTCCGTAGAATTATCAAAACTTTTACCATCAAGCAGGAGGTCTTCGAGCAGGTAAGGGCGAAGGGCTTTTTTGGTGATTTCCGTCAAATATTTTGCCGGGATAATTTCATCAGTGTTAATATCATTTCTGTCCAGGAATATAGCCGGACCGCCAAAATGCTTCATAATAGCTTCCTCTACGCAAGAAAAATTCTTGGATCTGTTATTTTTCCGGTAACAGCAGCTGCCGCTGCAGAATATGGACTCATCAGGTGAACAGTTCCACCTTTTCCCATTCTACCATTGAAGTTTCTGTTGGTGGTTGATGCACAAACTTCTCCTTCAGCAAGAACTCCTGAGCTCATGCCAAGACAGGCACCGCAGGTTGGATTCATTACACAAAAACCGGCATCCGCAAAAATTTTAATAATCCCTTCTTCCAGCGCTTTATTATAAATATCTGGTGTAGCAGGTGAAACAATGCCACGTACACCATTTGCCAGTTTTCTTCCTTTCAGAATCGTCGATGCTGCACGTAGATCTTCGATTCTACCATTTGTACATGAGCCAATATATACCTGATTAATTTTTGTTTCTTCAATGGTTGCAATATCGACAACCTGATCGGGTTTATATTTTATAGTGGTTTGAGGGGTGAGGTCGCTTACATCGACGAGCAATGTTTCGGTGTATGATGCGTCCGCATCTGAATGCCATTGCGAGTATTCTGCAACTGCGTCATCAATGGTGGCATACTCAGATTGAATAAATGGCCAGAGATACTCTGCAGTAACTCTATCCGGCATACAGATCCCACAGGTTCCACCTGCTTCAATCGCCATATTACACAAAGTCATACGTTGATCCATTCTAAATCCTGAAACTGTTTCGCCGGTAAACTCTATGATTTTGTCTGTTGCACCATTAACTGAGATTTGTTTGATTATGTTTAATATGACATCTTTGGCTGTCACACCCATTTGCAAGGATCCTGTAATCTCAACTTTCATTGATTCAGGTGCCCTAAAAGAGCAGACACCTTTATAGATTCCCACTTCAAGATCTGTGGTTCCCACTCCTGCTGCAAACGCACCAAAGGCACCATGAGTGCAGGTATGAGAATCCCCCATAATAGCGGTATAGCCAGGACGGATGAACCCTTTTTCAGGGAAAAGTGCGTGGCATACTCCATTTGCACCAATATCAAAAAAATCTTTAATATTATGCCGTTGAGCCCATTCTCTCATGATTTTGCCCTGCATTGCTGTTTTTGAATCTTTAGCAGGTGTTACATGGTCGATGACAGCCTTGATTTTATCTGGATCAAACACACGGTCCATTCCTTTTTCCACGAGATCCATGATGGCAATCGGTGTTGTTATTTCATGGCACATGACCACGTCGATATCCAGTACCATGTTCGTGGGAGTTGGTGTACCACGAAGGTGAGCGGCAAATATTTTTTGAGCAATGGTTTTCCCCATATAAATCTCCAGTTTTAAGTATGTAATACCAATGATTTTCTAGATTTTGCTGTTACCAGAATGGAACCCTTTTGAAAAAAATACCCTGCTATTGTGGGAAAACTATTCAATCACTACGAAAATGTAATCTTTACTTGAAAAATTTTATAAAAATAAACAGGGATATAATAATCGAATTTACCTGGTAATTGCCATATAAACGAACGAAAAAGGGGATCGTTCGAAAAGCATGAAGAGACGATCCCCATTTTAATATTATGGTAGTTATATAGAACAACTAGGTGGCATAATCAGTTCCCATCTTTAGGCCTATCTCAAAAGCTTCTGTATTCATCTGGATGAAATTTTCAGGGACTCTGGCCGCAATGGTTTTCAGGAGAGATGCAGGCTTGAGTATTCCGGTAAGGCCTGTTAAGGCACCCAACACACAGATATTAAAAACGATAGGTTTGCCAATTTTATCCATTACGTTCTCATACATGGGCAGTTCATGTTGCTTTGCATCAATCTTTTTAGCAGGAGTGACATATCTGGAATCAGTTATCAGTGTCCCTCCGGGTCTGATAATCGAGGAATAAGTATTATAAGCCGTCTGGGTCAAGCATACCAGGATATTTGGTTGGGTAATATTGGGAAACCCTATCTCACTGTCAGATAGAATAATATCTGATCGTGTAGCTCCCCCCCGTGCGGCAGCTCCATAACTTTGAGATTGTGTTGCGTTAAGGCCTTCGTGGATAACAGCTGCCTCTGCGAAGATAATTGCCGCAGTTATTACACCCTGTCCCCCTGAGCCGGAAAAGACCAGTCTTGTTCGTTTCATTTTGACCTCCCCATAGCGTGTTCAACCAGCTTGTCGTATTCCTGACAATACTCAGGTCGTTCCTTGTCATCCACAAAGATGCCTCGTGGAATGAGATGAGGATTTTCTTCAAGGGTTCTAGATCCTATTTTGGCCGTATTTTTATTATAAACGTCAAGCATATCAGGTGCCTCTCCCTCTTTGTTTTTTCTGCCATAATGGGTTGGGCACTGTGAGAGAATCTCAACTACTGAAAAGCCGTTATGCTTAATGGCACGTTTTAGATACTCGGTTGCCTCTTTGGCGTGATATGTTGTTGATCTGGCGACAAAAGATGCTCCAGCAGCTGAAGCAAGCTTTACCACATCGAAGTTTTCATCAATGGTGAGAAATGGTGCAGTAGTGGCTTTTTTGCCAGTTCCTGAGAGGGGGGAGAACTGCCCGCCTGTCATGCCGTATATTCGATTGTTCATGACTATTGCGGTGATGTTTATGTTCCGTCTTGCAGCATGGATAAAATGATTGCCGCCAATGGCAAGCGAATCGCCATCCCCCATGGGGACAATGAGATTAAGTGATGGTTTCGAGAGCTTAACACCGGTTGCAAAGGCAAGAGCCCGTCCGTGCAGAGTATGCAGGGAATGGAAATCAACATATCCTGAAATACGCGCAGAACAGCCGATACCTGATGTCATAACAATATCATTTTTTTCAAGCCCCAGCTCTTCGACAGCGCGTAGCAGTGAGTTGAGAATTATGCCGTGGCCGCAGCCTGGACACCACATATGAGGAAAGAATCGTTCTCGTAAATAATCTTTAACAGCCATGTTATACTCCTCTACCTTGAATAACCCGCAATATCTGTTTGATATCACTGGGCGGGATCAGTTTACCATCTATTCTGTTTGCCAGGAAGACCTTTTCAGGTTTGTCTACAGCACTTTTCACCTGGGCCATCACCTGTCCCATATTCATTTCCACTACGACTACAGCACGGGCATTTGCACATTTTTCCCGCACAACTTCAGCAGGGAATGGCCAGATGGACTGCAACTCAAGAACACCGATTTTTTCCCCTTTACTTCTTCTCTCTTTTGCATAATGGATTGCAGATCTGGCAGATGAGCCGTATGAAATGAGAATGTAATCAGCATCTTCAAGATAATGTTCCTTGATTCTGGTTATAGCATGGACGTTATTTTCTATTTTGTCCACAATATGACGAAGGAGCTCTTTCACTGTTGTGGGGTCATTCGAAGGGAAGCCCCACATATCGTGAAAAAGGCCAGTGACATTATATCTATGTATATCGCCAAAATCAGACATGGGTAAGCGGCCGTCTTCTCGTGGCAGATAGGGGTGGTAATCCACATCTTTCGGCACAGAGGTACGCAATCTGCTTACTACCGGAAGCTTACCTTCTTCAGGAATAACCAGTTTTTCTCGCATATGTCCAACCACTTCATCAAAAAGGAGGACAACCGGGGTCCTGTATGTTTCTGCCAGATTAAATGCCTCGACAGTAATTGAGAAAATATCCTGGTGATTTGAGGCGGTGAGGGCAATAATACTGTGGTCGCCATGAGTTCCCCATCTTGCCTGATTTATATCACCCTGGCTGACATGGGTTGGATTTCCGGTAGAAGGACCTCCACGTTGCACATTGGCAATAACACAGGGAATTTCAGCCATACAGGCATAGCCTATGGCTTCCTGTTTAAGGGAAAAACCAGGGCCACTGGTCGCTGTCATTGCTTTTTTCCCGGTCAGGGATGCACCAATAATGGCACACATGGATGCGATTTCATCCTCCATCTGGATGAACTTGCCACCTCTTTCGGGTAGTCTTCTTGCGACGGTTTCGGCAATTTCTGTTGATGGGGTTATTGGATATCCTGCGAAGAAATCCAGCCCGGCGTAAAGGGCACCTTCAACGCAGGCTTCATTTCCCTGTATAAAACGGATATTTTGTGTCATTTTTTTTCACCCTCTTCCAGGATAACCTCGATTGCCAGATCGGGGCAGCGGATTTCGCACATTTTGCAACAAATGCAGTCTTCGGGACGGACTGCGGTTGACTTATCACTTCTGCTTAATTCCAGAACATCTTTGGGGCAATACTTAATACAAATGCCGCATCCTTTACACCAGTTTTCATTGATTAGAATTTCTTTTAATTTTTTTCGGGCCATAGACCGCCTCTTTTAATGAAATACAAACTGTAATAATTTTGTTATTAAACACTTTTTCCCCACTATAGATTCTTAGATAGTCATGTATGCAATTTGACCTCCCATGTCAACCGGGAAAAGTACGAAAAAGCAAAAAGATTACTTTTTCTATTTCAGGAAAATGAAAAATTTGGCAAGACTGGCGTCTCTATCTTTGGTATTATAGTAAGCTTATTGAATGATTAATCGGAAAAATATAAGCATATCTTAATTTAAAAATGTTTTTCAACCCAAGGATTAAAAGGAGAAAACAGCATGGCAACACGTGAAGAGCTTGAAGAAATGTATGATGATTGTCAGGAAACCCCTGATTATGTGGAAGTTGCAATTGGTGCTTTTACTGATATCGATGATAAGGAATGGGCTGAAGAGCTGTATGAGGAAGGTGCTGATTGGGCTGCAACTGCTATGGATTTTCTTGCCTTGTCAAAAGGCGCTCGCATTATCTACAGTGATGAAGAAAAGGCAGCTGACTATTTTAATCAGGCCAAGGATGTATGCCGTGATGCATCTGAGATGATTGAGCTTGCAGTTGCTGCTGCTGAAGCTGGACAAAATGATGCGGCAAAAGAGCTGTTTGAGGCTGCAGGGGAGAAGGCTTCCAAGGCTGTTGAATTTTTACAACTTGCCCAGAAAATTAATGATTCTTTAGGTGATAAGGAGCTTGCCGCTGAAATAAGTGCCAAGGGAAAAGAAAAATGTAAGAACCCTGCAGATTTTGCTGATCTGGCCAAGGGATTGGCCAAGGATTTCAATGATCCTGAGCAGGCCAAGGATGTACTCTCTTCAGCATTGAATGTCTGTAAGAGCGGTGATGACTTTATTGCTATTATTACTGTAGCAAAAGAACTGTTTGATGAAGGTGATTTTGTTTCCTCCCTTTTTACATCAGCAGCAGAAAAAATTGAAGATGGATTGGCGCTTGGCGGTCTTGCTCAGGCAGCCGTATCGGTGACCGGGGATAAGGAGTATGGTGCAAAATTATTTGAGCAGGCAAGTGAGACTATAGAAGAGGGGAAAGATCTCATGGCTCTTGCTGCAATGATTCATACCAGCCTTGAAGATCAGGACATGGTTCTGGCCACCTATGGTAAGGCATCCGAGAAATTCACCTCTTTTCAGGATCAGATGAAACTTGCTGAGGCCGTACTGAAAGATACCGGCAGTAAAGAAAATGCCGCTCCGATATTGATCAAGGCCATTGAGTCTGAAAGCGATGCTTCCAAAATGGTGTCGGTTGCTCAAAAATTAGCGGATGAGATTGAGGATGTTGATGGTGCTATAGAGGTGTTAAGGCAGGCAGAAAATGCGGTGAAAACTAATGCTGAATTTATCAAGGTTGCCGATGCTATTTTGCAGTATGGTAAAGATGAGACATGGCTTGCAGAGATTGGAAGTCAGAAGGAAAAACGCGATGAGAATCCCAAGGTTTATGAGGCTTTTATCAGTCGTGAACTTGAGGCATCCGGAAGCGGTGCTCTTCGTAAAATTGCTGCCGATGTAATGCAGGCAACGCAGGATGCTCCCTATGCCAGAAAACTTCTGGCCAATGCTGAAAAACGCTGTCACTATCCTGATGATCGTATGTGTCTTGCCGCCTGTATAGCTGACGATCTTGGTGATAAAGACTGGGCTGAGAGGGTCTACACATCTCTTCTTGAAGATGCCTCAGGTTTTGTTGACAAGAAAGCCATTGTTGCTGCAATGGCCAAAAAATTGCGGTCTAAAGAGAAGGCGCAGGCGGTTTTGAAAACCATGGAAACTGAATGTACAACTGCTGCTGATTATACCCGCATGGGAGCTGCGGTCTCTGAAATCCTGGCAGATGCCAACTGGACAAAAGAGCTGTATAGTAAGGCTCTTGCGACGGGTAGTGATCGTTTCTCAAAACTTACTGTTGCAGGGAAAATAATAGAGGATCTGGGTGATGGCGACTGGGCGGGAAGCGTCTATAAAGAGGTTGCTGATATGTGCGGCGATTCGTTGCAGTTTGAGAATCTGTTTAGTACGGTTGAGAGACAAACTTCAAGAAAAGAGATCATGAAGAGCCTTCATGAGGTGGGTGAAAAAAGATGTTCCCGGGCTGAAGATTTTCTTGCACTTGGTAAAAGCGCCTTTCGCAGGCTTGGTGAAAAAGAATTTGCCAAGATGCTCTTTAACAAGGCGGCGCAGGCTCCAGGAGGTGATGCACTTAAATATCGTATTGCTGCAAGCTTAAGAGAGTTATCTGTCTAGTGAATTACAACCGAACCAGACTGTCGATTACTGTATTGACAGTCTGGCGTTTTTGACCTTTAAAAAAGCTGGGTACTGAGATAGCGTTCACCGGTATCCGGCAGTATCACTACAATTGTTTTTCCTCTGTTTTCCCTATCTCCTGCAAGTTGCAGCGCCGCACTTACGGCTGCACCGGAAGAGATGCCACAAAGAATACCTTCTCTTTTTGCCAGTAGCCTGGCTGTTTCAATGGCTTCATCGTCAGTGATCGTAACTATCGTATCAATAATAGAGAGGTTGAGGATGTCTGGCACAAAGCCTGCTCCTATCCCCTGAATTTTATGAGGGCCAGGCTTTCCTCCTGAAAGAACAGGTGAATCAGCCGGTTCAACGGCAACGGTTTTCATATCAGGATTTTTTTCTTTCAACATCTCAGAGACCCCTGTTATGGTTCCGCCAGTACCCACACCAGCAACAAAAATATCCACCTGACCTTTACAGTCTCTCCAGATTTCAGGTCCGGTGGTGGTTCTGTGAATTTCTGGGTTGGCAGGATTGGAAAACTGGCCTGGGATAAAACTGTTTTTATCGTGTGCTGCAATTTCATCAGCTTTTGCAATGGCACCTTTCATACCCTGTTCAGCAGGGGTAAGAAGCAGATTGGCCCCCATGTGGGTGAGCAGTTTCCTTCTTTCAATGCTCATGGATTCCGGCATGGTGAGTGTAAGCTTCATCCCCTTGGCTGCACAGGCAAAGGCAAGACCCAGGCCGGTATTACCACTGGTTGGTTCTATTATATGGGTATTTTTGTTTATCTTGCCTTGCTGTTCTGCTGTGAGAAGCATGGCAACAGCTACGCGGCATTTCACGCTACCCATGGGATTGCGTGATTCCTGTTTAGCCAGGATGGTAACATCATTTTCTGGATTGATAGTGTTCAATTCTAAAAGTGGTGTATTCCCTATCGTGGATGTCAGTTGCATGGCCATGCTATCCCCCTGGTGAAAGAGTTGAAATAATCTTTTGCTCGGCAGTCTCGATTCGATATGCACCTAAAAAACTATTTTACTGAATGAAAGGAAGTCAAGTGGAGGTGAATGACAGGTGAAGTCGTTGCACAAGTTGGCATCTTATCAGTGTTGGTGAAGTTTCGGAATAATTTTTGTTAAGGCGAAAAAAATAAGTCTAATAAAACTTGACAAGAGCAGGGTCTTGTGGATCTATTACGATTCAGCTGTCTCGAATTATTATATTGAGTAGGATAATACGAATTAATAATATTTTGAGGAGGATGAAAAAATGGCTAAACAATTAAAAGCAGCTCAATATGGATGTGGTAAAATGAGTAAGTATCTTATGCGTTATATGTTGGAAAAAGGTGCTGAAATTGTTGCAGCTTTTGATATGAACCCCGATTTAATAGGAAAAGACATTGGAGAATTTCTCGGTATGGACCCTTCTGGTGTGCCTATCAGCGATGCGGCGCAGGCTGAGGAGATTCTTAAAGAAAGAAAGCCCAGCGTATGTATTGTTGCCACCATGAGTACCGTGAATGATATTCAGGAAGCCTTTAAAGCTTGTGCCAAAAGTGGTGTTAATGCAATTTCAACCTGTGAAGAGTCTTTATATCCCTGGAACTCCAATCCTCTGTTGACTCAGGAACTCGACGCTCTGGCCAAAGAGCATGGTGTAACGCTTGCTGGCAGCGGCTATCCTGACATGTATTGGGGTGTTCTAATAGATGTTCTGGCTGGTTCCATGCATAAAATTACTAAAATAAAAGGT
>PDWJ01001927.1_pt1 | contig 23546 bp, 19 predicted proteins | sample 1430881 | NCBI WGS metagenome assembly PDWJ01 (sample SAMN01162460, study PRJNA174530) | Oral metagenome, whole genome shotgun sequencing project. | biome: Marine environment; feature: Marine mammal; material: Swab sample of the gingival sulcus; isolation source: swab sample of gingival sulcus... | reverse complement strand
CAGGAAGCAGGGCTACGCCCTGCCGATGCTGCGCATCGGCAGGGACCCCGCAGCCCCGCTGCAGGACCATGCGACAACTACCCTGACACAGGGGGGTAGTCACCGCCAGCAATCTGGCAAACGATTTTGGTACCTTTGCTTAGAGGCGTAAACACGGATCGGATGAGATAGATCACCATGCCGACGATAGCTGCAGCAATCATCAACTGCATGATTAGCGAAAAGGTTGCGTAGCGATCAGCTTGACCTTGATATGCTTTGACCTCGGCGGCCGTTCGGCTCTCTAGTTTTGCGAGAAACTCGTTGACAGGGGCCAGAATCTTTTGGACTTCGCCGTGGTAGGCGTCATCAAAAACGATCCGTAGGGCGAAATCTTGTGGGCTCTCGCCTTGGAGTGGCTTCATAGGGCCGGGAGCGATCTTTCCCTGCTTGATGGTCGCCATCGCCTGCACTTCGGTGCTGACCAGGGCAGCTGACAAGTGCCCGGATTTTTTCAGCAGGTCAAGCTCCTCCGCAGAGAAATTCAGCTCCTCCATAATATCGAGCTGTGGCTTCCGCTCGCCCCGGTATAGTAAACTGTTAACGTATTTCGGGCGAGGGGCGGTTCCACTTCTCCAATCCAATAAGTGCTGATACTCGTCTTCATAGCGCTTATCCCCAGTAGCCACGAAGGTGCGGCAATTGCGGGTTAGCGACTGAGACACCTGCGAAAACTCGTTGGCGATGGCTAGTGATAAATAGCGCTGCTCACCTTTCTTTCCAGCTTCGACAATAGCGCTGCTCTCCATCCGTCTTAGCTGAATCGCCGCCGCGACCAATACACCCAAGAAGCAGGCAAGGGTGATGAAACGATTTTTCAGGTTCATGATCTGTGTCTCTCTGTGCTTCTGGCTTGAACGTCTTACCCTCTGGTTTGCCCTGAAGAGCGATCAGAGATGCTTGGAGTCGTTGTTTGGGAAGAAGGGATGGTGAAATCGGAGCAGCTTCGACCTGCTTATCGATTAACTATACAATGATCACAGGGGTTACATTATAAATAGGGGTGAACTCCTTGGGCCGATTTATGCAATGATTCTCTTCTGAGTTGTTTTATTGTGTTCAGAATGAATCCCAGTGGACCCCAAGATAAAGGCCAGAGGGACTCCGACTGGAGATCAAGAAGGCAAAGAACCTGCCATAGCTGCATCTTCATCAGCACCACAGGCCATGCCTTCCTTTGTATGAGCAGGCTTGGCACAGCTGGGGGTTCCTTAGGAGACGTCAGCTCTGGGCTAGCGAGACCTTCATGTTCATCGGCTTCCTGCTGCAGGCGCCTTTACGCTAAGCACCACCGATGGCGTGCACTTGCCACACATCGTGCCTCAGCCCGCTATCAAGCGGCCTAGAATCACATCCCTGCCAAGGCTCCATCCCTTGCCAAGGAGCCTCCTGGATGCCCCGAGCTCCTCACTTTGGCTCAAATGGGAGCTACTGCGTCAGCATCTTCAACAGTGCCTGGCGGAACAGGACGAACTGTTTTCCGTCCTCTTTCTTGTAAACAGCTGGGGGAGCTATCCTCGATAGCGCGCTTGCCGAAGGATGACTTGAGGTCGATGAGCCGGCGAACGAGCAGGTCTATTTGAGCCAAGTTCCAGGATCGCTTCTTGGCCAGGATTCGTAGCAGCCATGGATATAGGCGTCGAAGCACCAGGCTGGCTATTCTCAATTGCTTATGACCTATTTGTATGTGCTGGGGGCGTTGCAGGCATCGTAGCTGTAGAGCATAGCTAGTTACGCTCCAATCGTTCATCATCCGTAGCCGCGAGAACGGGTTGTTGTTGGATTACATGACTGCCATCGCGGTGTCGAGGAGGCTGCCCTGCCCCTGCGGCCGGCTGATGTCGCCACGAAAAACATCGTTCGTGTCCTTCTGGCCGGTGATGCCTTGGTGGAAAAGGTCCGGAAAGAGACGGAGTGCAGCCCAGCCCAGGTATCTCTTGGGCTGGTCTAGCGACCAGGGCGTAGAACGCATCTCATGCTTGGCGTGCCGTGAGGCCTTGCTCGAAACCTTGCCCTGGGAGTATTGCCCTGAGCCGGCCATCCCGTACCCGGCTTTCGATGGGGCATTCTTGCAAATGGCAGGATACGCCCATACGAGCAGTGCTTGATTCTGAAGCGGGTGGCCCTGTGCCTTTGGGGTCGTGCTTCTGCGCAGTTAGGGGATGGTCAGCGCTCGGCTGATTTTGGCTCGGGAGCTGCTTTGAGCTGCCGTACCGGTGCAGGCTTCTTCGTATCGACGGCTACGAGCTTGAGGCGAGGATAGGGGCACTTACCCGGTTCTCGGCTATCGATGTAGTTGTTGGCCAGGATCGTGGAGCCATCCATCAGCAGGAAGCCATGACTGAGCCTGCGAGGGCTTGCTCTGCGCATGTTTCACTCCTGCGGAGAAGAGGCTTGGGGCCCTTATCGCTGCAGAGGGGCAAAGGGTCGTGGCTGCGCCCGGGTGTAGGCCCGCCGCTCGGCTTCGTTCATCCGGCTGTAGATCACTCTCAGGGTGAAGGCTCCCTCGAGGTAGCCCGCTCGCACGAAGCTCCAGTCGTTGACCTGTTGCTTCGATACGCAGCAGCGTTGGTGCTGCAGCAGCTGCTTGACCCGCTGTGGGCGGTTGACCAGGCGCCCGATGAGCTGATCGCCTTCGAGCTTCTCCAGGCGGAACCAGAGATCTTCGGGGGGAGCATCCTCACCTTGGTCCAGGGAGAAGCGGGCGCGGAAGCGCCAGTCGCTATCGCCTGGCTGCGGCTGGGCGAAGCTGGCCAAGAAGCGGCCTAGCTCCCGCTGCCCACGCTGCTCTGCCGCACGCATCTCGCCGTCGTTCTTGCGCAGGCGGTGGGCGGGTTCCCGGCTCGGGGCTCGCTGGCAGGCAGCTAGGGCGAGGAGGAAGGCGGAGAGCGTGGCGAGGCCAAGCCGCCGCCGCGCCTTAGCCCTCACTTGCCGTGGTCGCCGCCGGCGCGGAGCACGACGGGGCAGGCGACGTAGCGGTCCTTGCTGACTTCCTGGAGCTCGGGCATCGCCTCGGCGCAGCTGGGCTCGGCCAGTGGGCAGCGGGTGCGGAAGGGGCAGCCGCTGGGCTTGCGCAGGGGGCTCGGCACCTCGCCCTGGAGCTTGATGCGGTCGGCCCGCTTCAGCGACGGGTCCGGCAGCGGCACGGCCGAGAGCAGGGCCCGCGTGTAGGGATGGATGGGGTCCTCGTAGAGTTCCCGCGAGCTGCCCAGCTCCATCACATTGCCGAGATACATCACCGTGATGCGGTGGCTGATGTGCTCGACGATGGAGAGGTCGTGGGCGATGAAGAGGTAGGTCAGCCCGAACTCCTCCTGCAGGTCCATCATCAGGTTGACGACCTGGGCCTGGATGGAGACGTCGAGGGCGGAGACCGGCTCGTCGGCGACCAGGAGGCGGGGGTTGGTCGCCAGGGCGCGGGCGATGCCGACGCGCTGGCGTTGACCGCCGGAGAACTCGTGCGGGTAGCGGTGCATCTGCTCGCCGGTTAGGCCGACCTTCTCGAGTAGCCAGGCGACTTTTTCGTCACGCTCGGCGCGCGAAAGCTCGGGTTGATGCACCCGCATCGGTTCGGCGACGATGTCGCCGACCGACCAGCGCGGGTTCAGCGACGAGTAGGGGTCCTGGTAGATCATCTGGATCTCGGCCCGAACCGGACGCATCTCGCGGCGATTCATCGTGCCGATGTCGACAATCTCGCCGGTCTTGCGCCGGAAGAGGATCTGCCCACTGGTGGTGGGAACCAGCCCCATGACCGCCTTGCCGGCCGTGGTCTTGCCACAGCCCGACTCGCCGACGATGCCGATGGTCTCACTCTCGTTGACCGAGAAGCTGAGGCCATCGACGGCCTTGACCTCACCGACCTGGCGCATGAAGACGCCACCGTGGATCGGGTAGTGGACCTTGAGGCCCCGCAGTTCAAGGATGCTGCGTTCGCCCTTGATGCTCAGGGGGGCGGCGGGAGAGGTACGCTTGTCTTGTGCGGTGGTCACTGGCTCTTGCTCCCTTCGACTAGCCAGCAGCGGCAGTGGCGGCCGGGGGAAACTTCGACGAGATCAGGTTCGCTTTCCCAGCAACGCTCTTCGCGGACTGGGCAGCGTTCGGCGAACTTGCAGCCCTTGGGCATATTCATGATCGAAGGCACGATGCCGGGGATGGTCTCCAGCCGCGCCTTGCGTTCGCGGTCGGGACGGGGCAGGGAGTTGAGCAGGCCCTGCGTGTAGGGGTGCAGGGGATTGCTGAACAGCGGCCCGACCTCGGAGATCTCTTGGATCTTGCCGCCATACATGACGGCGACGCGCTCGCAGGTCTCGGCGACCACGGCAAGGTCGTGCGTGATCAATAGGATGGAGGCGTCGCCGGTTTCTTTGCGCACGTCGAGCATGAGCTCGAGGATCTGCGCCTGGATGGTCACGTCGAGGGCCGTCGTCGGCTCGTCGGCGATCAGTAGCGCAGGGTGCATGGACAGGGCCATCGCGATCATCGCCCGCTGCCGCATACCTCCCGAGAACTGGTGGGGGTAGTTCTTGAGACGACTCAAGCTGTCGGGGATGCCGACCAGGTCGAGCATCTTCGCCGCGCGAGCCGTGGCCTCCTCCTTGCTCACCTTGGCGTGATGGAGGATGGCCTCGCGGAGCTGCATACCGATGGTGAAGACCGGGTTCAGCGCCGTCATCGGCTCCTGGAAGATCATCGAGATGTCGTTACCGCGGATCTCGCGCATCTCCTCGTGGCTGAGATCGAGGAGGTTGGTGCCGCGGAACCAGATCTCTCCCCTCTCGATGCGACCCGGCGGGTTGGGGATCAGCCGCATCATCGAGAGAGAGGTCACCGACTTGCCCGAGCCGGACTCGCCAACGATGCCGAAGACCTCGTTCTCGTAGATGTGGAAGCTGACGCCGTCGACCGCCTTCGCGGTCTTACCTTCGACATCGAAATAGGTGCAGAGGTCTTTGACCTCGAGGAGCTTTCGGCGGTTCTGCTTTTCGGTGCCTGCGAGCGCTTGCCCGCGCCAAGCTTGGCCGCTTTCGCCCTCGTGCCCCTTGCTGTTGCTTTGCTCTGTCATTGTGACTTCTCTGTTTGGGGCCTAGCTGCTAACGCAAGCGGCTGAAGACCTTGGGATCAAAGGCTTCACGCAAAGCCTCACCGATCATGACGACCATGAACAAGGTCAAGGCCAGGGCGATGACCGGGACGATGACCAAGTAGGGGTGGAACTTGACGTTCTGGAGACCGATCTCCAAGAGCTTGCCCCAGCTGGGGGTGCCCGGTGGCAGACCGAAGCCCAGGTAATCGAGTGAGACCAAGGAGCTGATGTAGGCGACGATGCCGAAGGGCGCGAAGGTCACGACCGGAACCAGCGAGTTGGGCAGGATGTGCCGGGTAATGATCTTCCAGTCGCTGACGCCGGCGCCGATGGCGGCCTGGACATAATCCTTGGCCTTCTCCCGGTAGAACTCACCACGGACGTAGTAGGTAATACCGAGCCAGCTGCGCAGCACGATCAGGAGCAGGGCCAACATGAGGAAGTTCGGCCTCCGTAGCGAGGCCAGAATCATGATGGTGAAGAGGAAGGGGATGCTGCCCCAAATCTCCACGAAGCGCTGGGTCAGGATGTCGACCCAACCGCCAAAGTAGCCCTGGATACCGCCAAAAATGATTCCGACGGCATAGCCGACAAAGGCCACGAAGAGGGCAAAGGACAAGCTAATGCGGAAGCCGTAAAGCAGCTGCGCTAGGACGTCATAGCCGCGATCGTCGGTGCCCAGCGGAATACCGCGTTCGAAACTCGGAGAGTGGGGGGGGCTGTCTTCAAAGTCCTCGACACGGGATCGCTCGGGCGACTGCGGATAAAGCGTCGGCAGCATCCAGGCCCGGCCATTGCTCATGGCTTTCTTCGAGGCACTGAGCGCATCGTAGTTGGTCTTGTACTTGCCGTAGAACTTAAGGATCTTCTGGTACGACTTCTTCTGCTTGGCCGTCGCATCGGGCCCTGGTTTCTTGGCCCGCTCCAAGCGCTTCTGCCAGCGTTCGAACTTCTTTTTGGCGCTCTTGAACGGCTTGTATTCGTCGATCTTCTTGGGGTCAGCGACCCACTCGGCAAAGAGTCCGTAATCGACTTCGCTGGTGCCATCCTGTCCAAAGTCGCTGGCGACGTTGATGCTGGTGACGTCGGCGAAAAAGACGACCTTCTCCACCCAGTCCGCGACGGCAGGGAAAGCCATGCGGTCTTCGAACTTAATGATGAGTGGCTTCTCGTTGACGATCAGCTCAAGGAAGAGCGAGGCCACGAAAAGGGTCGAGAGGATCATGAAGGACCAGTAACCACGCGAGATACGCCGGAACCGGACGAATCTCTTGGCGGTGATCGGGGTCATTTTCATGCGGAAGCCGAGCAGGCGTCCGGTGCGCACGATCAAGAAGGGGATGACCTTCTTGGTTAGGAAATATGCTAGGACGAGAACGACTAGCAGGTAGATGAGCTTGCCCAGGATGAACATGGTGCTTATTTCCTCCTTCGGCTCAGCTAAAGCGCACGCGCGGATCGACGAGCGCGAGAACGAGGTCGGAGATGATGTTGCCGGTCAATCGAATGACCACGGCAATGGTTAGGATGCCCATGATCACCGGATAATCCCGACGGATGAGCGACTCGTAACCGAGGAGCCCCATACCGGGGATGTCACAGGTCTTTTCGATGAGGAAGGAGCCCGCGAGGATGAGGCCGATGGCGTGACCAACGCCGACGCAGATCGGAATCAGTGAGTTACGCAGGGCATGGATGAAGATCACGCGCTTCTCGGAGAGGCCCTTGGCGAAGGCGGTCCGGACGTAGTCGCTGCCGAGGTTATCCAGCAAGCTGTTCTTCATCAGGATGGTCATGGTGGCGAAGCTGGCCATCATGTACGCGACAAGCGGGATAAAGGTGTGGTGGATCTTGTCCTTGATGCACCACCAAATCTCGCCCTGGGCCCACATCGCGTCGTAGTTGTCACTGACGAAGCCGCCGAGCGGGAAGAAGTTCATCCCGTAGTTGTCGGTGGCGAAGAGCAACATCAGCACCAGTGCCGCCACGAAGCCCGGTACCGAGTAACCGAGAAAGACGGTGACCGAACTCAGGGTGTCGAAGAGGGTCCGGTGGTGGATGGCCTTGAGGACCCCGAGCGGAATACAGACCAGCCACGAGGCGATATAGCCAATCAGCCCGAAATAGATCGAGATGCGGAACTTGCTGACGATCGTGGCCAAGACCGGATCGCTGAAGGTATAGCTGCGTCCCAGGTCCAGCTGGAGCACGCCCTTGAAGCCCCACTCACGGCTGCCGTCCGGATTGAGGTGGTTGTCGGGCCAGGCCCCCAGCCAGATCAGGTAGCCGTGCAGGATGTTCTTGTCGAGCTTGTAGTATTCCTTCAAGCCCTTGAGCGCCTTGGGGGAGAGTAGCCCTCCCTCGCCGGAGTCCATGAGCATGCCGCCGCCACCGCCTTCGGCGTTTTGCGCATTGCGGGCTTCGGCTTGCGCTCTTTCGATCGGCCCGCCGGGCGTCACCCGAATGACGGTATAGACCATGAGCGTAATGCAGATGAAGGTGATCGGCACGAGCAGGATGCGCCGAATGAAATAACTCATCATGCCGTGCACGGCAGGATACCTCTCAGCTAGCGGGGACGGGTGGCGCGGGGCTCAGGCCCACTCACCACCCGTGGAGAAGGGGGGGCTCCAAACGCCTGGGGTCTAGTTCTTGGCTTTCTTACCCCAGGGGTGTTGCTCGACTTGTCCTTGCGGGAGCTTTTCACCAGAGCTGCGGGCCTTTTTGAGGCCTTCCATCTTGGCTGGATCGAACCACCAGTAGGCGATGATCTGCAAGTCGAGGTCCTGGCCGATGCGAGACCACCATTTTTCGGGGTGCCCGAAGCGGTCCCAGAACAGGACGCGCAGGTAGTCGGCATACCAACCGAGGGCGTAGGGGCATTCCTGGAAGACCAGCTCGTCGATCTTCTTGGTGATTTGCTTTTGCCGCGGCCGGTCGAAGGTGAGGTCATACTCCTCAAGGAGCTTGTCGACTTCGGGGCTCTTGAAGCCGGGGATGTTGTTGTTGTTCTTCTTATCCGCGAGGCTCGATTCCCAGCTCGTCCTCGGGTTGGGGAAGAGCAGTGCACCCCAGCTCTGGAAGTGGATCGAGAAGTTCCGCTCACTGATGTTCTTCGTCAGCGTCGAATAGTCGATCTCCTGGAGGATCAGCTCGATACCGGCCTTTTTGAAGTCTTCCCTGATGATGAGCCAGAGGCGCTGACTCGAAGGGCCGCTATAGACGAATTCGACCGAGAGGCGCTTGCCGTCGGGGCCGATTAGGAAGCCGGCGTCATCGCGATCTTCGTAGCCTGCATCGAAGAGATATTCTTCTGCCAGGTCGGGGTCGAAGCGGATTTTGGGGTTCTTATCGCCGTTACCCCAGTCGCGGCCGGGGAAGTAACTGTCCACCAGCTTGTATTGATCGAAGAACACCTTCTTGATCAACTTTTCGCGGTTGAAGAGGTGGGCGAAGGCCAGGCGCACGTTCTTGTCGTCGAAGGGGGGCTTGCGCATGTTGAAGGTAAGGCCGCTGAAGCCATGGGGGGCTTGGTTGTAGATTTTGCGGCGCTTCACCCAACCGTTGATGACGACGTCTTCCTTGGGGATTTCCTCCACCCAGCGCTGGGCACGGATGACGCGATAATGGTCGAATTCGTCGGCCTTGAACTTTTCGTAAAGCAGCTCACGGTCACGGACGACGACGCACTTGATGCGATGGAAGTTGAAGGTATTCAGCGCCCAAGGTAGCTGATTGACCTCCGCCCACCAGTCAGAGCGGCGCACCATTTCCAGGGACTCGCCCTTTTTCAGGGTCGACATATCCATCAGATAGGGGCCGGAGCCGGGGACGAATTTCCAGTCGTATTGGCGGAGGTATTCGTCACCGGGGATCTTGATGTATTTCTCCGGCATGACACTGAGGCCGCTGAAATACATGAAGAGCCGCCAGTTCATCTTCTTGGTCGTGACCTTGATCGTGCGTTCGTCGACGATCACGGGCTCTTCGAACTGGCTGTAGACAACAACGCCGCTCGGGTCGTTGCGGTCCTCTTGGACCTGGTGCCACCAGGAGGCGTAGACGTCTTTGGCGAGGACCGGCTCGCCGGTGCTGAACTTGGCACGCTCGTCAATGCGGTACCAAAAGGTCTGCTTACCCTTCTCAAAGTCCGTTTGGATCCGCCACTCTTTGGCGAGTTGCGGCATGTATTCCTCGGTGTCCGGGTGGATGCTGACCAGCGACTCGTAGAGGAGGCTGTGCAGGGTCCGGGTCTGCATCAGATTGCTGTATGGGCCATCTGTGCGCAGCGTCGGCGGGAAGGATGCCCAAGCGATCTTCAGGGGTCGGTCTTTGACCGTGCGCAGGGCTCTTGGGTCGCCGAGGGGCTTGTAGTTGCCGCCGTTTTGCCAGCCGGTGTCGATCTTTTGGCCCGCTGCTTTGGCGGCGGCCCCGACATCTTGGGCCGAGACTGGGGCCTTGGGCGATAGCAAGGTCACCGCGATGGCGGCGGCGGCCAAGGAGCCGGAACCGAGGAGGGAACGGAGTTTGGCGAGTGGCATCTAGTCCTCCGGGACTGTGGCAGGGTGGCTGGCGAAAGCCCAGGTTGCGAGAGGCTCGGTGTGGCCGAGCGAGAAGCAGGGCGGGGGCGGGAAAGCCACCTTAAAAAAGCAGCGCGCGAGCCTATCGGCAGCGCCAGGGGCGATGCAAGAAAGCCGTTGCGCCCATCATCTTGCCGTAAGTACCCGCTCTGCTTCCTATGGGATGAGTGCGTATTTGGGCCTGTGTGAAGGGGGGGGATACGCGGACAGGTCCAGCTAGCACGGATGCAGGGCGGCGGGACTCCCGCGCTGTCCGGCCACGATGGCGAGCTGGCCGAAGCCCCGGCCCAGGTCCAGGGCTGCAGCCAGCTCAAGGCCGAGGACCAGGTAGCCCGCCTCGTCGGGCCAGTCGCCAGCATCGGCGCGGCTGAGGCCTTGGTGCCACTGGGCGGCGGTGGAGCGGGTCAGTGCTTCGGCCAAGGCGCGATGGCTTTGGGCGTTGGCTTCGGGGCTCTGCTGCACGCTTCCCGGATTGACTGCGTGCAGAAAGGCCCAGGAATCCAGGCCCAGCCGGGCGAGACGGGCCTCAAGCCCCGGATGCCGGACGCCGATGCGCAGGCGCAGCCAGGCCCCGGTCGGGAGCATCGCGAGATACGAGCTTGCGACATAGGCCCGCAGCAGTTGCTCGGAGAGGAGAGGGGGCAAGCTCTTTGGGGGCTGGGGGAATGCGGGATTGCCTAGCAGGCCTATGGCAAGGCCTGCTAGCCGGGGGGGCTTCTTCCACGGTCGCTTAGAGACCTGGCCGGCGCCGAGGATATCTTGACTCTGTTATTTCTCTGTTCAGGAGACCTCGATGCCAGTGCTTCTTCGCTATTTGTCCCTGTCCTTGCTCCTGTTCTTGTTCGCCTGTGCGGCGGCCCCCGGCGACGCGGGATATTTCCGCTGCGAGTTGGCTCTCCAGCACAGCCACAAGTTGGGTGGCTGCGCGATTGGCGACCTGGATCCGCGTTATCCCGGTGCTGAGATCGCCACGGTTTCGGTCAGCGGCGAAGTCTTCGTTCTGCACTGGGAGCAGGGGCGATGGCATTCGCAGCTGGTCTTTCGTTGTCCCGGCGAGGCGCTGCAGTGCGTCATTGGTGATGCTTTGCCTGAGCAGGAAGGCCAGGAGCTCCTCGTCGTCGGTATGGCGAAGGGGCGGGAGGAGGAGGCCGGCCCTGGGGCCGCGCACTTGATCCGCTGGGATGGCCAGGCTTGGCAAGGGCGCAAGATCCACCAGGAAGCGGCGCTGGTGCACGGCGGAGCCATTGGGGAGGGCAGCCTGCTCCTGGTCGGCTTCACCAAGCAGGCCATCGTCTTCAGCCCCGAGGCGGGGGCTTTGCGGCTTCGGGCCCGGGTTCCGCTGCCGGGTAGGGGTAAGACGGCGCTGTGGCGGGGTTCGGAGTATGTGGTCGCTTGCAGCGACGGCAGCCTGGTGCAGATACAGGGCTCGGGAGCTTCTTGGCAGGCGCGGACCCTGGAGAAGATCGAGGCCGGTCGGGCACGACTGGCCTGCCAAGGCCAAGCTCAGCTCCTGGTCGCCGATGATGACGGCGGGCTTCGTTTGCTGACGGCTTCGGGGAGCAAGAAGGTCTACAGCGAAGGGCAGAAGCTGCGCGGGGCAGGCTTTGGCCCCTTTGTTCCCGAGCACCCGGTCAAGGGGCCTCAGCTCGCCTGTGCCGGGTACGAGGGCAAGATCGTGGTCTTGCTGCCCGGCAAGGGGGGCGAATACCGGCCCCTGACCCTCTTCCAGGGGAGGGAGCGCTTCCATCACTTGGCCGCGGGAAGCCTTGGCCGGCGTCCCGGCCGGGCTCTGGTCGCCTGCGGCTACGGCGGCCGGGTCCTAGTGCTGCGCTGGGTCCACTGAGCCGGGCGGGGCTGGCTCGCCTGGCCCTCGCCCCGGGTGCTTCTCTGGTGTTCAGTGCCCATGGCTTCTCGTTACTGTCTCGTTCCCAGACCTGCCACCCGTATCCCAGCACAGGGCCAGCCCATGAATCCTTCCCGGAAGAAGTCGGTCAAGCTCTTGGAGCTCAGCTATGTCGAGTAAAGCGCTGCTGATTCTTCCTGCCGTCCTCGGCCTTGCTGTCGTCGCCTGGTTTGCTCTGGGCGGGGGGCGGGAACTGGGCCCTGAGGGCCCGGGGAGCGATCGGCTTCTGGAAGCCCCGTCGCTGGAGCAGGGGGCGGGAGAGACTTTCGGGGCCCATGACATCACTCATCGTCAGCAGAACTCCCAGGAACATGCCGGGGAGGAGCGGCGATCCCGGGAGCCTAGGGCGGGGATGGGTTGGGCCCAGCGCTCGGCGGAGCTGATCCTGAGGGGCCGTGTCGTGGATCGCGGTGGTAGTGGTATCGCCCATGCCGAAGTGGCTGTTTGGGTGCGTCCACGCATTGACCACACACAGATGCACGAGTCGATGAGACGGGGTACGCGTACTCACCGGGATTGGCGGCGCATGAGGGAACTCTTCAGCATGAAGAAGGCCAAGGCCACGGCCAAAACCAATGCTGAGGGGCACTATCGCCTGCGAGTAAAGGCTTTTCCTTCCACTACCTTCGAAGTGGGGGTTCGGCATGCCGCTTATGCCCCGAATACTCTGGTGCAGGATTGGGGCGAAACAGAGGGTGAGATTCAGCTAAGCAACATTGAGCTTGCCGGTGCCGGGCGTGTTTTTGGCCTGGTGCGCGACCTGAAGGGGGCTCCGGTCGTCGGAGCCAAGCTCAGTTACCTGCCTGTCGGAAGGGGACGGCAGGGACGTGGCCGCGGGCGAGGCTGGCGTGGCGGACGAGGCGTCTGGGGAGCATCCTCCAGTGTCCTCTCGCAGTTGTTGCCGCAAAGCAAGAGCAACGCCATGGGCCAGTACGAACTGACCCAGCTTCCCGCCGGCAGCTTCCAAGTCTTGGTTGAGGCGAAGGGTTATTTCGTGACCCGCACGGAGCGCTTGGAGCTAAGCCCCGGTGGCAGCCTTCATGCTCCCGAGCTGCGTTTGGAGAAGGGAGCGGTGCTTCGGGGCATTGTTCGCGACGAGAAGGGGCAGCCGGTCGCAGGCGCTCGGGTCTCGGTGCGTGTTTCCATGGGGACTCTGATGCAGCGCTTGGAGCAGCGTATTCGCAGCGGGCAGGTGGAGCGGCGCCAGGCCATGCGCCAGCTTTTTGCGTCGCCGACCATGGCGCGGAACTTCGGAGGGGGGCCTTTGGATACTCGCAGTGACGCCAAAGGCGAGTTTCTGCTCGAGGCGCTGCCCAAAGCGCCGCTGCAGCTCCGTGTCGAGAAGAAGCGCTTCCTGAGCTACGAGAAGGAACCGATCGAAGCGGAGAAGCAGGACTATGTCGAGGTCTCTCTCGGCCCTGCCCTGCAGATCACCGGACGCATCGTCGACCAGCGTGGCCAGCCGATCGAGAACTTCGGCTTTCATGCGCGTATGGTCCGCAATCGACGGGGCTCGCGGGCTCGTTTCGGTGTTCCGGGCAGGTTCTTTGGCGGGCGCAACGGCCATAGCGACCCCGCACGGCAGGCCGAGCAGATGGCCCGCGAGGAGCAGCGCAAGGCCGAGCGCCTGGCACGCGAAGCCAAGATGAAGGCGCGCTTTGGTGGCTCCGGCGAAATCCCGAGGGAGACCCCTGAGCCCAAGCGGCATGCGGAGGGGCGCTTTGTCGCCAAGAATCTGCAGCCGGGCTCCTACGTGATCGATGTCTCGGCCCCGGGCTACGTCCCCATCGCCGCCGGTGTGTATCAGCTCGAAGCGGGAGCCGCGCTGGGCGAGATCACGATCCGCCTCGAGCCTGGAGCGGCGATCAAGGGCCAGGTGCGGAGCCGCAAGGATGCTAGGCCGATCGCAGGCGCCCTGGTCCGTCTCGAGCTGCCGCCGGAGAATCGCGGTACTCAGCGAGGTCCGTCCCACTTTGGCGTGCACATCATGCGTGTGGGGCGGGGCGGTCGATCGGCGCGCGGGCCGCGGGTTGCCGAGCTGCGCAGCAATAGCGCCGGCGAGTTTGAGCTACCGCCCCAGCGCCCGGGCCTCTTTGTTCTGAGCGTCGAGGCCGAGGGCCACGATCGCTATACGAATGAGAGCTTTCGGGTGAGCGCCAAGGGGATGCCCAAGTTGCTCATCGAGATGGAGGCCGCGGCCTCCTTGCACGGCGTGGTTCGGCATCGTGTCGCGGGCACCCGCTACGTCGTGACGGCTCGCCACGAGAAGGGGCAGAGCTTCAACAGCAACGTCGACTCGGATAGCGGCGAGTATTCCTTCGATTCCCTCCCTTCTGGAGGCTACTTCCTCGAACTGCACGATCGGAGTGATCGGAACTCATGGGTGCGATCGGTGCTGACCCGAACCGACTCCCAAAAGCAGCCGGATCTGCAGCTGAGTTCCGGCAGCCAGCGCCGCTTCGACCTCGACGCCCAGGTCGATGACTTTGCCACCGTTTCGGGCAACGTCATCGTCAATGGGCAGCCCGGCGGCGGCTATGAGCTTTCTCTGCGTACGCTCGCTGGCCCAGGCAGCGCCGGGTCGCAGCAGCCAAACGATGGGATTTCGACCCGCTTCTTCTTCTTCGGGCGCTTGCTGCGCGCGAGAAGCGACAGCGAAGGCCACTTTGAAATCTCCTCCATCCCGGCAGGCCGTTACCAGCTACGGGTAGAGAGTCGCCGGGGTCGCCATGGCGGTGGCGCCGAGCTGTATCGCCAAGAGCTGAGTCTCGCCGCTGGGGCGCGGGTCACCCGCAATGTCACCTTGTCGGTCGCTTCGCTATCGCTGGCGGCGACTCGGGTGGGGGAGAAAGCTCCCCTGCGCCGGGCGAGGGCCCAGCTGGTTTTGGCTTCGGAGGGGCGCGGGCTTGAGCCGAGCCAATGGCGCCAGCTGCCTTCGCGACAGAGCTTCGCCATGAACGGCGGGGCGCTCAAGCTGAGCGGCTTCCCGACCGGGACCTGGCTGCTTCAGATCGAAGGCCGCGAAGGCCAGAAGAGCTGGAAGAGCCCGGTCGTCGAGCTGCGAGTCACTGGCGGCAAGGTCGAGAAGACGGTGCCGTTGAGCGAGCAAAAGTAGGGGCGAAGTAGGGCGGGCAGCACTGGGGCCGCTGCTTCCCTTGCCCGGGGGGCGCTAGAGCTTCTGCCTGCGGGCCGGGCGTCACACCTGCGCTTCGCCTCGCGAGAACTCGCCGGCAGCTAACGCCGCTGGCTGGCTTCCTGAGCCTTGCCCTTGAGATCGCGGGGCAGGGGCGTCTCACCGAAGAAGGTGGCGGGAGAGCTTCCTCTATGCAGTCCGTCTTCGACCTTGATGACGAGGGAGTGGCGTCCTTCGAGATTGGGGGAGAAGTAGGTCAGGGTGTAGATCGAGGTGATGCGCCTCGCGATCTCGCGGAAGATCCCGTCGAAGAGTTTGGGGTCTCCGGCCATGCGCACGCTGCCGTAGCGGGCGATGCGGCGCAGCGCCGATTCGGCGCGGACACCGAGGCGATCGTATTCGTGGGCCAGGTCGCCAAAGCCGATGGCATGCACCTTGGTGTGGCGCAGGGATAGCTCGCTCATCAAAGCTTCCAGACTCACGGTGCCGTGGTTTTGGCTGTAGTTGTCGGCGCCGTCGGAAAACACGACCAGGATGGCGCCAGGATGGCTACGGGAGGCTTTGGCGATGGCGTGGTAGAGCGAGGTGAAGTGCTCGCCTCGCTCGATGTATTTGTCGGGGATCTGATCGAGGCCCGCGATCTTCTCGACGCTGTTGGCGAAGCGGTAGATGTGGGTGCGGAAGCGGGCGCGGGCGTTGGTCTCGAGCTCGGTCAAAAAGCCGCGGGCGGCCTCCTTGAGCGAGATGACGGCGTTGGCGGCGCCGCGGGTGCCCGGGCTGTCATACATGCTGCGGCTGTCGTCGAGGAGGAGGCAGACCTCGATGGTCGCGGCCTCGCCGGTGGCGTAGGCCAGGGCCTCGGAGGTCGAGCGCACGCCATCTTCGTAGATGGCGAAGCTGTGCCGTCCCAGGTGGGTCAGGGGCTTGCCGCTTGCATCCACGACCTCGAAGCGGAGGGCGACCTTGGTCGCTTCGCCGACGCCGGGGTCGGCTTGGCCTGCGAGACTGGCCGCCTCGAAGTTGCGGAACTGCACCTGGTGTTGCATGCAGCCGCTGCCAAGCAGGAAGACTACGGCCCCGATGGCCTTGGCCAGAAGGCGAACTCTCGTATCGATCATCATGCGATTCTCCCCGGGCCAGGCTGTGGAATACCCCGGCCGCCCACCGCGGACTTTGCGGCTTGGAGCCTTTCCTGGCAAGCAAGAGCCGCTGCGGAGGCGTAGAGCTGCTGGCGCGATTAAGGCTGCCATGGGAGCAGCGCCTCGCCCAGCTCCCTGACCGAGTGCAGCAGTTTGTCTGGCTTGCTCTTGGCTAGGGTCGCGGCGTCGTGGGCTCCGTAGCTCACCGCGATGGTCTCCACCCCGGCGGCCTGTCCCATCAACACGTCGTGGGTGGTGTCGCCGACGAGCACCGCTTCGTGGGCGGCAAAGCCCGTCTCCTTCAGCACTCGATCGACGAGGTCGGGGGCCGGTTTGCCCCGCTCCACTTGATCGGAGCAGGCGAGGGCGGCGAAGTCGTCCCGCCCGTAGTTGGCGTCGAGGTTCTCCAGCAGGCCGCGGAGTCCCTTGCCGGTGGCGATGCCGAGGGTGGCGCCGGCCTGACGAAAACGAGTCAGGAGGGGCTGCATCCCGTCGAAGTAGCGCACATGGGCCAGGCCGCCGGCGATGCAGCGTTCGCGGTAGTTCTCGACCAGGGCCCGGTGCCCTTCGTGCTCGGGGCCCAGGCCGGTGAGCTCCTTGCCGATCTTGGCCAGGGAGAGTCCGATGCGTTGGCGAATCTCGGTCTCTGGCACGGCTTCGAAGCCGGTGGCCACGAGGGACTCGTTGAAGAGCTGGCAAATGGCCGCTGTCGAGTCGGCAATCGTGCCGTCGAAGTCGAAGATGACGAGGGGGTGCGAGGCTGCAGGCATCGGAGAATCCTGCCGCCAAGTAGCTCAGGTTTCGAGCTGTCGTCGAAGCTCGTTGATGAGGGCTTCGATGCGCCGGGTCTTTTTCTTCGAGTCCTCTTGGAAGCTCATGACCGTGCCACGCGGTCTCTCGACCTGTTTGCGCAGGGCGCGCACTTCCCGAGACAGCTGCAGGATGAGGCCTCGCAGCGCCCTGGGCAGTTCGGGGCGTGAGGTGATTTCTTCGACATACTGGGTCGAGGCTCCCTCGAGATAGGCGTCTGCCTCGGCCAGAGAGTTGGACAGGGCTGCATGTGCCTGCTGCAGTCCCATCTCAAGGGCTTCGCCACGAGCCATCTGTTTGGAGAGGGCGAGGCCGATGGCCATTGCTGCCATGCCGTAGCGTTCACTGGCTTGGATCAGGTTCGAAGCCAGGACGCCGGCATCGTGCACGGCCTCAAGCTTGCGCCCGCGGCCTGGCCCGAGCTGGTGTGCCTTGTCGAGCAGCTGTTGTAGTCGGGGCGCGGGAACGATGCGGTGTCGTCCCTCTTGATTGTCCTCGAGCAGGAGCCCGACGACCTGACCTTCCTGGGTGCAGACCGGGGTGCCGCTGCGTTCGTCCTGACGCTGGAAGAGGACCTCGCACAGTTCTTCTTCGCCCTCATAAAGGGGCAGGCCGAGCAGGCATTCGCGTTCTTCAATCAGCACGCCTTGGTGCTCGATCCCGACCTTGGGGTGGAGGAGTTGGATGGGCGTGCTCTTGTCGGGCAGTTTGCTGGCTAGGGGCAGGGCGAGCTCCTTGCCCTCGAAGCTCAAGACGGCGAGAACTAGGTCTTCGTCGACCCAGCGCAGCTGACCCACCTTGGCGCCTAGCTTGCTGCTGCCGTCGCTGAAGCGGATCATCAGGTCGCAAACCCGCACGTCTTTGAGGATCCTCGCATCGGTGACGACGAGGCGAGGGCCGAGGACGAAGCCGGCGGCGGAACGTCCGGCCAGGGTGGAGACCAAGACCACCGAGCGGAACTTGCTCTGGGCGGGCTTGGCTTTTGGGGGCGTGAGCCGGTCGAGCTTGGGCGAGTGGGTCAGATACGGTAGCCCCACGATCAGGCCCAGAGAAATGGTGAGCGCGGCGATCGCCAAGAGCAGGTACGCGCGTAGCTGCGAGGGTTCTGCCTTGTGGTGTCCGGTGCTGATCTGGATCGGTCGGCTTCGCTGCGGCTGCTGCTTGTCGAGTGGGACCTTCTCTACCGGAACCCAACGGCCGTCGTCGGCCTGGCGATGCTTGACCAGGTTGCCGTTTTCATCGGGGAGGAGGCGGGTCTCGGAGGCGCGGCTGCGGATCCGTTCGGCCTGGCGCGCTCTCTCCTCGGCGTTTTTAGGCGTATTCATCTGACTCTGGACCTGGGCTTCGCTCCGGACTCTGTATCGAGTCCACAAGGGGGGTGGCTTGAATCGCCCGGCTGCGGCTCGGTGGCGCCCTCTCGGCTGCCCTTGCCACCGAGTCTCTAGCTCACTCGGAGCAAAAGGAGGGGAGTCCGGCCATGCGCTTGCGCCGCTTCTTGGAGCGCAGTAACACCCAGCGTCACAGCCGGGAGCAAGAGCCGTATCAAGAAGAGCTGCACAGGAAACAGACCCGGCCTGGCCAATGCAGAGGCAGGCCGAGGCTGACCAGCGCTGTAGGAAAAACGGCTAGGGAGAGCATGCTCCCACTGGCCAAGAGCGCTATCGGCATCAGGTCGACAAAGGCCCGTCCTTGCCTCTCAGGCGAGATCCTTGCGGAGCAGGGCGAGCATCCTGCCTCCTCCTTCGCCGGGGTCTCGGCTCCCTGCCGCGGCAGGATGACCCCGTCGCGCGCCAGGGCCTCCAGGGCTCGCACGACGGTGTTGGGGTTGTTGCTCCGCTCCCTGGCGTGCTCGCGAACCGATGGGGGCGGAAAGCTAGGTGCTCCTGACAGCTTGTCGAAGCCGGGCTGGGAACTGGTCCATGTGCGTAAAACTGTCCGGTCTTGAGCTTATGCGAACTCTTCGCATTAGTTTATGCGAAGGCTTCGCAACCTCGATAGGCTCTGCTGCCTGTAACTGGAAACCCCCACCAAGAGACCGTTATGCGCCATCGCACTATCGCCCTAGCTCTCGCCCTCCTGAGCGGCATCTCCTATGCCCAACACAGCCGTGTTCTCCCCTTGGGGCACGGTTTCGACAAGAAGACCGGATTTCACCCCTATGTGAGCCTCTTCTCGAAGAAGGCCATCCATAACCTCCAGCTTTTCAGCTCAGCTGCCGTTGGACTCAAGACCGGCGCTATTAACGAAGTGGCCTGGCGTCGTGCGGGCATGGGGCCGGCTTGGCTCCAAGCCACGCGCTCGGTCGAAATGCGCATCGGCTACTCAAATCATGAGCCAGGATCGATGCCGGCGCGCTTCTCGGAGATTCCGAGTTCCCCACTTACCCTTGGATTCAAGGGCACGGTCTCGCTTCCCAGCTCGCCGCCGGCCTCTGGCCTTCCCAAGTTCCAGATTAAGATCAAGCTCAACAAGCCCTTCGTCTTCATCAGCAAGAAGGGCAAGCTCGTGATCGACATGAAGGTGAACGCTGTCTTGGCCAGCGACTGGTTTGTCGACTGTCTACTGGCCCGCTCTTCCTGGGTAAGTGGCAGCTCGAGTTCGATCGGGAAGTCCTGCACCGGCACCGGCAAGAAGACCCCGCAGCTCATCCTCGATAGTCCCCACCTCCTGGCACCCGGCCGCGAAGCGCGCATCGTTCTGGTTGATGCCCCCGACAAATCCAAGGGCGCAGCTGCCGAGCAAATCGCCTTCAACTTCCTCGGTATCAGCGATAAGAGCTGGGGCAGCATGAAGCTCCCGTATGCCTTCCCGACCGGCTGCACCCTCTACACCGGCATGGATCTGTCCCAAGCCGTCAAGCTGGAGGCCCCGGTCAACAATGCCCGCTCCGCCAGCTTCTATTGGAAGCTGCCGGCTGACCCGCGCTTGAACGGCAAGGAGATCTTCACTCAGGCGCTCGTGGCCGATTACGGGGCCAACTCCATGGGGTTGCTGCTTACGCATGCCCTCAAGCTCAAGATCGGTGCTGCTAGTTCCACGCCTTACTCGACCCAAACGATCTATACGAAGGCCGATGCTACGAGCAATAACGCCTTCCAGTCGGCCTGGCAGTTCGCTCCGGTCGTTCGTATCAGCGGCTACGCCTTCCAGTGAGCGATAACTTCCAGTAAAAAGGCCCTATGGCCTGGACTGGAGGATTCTCTCTCTGCTTGTTGCTGCCGCTTTTGCCGCTCAGCCTGGCAGAGCCTGACGACGCGGCGCCGCATCAGCGAGCGCTGCGCTTCGTCTACGAAGTCGAGAATCAAGGAGACAAGCCGCTACGCCGCCTTGAGCTGCGGCTGGTCTTGCCCCCGGAACTACCGCGGCAGAAGCATTTGCGACTCGACGTGCAAAGGGGCACGGAGTTGGTGCCGGGGCCAAAGGGTGGGACCTGGCGCCTGCGCGCGCCGGCCGTGCTGAAGCGGGACCCCTACGGCAACCGGGTCGCGGTCTTCCGCTGCAAGAAGCTGGCGCCCGGGCACCGCTTTGTGGCTCAGTGGTATGGCGAGTTCCTGCTCCTGACCACGAAGCGGCAGCGCCTAGCCCAGCCCCTGACGCTGAGCCGCAAAGAGCGTGTCCGTTATCTCCGCGATGCGCCGCGCTACCAAACGAAGAGCCCCGTTATCAGGCGCTACGCAAAGAAGCTCGCCGCGCAGCCACAGGAGGGGCTGGATCTCCTGCGTGCGATTCAAAGCCTGGTGATGGATCGCATGAAGTACGAACGCGCCGGCGGCTGGGACCCGGCACCGCTCTGTCTCCAACGCGGCACTGGCAGCTGCAGCGAATACAGCTTCGCATTCATCTCGCTCTGCCGTGCGATGGGGATCCCCGCGCGCTGGTCCGGCGGCCTCGCGCTTCGCAAGAGCGAGAGAAGCCTCTACGTCGACAAGGTCTTCCATCGCTGGGCCGAGGCTTGGCTGCCCGAGTATGGCTGGGTTCCGGTCGACGCCTCGCGCGACGATGGCGAGGAACGCGATGGCAAGCGTCGCCCCTCGACGCTCGGGACCCTGCAGTGGCCCTTGCTGATCCTGGCGCGCGGCGACGGAGTGGATGCTCTCACCGGCTGGAGCTACCACTGCTCGGGCAAGTGGGCCGGCAAAGGCGGCAAGAGCCGCCGCCGCGGCTACTGGGCGAAGCTGCGGTTGCCAAAGGACGAGCGCGAGCCGACGAAGCCTGGCCGCAGGCATCCTGCAGCGCAGCGGCAGAGGATGCTCTTCGAATCCGGCGCCGGGCATGTCGATGCGCCGCAGAGGCCCGGGATGAAGCCCAAGACGAAGCTCGGGCCGGATAAGGCGAAGACGCCACGCTGATCTCTTCAGCCTTTATCGGTGGAGTACCCAGCTCTGAGCTGAGCCGCTGGTTTGCTTCGCGGCTTTGCCGGTGACGGCGCAGGACCTTCGCTGCGATTCGGAGCTTTCGGCGTGCTGCGTGCGCTGGGCGAGCTTCGTCTTCCCCTGGACTTGTAAGGTGAGTATCGCTCCCGCCATGCGCCGCTAGATATGGGATCCCCTTATTGGGTAGAGCTCATATACCTTTCGCCTTTGTCGCCTTGTGGGGCTTGCACCATGGCGGCAGCGGTTTCTCCTTGGATCTGCGTGACTCCTGCAGGTTATGGGGGGGGCACGATTGGCTTGAGGGCTTTCGTAATGGACTGCTTGAGTTATGCACTGCCGGCCGAGCGAAGCTATCTGCGCTGCGGTCTTTACTGCCCAGATCTGTGCCTTGTAAACGGGAGCGCCCATCTGTTTGCGCGACTTGATTGGGTTCCTTCGAACCGTGATATCTGGGTCGACGTGAAATGGGAGACCGTAAGCCTGCCGCATGTTCTGTGGGTCGAATCGTGCTCATGGACCTGGGAGAAGCTGAGCGGGGAGCTTCAGGGTGAGTGGGATCACCTAGATGCCAGCGAATCCCTTCGTTCGCTGCCGCACTCAGAGGAGGAGAATCAGCGTATTGGCGATATCGTGGACTTGCGCCTTGCCCTCGCCACCGAGACGCGGCGAGGGAACTCCTCTGGCTTCGGGCGGCGAGGCCGTGCTGGCTTTGTTCGTTTCTGGCTGGGGCGGTCCCGGGTGCGGGCTTGTATCGTTGCCAGCTTCTGAATGAGCTAGGCCGCCATGGACTCTCTGACCCAAATCGCTCTCGGGGCCGCTGTCGGCCACGCAGTGCTTGGACGCAAGCTCGGCCGTCGTGCGCTCGTGTATGGGGCGCTGCTCGGGACGCTGCCCGATCTGGACGTCTTGGTGCCGATGGGTGGGGCGATCGAGAACTTCACCTATCACCGGGGGGCGAGCCACTCCTGGTTGGTGCATTCCGCCGTGGCTCCGCTCTTCGCCTGGGGGCTGGCCAGGCTCCACCGCGCGCGGGAGATCAGCTTGGGGCGATGGATTTGCTTTGTGTGGAGCATCCTCTTTACGCACGCCTTGCTCGATGTCTTCACCGTGTACGGAACGCAAGTGTTCTGGCCGCTGACGACGGCGCCGCTCGCTTTGGGCTCGATCTTCATCATCGATCCGCTCTACACCCTGCCGCTGCTCGTCGGCTGTGTCCTCGCCTGGCGACGCAAGCTGGCGCCGGGCGCGACACGCGGCGTCGCCGTGGGCTTGATCCTGTCGACACTCTATCTGCTGTGGAGTCTTGGGGCGCAGCGGCTTGTGCTCAGCGAGGCGCAGGCATCGCTGGCGGCGCGCGGCCTGCCCAGGCTGCAAGTGCTAGCGACGCCGGCCTTCTTCAATACCCTGCTCTGGCGTCTCGTTACGATCGACGGTGAGCGCTACTTCGAAGGCTTCTACTCACTGGTCGACGGGGCGCCGGTTGAGTGGCATGAACGGCCCCGAGAGGCTTCTCTCGTGGCGCCACTCGCTAGCGAATGGAGCCTGCAGCGGCTGCAGTGGTTCACCCACGGATTCTGGGCTGTCGAGCACGAAGGCGATGACCTGGTCCTGGTCGATCTGCGCATGGGGCTCTATCCGAACTACGTTTTCCGCTTTCGCCTAGGCCAGTGCCAAGGCGATGGCCGCGTTGTGCCCGCGCCGGTCGAGCGTCGTCGCAGGCCTTTTGACACCGGTCGCCTCGCTTGGGGCTTCTCGCGGATCTGGACGCCGACGCCCTAGGCTTAGGGGCGGGGTCGGGAGTATCCTCTCTAGGCGATTTCGGCCTTCTCTCTCGGCTAAGCTGGCGAAGCTGCTACAGACGGGCCTGGGCGAGGCTGCTTAGCGGCAATGCCGTTACTTTGGCATGCAACTTGTACTGCTCGGTTCCGGGGAACACGACGTAGAGATGTTTCAGCCTCAGGTCCTTGACTGCGATCTGCATGGACTTGCTCAGCTCGGGGGCGCTGCTGCGCTTGAACTCGAAGCCGATTCTCTTGCGCCGACGCACGACGAGGAGGTCGAGTTCGGCGCCGGCGTGCGTGGCCCAGAAATACGACTCCTGAGGCTGCACGACGTGCTGAGCGAAGACTTGGTTCATTGCGAAGCCCTCCCAGGAGGCGCCGCTTTTGGGGTGGCCGAGTAGGTCGCGTCGGTCGCGAATGTCCAGGAGGCTGTGCAGCAGGCCGCTGTCCCGGATATAGACCTTCGGTGACTTGACCTGGCGTTTGCGAAGGTACTCGTGCCAGGGAGGAAGTTGACGAACGACCAGGGCCGAAGTCAGGCGTTCCTGCTCCCGGAGCCCTTCGTGCGACGATGCCGAAGGCGCACGGCCCTTGAACATCGACTCGATCGGGTTCGTCGTCCGGACCTGCCTCCAGTGCTCGGCGGGGAAGTCGTAGAAGGCCAAGAGTTCGTCGCGGTCCTTTTCCAGGCACTTCACAGCT
>PDWJ01003164.1_pt1 | contig 23547 bp, 20 predicted proteins | sample 1430881 | NCBI WGS metagenome assembly PDWJ01 (sample SAMN01162460, study PRJNA174530) | Oral metagenome, whole genome shotgun sequencing project. | biome: Marine environment; feature: Marine mammal; material: Swab sample of the gingival sulcus; isolation source: swab sample of gingival sulcus... | reverse complement strand
AGAAGGGCGCCTGCTGGTAGCAAGCAACCGACGAGCGACAACCGCTGTGATGTCGCAGACCAGCGCGGCGACGGGAGGTAAGTTGGTCAGCGCTCTAGCCGAAGACATGAGCCCTACAGGTGGTGCGGGTGGTAGGGCGAACGCGCTGAGGCCTCGAAAGCGGCCGGCAGCGCTGTGCCCGGCGACGGGAGGAAGCTGTGCCCGGCGACGGGAGGAAGCTGTCGGGGTGCTCTCAGGGGAGGCTGCCAGCAGCCGGTCGGCTCGTTGGCGTCTTGGCCGGTGGCGCCTTGGCCGGTGGCGCCTTGGCCGGTGGCGTCTTGGCCGGTGGCGCCTTCGTCACCGCAAACACCTTGCCGCCGCTGGGTTTCGCCTCTGGGGGGCTGCAGTCGAGCCGCCGCTGATGCTTCTTCGGCGTCGAGCAGCGCCTCCAACCCTGTCCCGGCGTGTAGAGCTCGACCATGAGCTTGCCGCCATGGAGCCCGCTGATCCGATAGACTTGATCGTTTTCCTGCCGCAGCTTGTGCACCTGGTCGAGGGACCAGCCGAGCAGCAGATGCAGCGCGACGCGGTTGATCAGCCCATGCCCCACGGCGAGGACGTTGCCGCGCCCGACGGCGCTCTTCAGCTCGGGAATCAGCGGCGAGAGCCGCTTGACCATGTCGGCGTAGTTCTCGCCCAGCGGCACGCGCCCGGCGAGGCCCTTCGCCTTGGCCTCGGCCCAGATCCGCTGCACGGCCCTCATCGCCAGCGCCGGACGGCTGCCCTGCGCCGGGACGTCGCAGTCGGCGGCGCCGGGCTTGGTCGTGTCAGGCTGCATATGCTTGTAGCAGATCCCCTCCAGCACGCCGGAGTGGATCTCGTCGAGCGCCGCTCGCGCCCGGATCGCCAGACCGTGCTGACGCGCCACCAGCGCGGCCGTGCGCTGCGTGCGCCGCTTGCTGCTGGTGTAGACCGCGTGCAGCTTCTCATCTTTGAGCAGCAGCCAGAGGCTGACGCGGTTGAGGTAGCCGATCTGGTCGAGGTCTGGATCGCCCTGAAACTGCGAGATCCGGTTCCAGCGTGTCTGGCCATGACGCGCGAGGTAGAGCACGCCGGGCTTGCCGCCCCCTCGCTCACCAGGCTTGACGCAGCCGACGGCGCCGAGCGTCAGGCCAACCAACGTTAGGGAGAGTACACGCTTCATCGACACTCCTCGAATCGGCACGCCTGGAATCGACGCGCCTCGAATCGACAGGCCACGATCGCGCTAGAGCAAGCGCTTCAGATCGCCGTAGGTCACCAGCAGCAACAGCCCGATCAGCAGCAAGAAGCCCGCGGTGTGGACGGTGTTCTCGATGCGCTGGTTGACACGGCGACGGGTCACGATCTCGATCACGAGGAAGATCAGGCGGCCACCGTCGAGGGCCGGCAGCGGCAGCAGGTTGAAGAGGCCCAGCAGCACGTTGAGCATCGCCATGAAGAGCAGCGCCATCACGAAGCTCTGCTCGAAGCTCATCTTCAGCTGCCGCACGATCTCGACCGGGCCGCCGAGCTGCGCCTTCGTCTTGCGGGTTATCACCTTCCAAAGCGAGGCCAGCACCTTCGTGCTGTGGGCAAAGGGGTACTCCACCGCGTAGAGCAGCGCCCCCCCGGCGGTGATCGCGTGAAACTTCACCTGGCGCCCAAAGTGGACGCCGATCAGGAAGCCGTCCTTCGTCTTCTTCGGCGTGACCCTCAGCTCGACCAGCTTGCCCTCGCGCTCGACGCGGAAGGTCAGCGGCTTCCCCGCGCTCTTTTTGATGGCAGCCTTCACCGCGCTGGCCGTCAAGACCTCATGGTCGTCGATCGCGATGATCACGTCTCTGGGCTTCAGCCCGGCGGCGGCAGCGGGGAAGTCCTTGGTTATGTCGCCGATGGCGGTCCGGTAGTAGGGCAGCCCCCAGGTCAGCGCGACCGAGGCCATGATCACCATCGCGAAGAGGTAGTTGATGCCGGGCCCGGCGAAGATCGTAGCGAAGCGCTTCCACGCCGCCTTGTTCTGGTAAGAGCCCGGATCGTCGTCCGCCAGCCGCTCTTGCGGGTTCATCCCCGCGATCTGCACGAAGCCACCGAGGGGCACCGTGGCCAGCTGGTAGGTCGTCTTCTTGCCGTGCCAGCGCAGGATCGGCGGGCCAAAGAAGATGCTGAATTTATCGACGCGCATCTTGCAGAGACGCGCGACCCACATGTGACCGGCCTCATGGACCAGGATCAGCACGCCGAGGGCGATGAAAGCGAGGAAGTAAGACACGTCGGGTACTATTATCGGTTAGGCTTGCTGTGGCAAGGCCGGTCTCAGAACGACCAGGAGAGCCCGCCGCGGCGCGTCGAGAGCGCGCCACGACCCGTTGGCACGTCGTCGTCGACCTGAGAGGCCAAGACGATGCCCACCACCACGCCGCCAACCACGGCGACGAGGGCGGCCCAGAACCACCACCTCTTGTAGGCCGGGACCGTGCCCGGCTCAGCGCCGTCGGTGCTGCGGGCGAGGTCTTTCAGCCGCCGCTCGAGGCGCCCGATTCGCCCCTCGACCTGAGCGCGGAGCGGACTCTGGGGCTTGGCCTTCAGGTAGCGGCGGTAGCCCTTCAGCGCCCTTTGGACGTTGCGAGAGCCGCCGAGGCGCTCGTCGCAGCCAGCGATTCGCAGCAACAACCCATGACGCTGGGGCTGCTCGGCGAGCGCGAGCTGATAGAGCGCGCGGGCCTCCCCATAGCGCTTGAGCTCGAAGAGCTGCCCTGCCTTGGCCAGCGTCTCCGCTTGCGGATCCGCCGCGGGGCGGGGCGACGGCGCGGTCGCTGGCGATGTCACGGGACGGCTCATGGGACGGGTCGTCGCAGAGCTCGCCGGCGCCAGCTTCGACGGCCGAAGAGCTTCCCCACCTAGTCGGGACCGAGCCGGGTGCTGAGCTGCCGCGCCGCCTTCGTAGCCGAAGAAACGAGCCATACGGGCGGTACGGCGCGCTCTTTGAGGAACCGAAAGCGGCCGGCCCTGCGGTGCCCGGCGACGGGAGGACGGTGTAGGGGCGCTCTGAAGCTTCGATGTCTGGGCAAAAAGCTCCGACGGCCACGAGACCATCAACGAGACCATCAACAAAGGCAGCGCCAGGGCTGCGACTCGCCACGGGGTACGCATGCCGGCCAAGATAGCCGCTGAGATCCCGACTGGCCAGTGACTGGCCGTGGGCCCCGGACCTCGCCACATGCTATCTCTGGACCATCAGAGGTTGACCCGCTCTGTGAAACACCGGAGATTGACCCTCCCTGTGGCCACCGGTAGGTTTCGACGAAAAAGGGGTCCGATCGCTCATGCGCACTCTCAACCTTCTTTTGCCCCTCGCCCTGCGTCAACGCGGGGTCCGCGGCACCCTCATGCCCTTGGCCGTCGCGCTCGTCAGCGCGCTCGCGGCCAGCGCGTGCGGTTCAACGAAGACCTACGAGCTGAGCTGGACCCTCGACGGCCAGGCCGTCACCAGCGCCAAGGATTGCTCCAGCAGCGGCATCGACGCGATCGAGGTCACCGCCCGCAAAGACAGCGACAGCGAGTCCGCGATCTTCGGCTGCTATTCACCAGTCGCCGGCTCCAGAGGCGTCGGCCCCGACCTGGCCAGCGGCCCGTGGGCCCTCGGCGTGCGCGCGCTCAGCGCCTCCGGCGCCAGGCTCACCGCGGAGGTCGTCGTCCAAGCCCTGATCCCCGACGAGGGCACCGTCGCGGTCACGGTCGACCTCCCCCGACCGAGCAGCTGCGCCGACGGCGTGGACAACGACGGCGACGGCGCGGTGGACGCCTTCGACAGCACGTGCGTCGACGCTCAGGGTGTCTACGATCCCCAGCTCTCCGAACGCTAGCTCAAGCCAACGCCTAAGATGCTCGACCGACGCCTCCCCATCGACCCCAACGCGCGCTTCGTCCGCCTCGGCGGACGCCCACCGCGCATCACCATGGCGCTGCTGATCGCTCAGCTGGCGGTCTTTCTGCTCTTCGTCTTCGCCGACGCGCCGACGTGGCTCACCGAGCACCTCGCGCTCTCGGCGAGCAAGGCCCTCGGGCTCTTCGAGGTCTGGCAGCCCGTGACGGCGCTGTGGATCCACCTCGGCCTCCGCAGCCTGGTCTTCGACCTGGTGGTGCTCTGGCTCTTCGGCTCGGCGCTCGAGCGCTGGTGGGGCGGGCGGCGCTTCGCGGTCTTCTGGGGCGTCACCGGCGTCGTCGGGCTGGTCGTCGGCATGCTCGTCGGCATGGCCAAGCCCACCGCGCTGATGGCCGGCTCCCAGGGCTCCGCGGTGGCGATGCTGATCGCCTCCGCGATCATCTTCCCCGCCCACCTGATTCACCTGCGCACGATCATCCCGATCAAGGCCACCCTGGTCTGCCTGCTGATGGTCGGCTTCGTGCTGCTCGGCGGGGTGATCAGCCGGCTGTGGCTTGACATCGCGATCCAGCTCGGCGGCGGGCTGGCGGCGGTCGCCTTCCTCGGGCCACGGCGGCTCATCCAGCAGTGGCGCGTCAAGCGGATGAAGAAGAAGCTGCACGTGATCGGCGGCGGCAAGAACGACAGCGGCCCCTACCTGAACTGACCGGCTAGAGCGCTGATCAACTTACCGGACCGAGCTGCGCGAAGGATGCGGAATCACAGCGTAGGAGCGAGACGGGCGCCTGCTGGTAGCAAGCAACCGACGAGCGACAACCGCTGTGATGTCGCAGACCAGCGCGGCGACGGGAGGTAAGTTGGTCAGCGCTCTAGGGGCCGCTCAGCGGACAGGTGGCTCCCCCGTCGCTGACCCAAAAACGCGACACCCGCGCCTCGTCCAGCGGGCCGTCGAAGAGACGTAGGAAGTGCTGGCCGTTGGCGCGGAGCTCGAGCTGCAGTGAGACCTCATCGTCCTGCGTGGCGAGATCGACGCGATAGGGCATCGCGTAGGCGTTGTCGCGAAAGGAGTTGCCCAGCTCCGCGGTGCCTCGCAGCGACACCGGGTCGCGTAGCTCGCCGCCCTCGAGGCGCGCGACGATGAAGACCAGGTTGCGCTCGGCGCAGACATCGCAGCCGCCAGCCTCGTGAGCGATCACGTCGGTCTGACCGCGCAGGCCGCCACGCGCTACGTGAGCCACGCTGCAGCCGTCGGCTCTCTCCTGCGCCGCGCGCTCGAGGTCTTCGCAGATCGTCAAGAGCAGGGGAGGCTCGCCTTTGGTAGAGACGAAGCGCGCGAAGACCGAAGGCAAGGCGATGGCGTCTTTCTCGGGGGTGAGCTGATGGCGGAACCGATTGCAGCCGACGAGGAGCGGCAGCGCGAGAGCGCCCCAGAGCAGGGCGGAGCGGATGCGAGAGAGCGAGCTCATCGCGGGCAAGGGTAACCCCTGCCTTCGTTTCGTGCGAGAGTGTGATCGACGTCTCGGACCGAGCTGCGCGAAGGATGCGACATCACAGCATAGAAGCGAGAAGGACGCCTGCTGGCAGCGCGCCACCGACGAGCGACAACCGCTGTGAGGTCGCAGACCGGCGCGGTTGATGGCCGGGAGGCTGCTCGCTCGTAGACACCCCACGACCGCTTGCCGGGGCCACGTCTGGCGCTTTCGGTAGCGCCATGCGTCAGGGTAGTTGTCGCGCCGCACAAGGCTCACCCTTGCGTCACCCAAAGCGCCGTGCTCGACAATCGGGTAGGCCACTTCATCCGCGAGGCCAGGCGACGTCCGCCACCCAAACGCCCACACGACCAGGACTGGCAAGAGCCCCGGCTGCGGTCGCTTAGCGTCTTCTCGAGATCTTCGGGGTCTTTTCCTTACAAGCCTTGGCCAAGACAGCGGCTCGGCGAGCGCCGCTGGATGTCGGCGACAGCTGCACCGTGAGCGTCGATTGGCCGCAGAGCGGACCAAAGCTGCGAACCGGGGTGTTCGAGAGGTCGAGGTATTGGAGGTGAGCAGAGTCACGCAGCGCCTCGAGACCCGTGACCTTGGTCTCGGCGAGCTTGAGGTAGCGCAGCTCTGGGGCCCCGCGAAGCGGCCCGAGAGTGCTCACCTGGGTGCCCGAAAGGTCGAGGTCGAGCAGCTGGCGCGTGCTCAGCGCCGGGAACTCGGACACCCGCGTGTGGGCGGCGCTCAGCACGCGGAGATCACACCCGCGAAGCGGCCGGAGATCGTGCACCGCTGTGTGGTTCACCAGCAGCCAACGCAGGCTCTTCAGGCCGCTTAGCCCCTCGAGGCTGCCTACCAGGGTGTTGGTCAACGTCAGCTTGTAGAGTCGATTCAGGCCACGTAGGGGCGTGAGGTTTCGAACCTTGGTGTGGTTCAGCTCCACGGTTTTCAGCGCGGTCAGGCGAGCCAGCGGCCGGAGATCGTGGACGGCGGTGTGGTTCAGCTCCACGGTCTTCAGCGCGGTCAAGCGAGCCAGCGGCCGGAGATCGTGGACGGCGGTGTGGTTCAGCGCCAAGGTCTTCAGCGCGGTCAGGTGAGCCAGCGGCCGGAGATCGTGGACGGCGGTGTGGTTCAGCGCCAAGGTCTTCAGCGCGGTCAGGCGAGCCAGCGGCCGGAGATCGCGGACGGCGGTGTGGTTCAGCGCCAAGGTCTTCAGCGCGGTCAGGTGAGCCAGCGGCTTCAGCTCGAAGACATCGGAGCGGGAGAGATCGAGAACCTGCAGTTTACTCAGCCTGGTGATCGCGCTCAGGTCTTCAACGAAACGGTCGGTACAGTTGAGCTGCTTGATCGCGAGGGGCCACCAGGCGCCGCAGAGGTGAGCGGTCTTTGGGGTTGAGCGCTTCGTCGCGTCGTGGTTGGCGTTCGCAGGAGGGGGCTGCGTCTTGCAGGCGAGCGGGCAGAGGGTGAGCAAGACTGGCATGGTGTAGCGAGGTAGATGGCTCATCGACGACGGGCTCACGGTGGTGCGCTCGTGCTACGTCGAAACGAAGCGACAGGCTACCGAGGTGTTTGTCTCACGGCCTTAGTGTCTATTGGTGACCGGTTGTTTTCAATCTCTTCAAGGTCGTTGTCGCCTGAAACGTCAGGCAGCGGCCTTTTGTCGGCCTTTGCGCCTATTCGGGTTCAACGTGACGGTCTTCGGCCCCTCCCATTTGCCGATGGCACCGGGCCAACGCTCGGGATGACACGCCTTCGCAAGCTAGCAGACACCAGCAGCGCGACAGGCGAGGGGCGGCCCGCGTTCTTAGAAGAAAAGGGCATTGACCCTATTCAATCGTTCCCTGCAAGTGTTATTGAACGGGATGGAGATCGCGCAAAAGACGGATCCTTTGCACCCAATATCGTAGGGTTAGTCGACTGCATTGACCGAGAAAAATCTGACAGAGAAAAACCTGAAGGCGAGGAATCCGACAGAGAAGAATCTGAAGGCGCGCGCGCTCGGTCGCGCTCCTTCGGTCGCTCGCAGAAGCCAAGGGCGTCTGATACCTTGGGCGCGCGAAACACCTTTGGGCGCGTCGAACACCTTCAGTGGAGCCCACGATGAGAGCTTGGAGAAGGGCGCCTGCTGGTAGCAAGCAACCGACGAGCGACAACCGGCGTGATTTCGCAGACCAGCGCCGCGACGGGAGGGAAGGTGGTCTGCGCTCTAGCGCCCCGCCAGGCTCGGTAGCTGCTCTTTGTCGACCAGACCCAGGTCCATCACGCAGCGCACATGCACCCGCGCGAGGTGCATCGCTTGGCGCAGGTAGCTGAAGGCGCGGTTTCTCATCTCGCGCGCTTTCTTCACGGCGGAGGTGTCGCGGGTGATCAGCAGCTGGGGGGTGATCTCGTTGATGCGCTCGAGGGTGCCGGGGGGGAGGAGCTCGCTGGCTTCGATGCGCTCGCGCTGTTGGTCGAGGAGGTGGTAGAGGCGGAGGAGGTCGTTGGCGCGGTCTCGGCGGCCGCGGCCGCGGCGGAGGTCGGCGAGGCTGGCTTGGATCTGGGGGTCCGTGGCACCGAGGGCGTCGAGGACGCGGATGGCGAGGTCGCGGAGGGTCTTGGCTTCGGCGTGCAGGGCGCGGCGGTGCTCGGTGATCTTGGGTTGGGCCAGGAGCTCGCCGAGGCGGACGTCGGCGATCCACATGGCCTGGCCGCGGGGGATCAGCTGGTCTAGCTCGGGGGGCACGTGCCTGAAGAGGTGGGCGATCGTACTTTTCGATCGCTCGACAATGCTTGCCATTTTCGCTGCGCGTTCCATCGCTAAGACGCCAGATATCTTTGCCCTCGAAATACTATCTTTAGGTAGATCGGCGATTATAGGGCCAAGCTTGTGGTATGACTCGAGTGCACGGCGCTTTATAATCTTGTCTAGATCTGACATCAGGATTACTCTAGCAGAGCTCTGCGTTCTTGTGTCAACATGTTGATTGTTAGATTTGCAATGACTCACATGCCGACAACATTAAGAAAAATCGATAATAATGGCAAATTCTGGAGAGAACGGTCATAATGACAGTTCACGCCAGGGCGCGTCGTGCTGCCTCTCCAGGTCGCGTGTACCCCGCCGTATCCCCGTATCCCCGTACCCCCCGTCTGGCTCTTCGGCTACGGACGGCTCTTCATACGACGCGTCGTCATCGTCGTATGAGATCAGCGACGCCGTCGGCCATGCGGGGAAGCTCTTGAGAGCGCTCGCTGTCCGTCAGCGAACGTCGGAGGAGAGTCTTGACCGCCCTACCATCGCCCACCTCGTTCACCACCAAACGCAGCGCCTCTCCGACAAGCCGGCGCTCGACACGCGTCGCGAGGGCAAGAACCTGGCGGCGACCTGGCAGGAGTCCGCCGACTGGGTCTCGTCTTTCGCTCGCGGGCTCTGGGAGCTCGGCTCTCGTAACGGCGACCGGGTGGCGATCGGCCGCCATCGTGGTCTTGGCTGCCTGCGTCGCGCTGGCCGGCGGCACCAGCGGCGCCGCGAAGGGTCGCAAGGCCAAAAGACGAACGCTGACGCTGAGGCTCCGCGTTCGTGTGGCCCGTTGCAGCGCCAAGGCGGTCAACGAGGGAGACGAGGGAGACGAGGGAGACGAGGGAGACGAGGGAGACGAGGGAAAGAGACGGCCGGTACGCAGCGCGCGTTGGCTGGCTCGCCACCTCGCCGCGACGCGGACGATCTTCGCCTCTCATGGGGTGCGCCTCGTCATCGAGCGCGACACCTTCACCCCCAAGCGCTGCCTACTGCTGACACGCGGCCATCGTCACGCGATGGCCGCTCACGCGCCGAAGGGTCCGTGGGCGACCGTGCTGCTCACGCGGCGGGTCCGTGACCTCGACGTGCCAACCTACGACCTGATGGGTGTGCACTGGCGCTATCGCGGGCGCAACAGGGCCTGGCGCGGGCGGCGCTATGTGCTGCTCACGGCCCGGGCCAAGCCGCCCGTGCTGGCCCACGAGCTCGCGCATTTCCTCGGCCTGCGCCACGATCCGGCTGGCGGAAACCTGATGACGCCGGGCCCCTCCGATCCGGTCTGGAGATCCGCACACAAGCCCAAACCCTTCAAGCCCGAGCTGACCGGCGAACAAGGCCGCCGGCTGCGGGCAGGCATACGGCGTCTGCTCCGCAAGCGAGCTGTCAGTCGGTCGTCTCGTCGAGGCGCTGGGGTTCGACGGCGATGTCACGGGTCTCACCGAGCTCAGCGTCTCGACGGGTGCCGCGCTCATCGCCCGCGAGCCCATCGTCGACCTCGCCGGTCCCGTCCAGCTCGTTGACGGAGACGTCGAGCTCACCCACCCGCGGGCGGCGCCGCAGGGGCGCGGCTGCGCCAGCGTGGGTGGCCACCGCGTTCGGCTCATCGGCTGGGGGCTGGGAGACGACGGCCGGCTGAGAGGCCTCGCTCGCGTCAAGGGGCCCGCGCTGGCTGGTGGAGCGCGTGTTGACCCGCTTCATCACCCGATCGCCACCTTTGAGCTGGGCCGCTCGAAGCGCGCTGGTGGCGTTCTTGATCAGCTTGGCGAAGGAGAGGTTGTCGCCGGTGGAGATACCCGCCACGCCGACGCTGGCGGTGAGCTGGCACATCAGCGCGTCGTCGCGGTAGGTGATGCGCTTGATCCGCCGCTTGACGCGCCGCCCGACCTCCTCGGCACCGGCGAGGTCGGTATGCGGCAAAAAGACGAGGATGCTGTCATCGGCGTAGTGGATGGGCAGATCGATCACGCGGATCGACCGCGCGATGGCCACGGCTAGACCGGCGGTGATCTCGCGAGGGAGGTCTGGCCGGTCGATCTGCTGGAGCGCCGGGATCGGATCCAGGCGCACCAGCAGCACCGAGAGCGGGTAGGCGTAGCGCTTGGCTCGACGCACCTCGACCACCAGGAGGTCTTTGATGTCGTCGAAGTGATGAAACCCCGAGCGGGCCAGCGGTCGACGGCGGGCCGCCGAGCCGGGCGTCGAGGCCTCCTCGCCTTCGTTGGCGTCTTTGTTTTCGGCCAGCTGTCGACGTAGGTCGGTCAGCTGCGCCGCGAGCCCGAGGAAGAGCTCCAAGCTCGCCGCGGTGATCGGGCGGCGAAGGTAGGTGTCTGCCTCGACGGCCGCCACGCGCGCCTGAGGGTCGGTCTCGTCGGAAGCGACGACCACCGCCAGCGGCGCATCTATCGATGTAAACTCTCGTACATACTGACCAATTTCAACTGCAGCCTCGCCGTCTGCGAGCAGCAGCGCCGAGAGCCGCGCGCCCTCGAGAGCGGCGGTGGCCTCCTCTGTGCTGCGCGCGATCAGCAGCTCGCAGCCGGCCCTCGACGAGGCGTTCTCTGCCCGTCGACGCGCCGCCTCGTGCGGTTCGTAGATGAACACGGGCAAGTTCTCCACCGCGACCCGCTGGCTATCGTTGCCCTGCGTCATAGGATCAACCCACCGCTGTCTCAAGAGCATCCCTACACATGCCTCCCGTCGCCGGTCCCAGCACTGCCGGCCGCTTTCTAGAGCGCAGAAAGCTCGCCGTACCACCCGTATGGCTCATGTCTTCGGCTACGACATCGGCTCGGCAGCTCAGCACCCGGCTCGGTCCCGAATGTGTAGGGGTGCTCTTAACGCCCACCCAACGCCAGGTCAAGCGACGCCATCGCTCGATGATGGCCCGGCCGAGTTCGCGTCAGCTGTCATCTCCACTCGCCGGCTCGACCGCCTCGACACGAGCCTGGAGTCGCCCCCGATGCAGCCGCACGCCGATCCGCGCGCCAACCTCGGTTTGCCCCGCCTCACGGAGCGCGACGCCCTCGGCGTCTTGCACAATGCTGTAGCCGCGGGCGAGGACGGCCAGCGGGCTGAGCGCCGACAACGACGCCACCGTGCGCCCCAGCGCCAAACGTCGCGCTTGCACCGCCGACTGCCAACGCGCGCGAAGCTTCGCCACCAACAAATCGAGATCACTTCGTTTTCTGGCTAGCGTCGCCGAGGGTTCTCGCTGGGCGAGGCGCAGCGTCAGCGCCTGCAAGCGACCGGCCCTTCGACGGAGAGCGCGATCGAGGGCGCGCTGCAGCGCGGCGCTGCGGTCGTCGAGGAGCTGGCGGCGGCGATCGATCAGGCGGGCCGGGCTCGCCAACGCGCCGCTCCGAAGAGCCAAGACGTCCCGCGCCCGCTCGATCCTTCGCGACGCCGCCCGCGCCAGCTGATCGGTCGCTCGCTGCCATCGCCGCTCGAGCTCGCGCCGCCCCGGCACGGCCAGCTCGGCGGCGGCGGAGGGGGTCGCCGCCCGCAGATCCGCCACGAGATCGGCGATCGTGACGTCGATCTCATGACCCACGGCGGAGATCGTCGGCGTCTTCAGCGCGAAGAGGGTCCGCGCCACCCGCTCGTGGTTGAACGCCTGGAGGTCCTCCGGGCTGCCGCCACCGCGCCCGACGATGATCAGGTCGGCGCCGAGATCGTCCGCTCGACGCATCGCCTCGCAGAGCTCCAGCGGCGCCTCACGCCCCTGGACGCTCGCCGGGCAGAGCGTGACCCGTACGGGCCAGCGCGTCTCGAGCACCCGCAGGATATCCCGCAGCGCCGCGCCGGTGCGCGAGGTGACAAGGGCGATCGAACACGGCAGCGCTGGGAGCGCTTGCTTTTGCGCCGGATCGAAGAGCCCCTCGGCGTCGAGCTTGCGCTTCAGCCGCTCGACCGCGGCGAGCAGCTCGCCAACGCCTTTGGCCTCGACGCGCTCGGCGCTGAGCTGAAAGCGCCCCTGAGGCTCGTAGATCGTCAGCTTGCCGTGGACCCGGTAGCTCTGCCCCTGCTCGACCTCGACCTGCAGGCGCTGCGCCGCGCTGCGAAACATCACCACGGCGAGCTGCGAGTGTCGATCCTTGAGCGTGAAATAGAGGTGACCCGAGCTCGGCCGCTTGAGGTTCGAGATCTCACCCTCGACCCAGACCCGCGAGAAGCGCCTCTCGACGTGGCGCGAGGCCCATCGCACCAGCTGAGTCACGGTCACCGGCGGGTACTCGCGCCGTCCTTCCCGCGGCTCTACCGACGCCGCCTTGGCGGTCTCTTCTTCGCGAGGGGCGATCGGCAGCTGCTTTGGAGGGTCGTGGCTCATCACCACGCACTTTAGCGTCACGACAGGCTCTTGCCAGGCGAGAGGTGGGCAGCTACAACGCCGCATGCGCTGCGCTGGGATCATCGTGGCAGGTGGCAGAGGCCAGCGCTTCGGCGGCGAGCCGAAGCAGCTGCGACCCTTGCGTGGTCAGCCCATCCTGGTCCACGCCGCCTGGGCCCTCGCCCGAGCTCCTGAGATCGACGCGTTGGTGGTCGTGGTGCCGGCCGATCTCGTCGGTCGCTGCCGCGTGTTGCTCGCCGACTACGGGCTCCATCAGCCTGGCTGCGTCGTCTGCAAAGGAGGCGCCGCGCGGGTCGACTCCGTCGCCGCGGGTCTCGCCGTGGCCCCAACGGGCTGCGACTACATCGCGGTGCATGACGCGGCGCGGCCGCTGCTTCCGCCAGCCTTGATCTCCCGGCTCGTCGAGGCGGCCGCTCGTGACGGCGCCGCGATCCCCGCGCTGCAGGCTCACGACACGGTGAAGCTGGTCGGCGAGGCGACCGGCGGCGAGGCGACCGGCGAGGTCGCGCCTCGCGTCGAGCAGACCCTCGATCGTCGCCGGGTCTGGCTGGCCCAGACACCGCAGGTCTTTCGCCGCGAGGTGCTCGAGGGCGCCTTCGCCGGCTGGCGCGACGCCGGGCGACCTGCGGTCACCGACGACGCGATGCTCTGCGAGCAGGCGGGGGTCTCGGTGACCGTCGTCGAGGGCGATCCGCGCAACTTCAAGGTCACGCTGCCGGAAGACCTGGTGCGGGCCGAGCGAGCGCTGGCCGCCACGCAGCCCCCAGAGGCGCCCCGCAGCGGCATCGGCTACGACGTGCACCGCCTGGTCGAGGGTCGGCCGCTGATCCTCGGCGGGGTGACGATCCCTCACGACCGCGGCCTCGATGGCCACTCTGACGCCGACGTGCTGGCCCACGCCATCGGCGACGCCCTGCTCGGGGCCGGCGCCCTCGGCGACCTAGGCAAGCACTTCCCTCCGAACGACCCGCGCTTCAAAGACGCCGACAGCCTGGTGTTGCTCGGCGCGATCGTCGCGCTCCTCGCCGAGCGCGGGCTCAGCCCGCTCGGCGTCGACAGTGTGGTGATCTGCGAGGCGCCAAAGCTGGCGCCTCATCTCATGGCGATGCGTCAGCGCCTCGCGGCCACCTTGGGGCTGCCGATGGAGCGGGTCGCCGTCAAGGCGACCACGAGCGAGGGCTTGGGCTTCACCGGCCGCGGCGAGGGTATCGCGGCGCAAGCGACGGTGCTCGTGCGATGAGCGCTGGTGGAACCCAGCACACCGTTGGGTGTCCAAGCAGCGGGTATGCTATGACTACACGCCTTTACAAGGCCCGACCATGAGCGAAAACGATACGCGCGACGACAACGAGCGAGCCGAGGCTGAGGAGAACGCCGAGGCTGAGGAGAACGCCGAGGCTGAAACGAACCTCGACGCGCCGATCGACGACCTGGAGGCCGCCTGGCAAGCCGCTGGCGACGACGAGTCGAAGCGCAACGAGACCATCGAAGCGCCACCTGAAGAGGACGAGCTCGACCCTGAGCTGCTGAAGATCCCCAAGCCCCGTCGCCGTCGCCGCCATCCGATCGTCAGCCTGATCGTGATCGGCATGTCGATCTATCTGATGGCCTTCTCCTGGACCGACTTCCGCTACTTCTTCGAGAGCAACACGCCCCGCGACATCGGCCACGTCGCCGACGCGATCAAGAAGGGCTTCAACGAAACGAACGTCTACGTCGCCGTCCGCGGCGCGCCCGACCGCAAGCACGCGCTGCTCTTGCAGGGGCGGGTCAGCGGCTACGAGAGCTTCTTTCGGCTGCGCCAGGGTCGCAACCTGGTCTACGTGCAAGCGCATCGGGTCAAGCGAGACTCGCAGCGCACGATCAAGGCCGAGCATGTCGGGCGCATGGTGCGCTTCGGATCGCTGTCTTACAAAGAGGCGATCCGGCGCTTCTTCCGCAAATCGATGAACGTGGCCCACGATCTCGACTTCGAGGCCGTGGTGCAGGCCAAGGCCGGCAAGGAGGTCACCGACAAGCAGGGCCTGGCGGTGACCCTCGACCCCAAGAAGCTGGTCTGGATCAACGCCCGCTACCCCGACGAGTGGATCATCCAGTTCCCCAAGAGCATCTACGCCACCCGCGCCGAGGCGCGAAAGCAACTCGCGACGCTCTCCCTACCGGTGGCCCCGGAGGACGAGCCCTCGCCCTCGTTCTGGCGCTTCGTGGTGCTGGCCAAGGCCAACGAGGCGCGCCAGCTGATCCGCGTCTTCTCAAAACCGAAGCTGCGCACCAACGTGCTGAAGCGGCAGGTCAGCTACGCGGTGCGCTGGGATCAGCTCCGCACCGCAGGCAAGGCGCTGCTGATTGACGCCAAGGACGACACCTTCCCCTCGCGCTACGTGCGCCAAGGCGATAAGCTGGTCGCGAAGAAGCCCTATCCCGTAAAGATCGACGCCTCGGCGCTGCTCTACATCAGCACCAGCTCGACCTTCACCATCCCCGACGAGGCCGTGGTGATCCACGTCGGCCAGGTGCCGCGCGACAGCTGGCTCTATGTGCTGCTCTACGCCGTGCTCGGCTCTTTCGTCCTATTCAACCTGCTAGCCATCGTGCAGCGCCTGCGGCAGCGCTAACGAGACCGGCTAGACGCCTCGGACTCCCCCAGACTGGCCGCGAACAAAGACGCCCCCGGAGCGACGTGATGATCCGCCTCTATGACACCTCGAAACGCGACAAGATCGACTTCCAGCCCCGCGAGGCGGGTAGGGTGGGCATCTACGTCTGCGGGCCCACGGTCTATGACGACGCCCACATCGGCCACGCGCGCTGCTACGTCGCCTACGACGCGATCGTGCGCACGCTTCGCGGCGCGGGCTACGACACCACCTACGTGCGCAACATCACCGACGTCGACGACAAGATCATCAAGCGCGGCAACGAGCTCGGCGAAGATCCGTTGGCGCTCTCGTCGCGCTACACCGACGCCTTTCATCGCGACATGAGGGCGCTCGGCAACGTCGAGCCTGATATCGAGCCCAAGGTCAGCGAGCACCTCGATCAGATCGTGACGATGATCGAGCAGCTGATCGAGCGCGGCCACGCTTACGCTGTCGACGGTGATGTCTACTATGAGGTCTCGAGCCTGCCGAGCTACGGTGGCCTCTCAGGGCGCAACCTCGAAGACCTACGCGCAGGCGAGCGCGTCGAGGTCGACGAACGCAAGCGCAACCCCTTCGACTTCGCCCTCTGGAAGTCAGCCAAGGAGGGCGAGCCCAGCTGGGACAGCCCCTGGGGGCCCGGTCGACCGGGCTGGCATATCGAGTGCTCCGCGATGAGCGCTGAGCACCTCGGCGAGACCTTCGACATCCACGGCGGCGGGATGGACCTGATCTTCCCCCACCACGAAAACGAGATCGCTCAGAGTCACGGCTGCTACGGCGTTGGCACCTTCGCCCGCCATTGGCTGCACAACGGCTTCATCAACCTGACGGGCGAGAAGATGTCCAAGTCGCTGGGCAACTGCTTCACCATCCGCGAGGTCTGCGAGCGCCACGAGCCCGAGGCGCTGCGGCTCTTCTTGATGGGCACACACTACCGCAAGCCGCTGAACTTCGAGATCGTTCGCGGCGCCGACGACGTGGTCTCCTTCCCCAGCCTCGAGGAGGCCGAGCGCCGGATGGCCTACTTCTACCGCACCCTCGCGCGGCTCTCGGACACCCTCGCCGTAGGCAAGGCCGCCGATGACGACGGTGAGGTGGTCGACGGGATCGCCGGCTTCGCCGAGCGCCTCGACGCGGCGATGCGCGACGACTTCAACACCGCCGCCGCGCTAGGCCACGTGGCCGAGCTCTTCACCACGACCAACAAGCTGCTCGACCAGCCCAAGAGCGCCCCCAAGGCCGTGCGCCGGCGCTCGCTCCAGCGCACCGCCGCCGCCGCCGAGAAGATCCGCGAAGCCCTCGGGTTGCTCTTCAACAACCCGGCCACCTACCTCGAACGGCGCCGAGCCAAGCTCTGCAGCCAGCGCGGCATCGACCCCGCACAGGTCGCCCAGCTGATCGAGGAGCGCACCGAGGCGCGCGCCAACCGCGACTTCGCCAAGGCCGACGAGCTCCGCGACAAGCTCGTCGCGCTCGACATCGAGCTGATGGATCGCCCCCACGGCACGGACTGGGCCGTCCTCGAGTAGCAGCATCGACGGTAGGCAGCCTCAACCGTAGGGGGCAACCTCAACCGTAGGGGCAACCTGAGCTCACCGCGATCACGCCGCTACTTGGGCACGGCGCTGGGGAGGCCAGGCCAGACGCCCTTGAGCGGCGGCGGGCGAACGAACGGCCGATCGAAGACCGCGCAGGGCGTCGGGTCTTCAGCGGTGCCAAGCTCGGCGCCGCTGCCGCTGTAGCAGCCGCGGATCGTGCCGTCGGCGCCCCAGATCGCGTGGCTGCCGTCGTTTTTGTACTGCATCAGGTAAGACCAGGTCGCCCCCGAACCCTTGGCCTCGCTCTGGAGCACGAAGCCGCCCTCGGCGTCGCGACGGATCCAGGCTGCGAGGATCTGGCCGTCGGCGCGCTGCACCTTGTCTTGACGGTAGAAGAGCAGATGCAGGCGGTCCTCTTGGGCGTCCTCGCCAACACCGCGAGCCATCTCGTAGTCAAGCTGCACAGCGTCGTTGACGTCGTCGCGATCGTCGGGGCGCCGGTTGAGGTGAATCCGCAGAAAGCCGCGGCGCTCTGAAGCGAGACCGGTCACCGCGGCGAGCGAGGGCCGAACGCCCACGGACGGGCCACGCAGCGTGCCGCCGTCAACGAGCATCCGAGCCTTGGTGATCGACTGATCTGGATCGTAGCCCTTGGGCCCCTTGACCTGCAGATAGTAGAACACGTGGTCGTTGATCCGCTGGACGTCGAGGCGGCTCTCGTCGCGCTTGTAGCGCACGACCTGATCGGCGACGTGGGGTGGGGTCTCGAGGGCCACGAGGATCGACACATCGCGTTCACGCGACGCGCCTTCATTGAGGTAGCTCTGCAGCAGATCCAGCGGCGCGAGGCGCTTGTTCAACGCCGAGACCGCGGCGAAGACCTCCGCCGAGGCGCTCGCCTCCGGGCCCGCGTTACCTGGCAGGGAGACCCGCAGCGCGTTCGGCGCCGGGATGCGCTGCTTGAGGTCGAGGGGCTTGGCGTCGTCGCTGCTGCCCCCAACGCAGGCGCCGAGCGCCAAGACGATCGCGAGCAGCGAAGTCGTAGAGACCGTCATCGAAAACCCTTCCCGAGCATGCGGGGTCCCCCCGCTACTCCGCCTTCTCGCCGTCCTCGGCGAGGTAGTGCAAGATCACCTCGTCGAGGCTGCGCTCCGAGATCAGATCTGAGCCAAAGAGGTTTGGCAGGTTCCGCGCTCGCGCCCGCGGCGTCTGCGACAAGGGGCGTATCGGTGCAGACGGGGGCTTCGCCGCGCTGCCACGCTTCGGCGGCGCAACCGGGACCTTGGGGCCACGGGCGGCGATGCTCACACCGGAGCCCGGACGCTTCCGCGAGTCGCCGCCGACGACCACCGCCGGACGCGCGACCACCGGCGCGGCGGTGCCCCGTCGAGCCGGCGCCGCTGGCGGACGAGCGGCAGGGCGCTTCGCTGGCGAAGTGGCTGGCCTGGCGGAGCGAGCGCCCGGGCGCGTGTCGGGGCGTGGCTTCGGTCGTCGCAGCACCGGCGACTCGACGGCCTCATAGCTCCCCGTCGCGCGACGCCCGCGGCCGCGGCTCTTCACGGAAGGCGCCGTGTAGCGTTGCGGCGTCGAGCCCTGTACGGCGTGCACCCGCGGCGCCGTGGGACGCCGGGGCTCGCCCAAGGCGGGCGCGCGGGGCGGAGGCGCGGAGCGGGCCGGACCGGGCGGACCTTGGAGGCCAAGCATCTGCGAGGCCGACGGCTCCTGAGCGCCCTGCGGCAGCGGCTTGTTGAAGACCCCAGAAGGCCGCTGCGCGCCGGGGGTTGCGCCAGCCGGCGACGCGACCTCACCCTCCCGCCGTCGAACGTGCGAGTAGGAGGTCGTCATGTCGTCTGGCCCAGCGTCGGTGTCCGGGCGATCGATGATCATCGCGTCGTCGTCGCTGCGCTCGACCTCGTAGGTGCGATCGACGCGGATGGCGGGGATCATCGGCGCGCTCTCGTGTCGCGCGGTGAAGGTGCCCGTGTTCGTGCTCGCGCCACCACCGAGCCTCAGGCGGAAGTCGAGATCGGGAGACGCCTCGGCGCTGCCGTCGGTGAAGGGCTCCTCGGTGCTGCGCAGCGAGTTCTGATAGCGCCCCGTGTTCTCGCTCGTCGACCCATCGGGCTGATCACTGGCCTGCACCTCTTCGATCGGCAGTGGCGGCAGCTGGCTCGCGCTGCCCACCGGCGCGGGTGGCTCGAGCTCGACGTCGAGGGGGATCGGTGGCGGCCCGTGGGTGACGAGCGCTGGGCTCTCAGCGGTCTCCAGCGAGACATCAATGCCGACCACGTCGCCCTCTTGAACCTCGAGCGGCAGCGGGTCGCTCGGATGCGCCATCGTGGCCATCTGCGCAAAGGTCTCGAGGGAGGCGGGATCGAGGTCGGGTTCGAGGTGCTCAGCCTGTGGGATCGTCACGTCGAGGGGGGCCTCGTCGGTGATCGGCTCGAAGGGTTGCTCGGAGGGCGTCTCCTCGGTGGGAGGTTCGAAGCTCGAGTCGATCGCCTCTCCCACCACCTCGGCAGCGGGCTCGATCGCCTCGGCCTGCGCCATCTCCGTCGTCGCCCGCGCCACCTCCTCCGGATCGATAACGTCGACGCTCGGACCCTCGGCGAGGAGATCGGCGCCTTCGTCTTCGTCTTCTTCGGCCAAGAACGCCTCGGCGGAGGGAAAATTCGACGCCAAGGGCCTCGCCTCGCGCGCGGCCTCCACCGCCGCCGCGACGAGCACCTCCTCGGTGGCCTGCTCTGAGGCGACGTGCGCTGGCGCCGCCGCGGCGTCTTGAGGTTGGGTCGTTGGAGGCGTCGCCGCATCATCGGCGGCGCTATCCTCGGCGTCACCGTCCAAGGTGCCAAGGAGGGCAACGATCTCGTCGTCGAACTCCCCTCGGCGCAGGCGCTTCATCAGCGCCTTGTGCTGCTCCTGCATCCGCTTTTGGACCCGCGGCTCGTGCCCCTCTTCTTGGACGATGTCGGCGTACTCGATGCGCGTGGTGCTGATCACCACGCCGCCGAAGAAGAGATGGGAAAAGACGTGGGGGTTATCGAGCCCAGAGTCTTCCGTCTGCACGTGGTAGACGCGGTTCTGGTAGCGGATGTTGTGGTTGTAGCCACGAAGCGGGGGCCGCGCCATTTATCTCGAAATCCGTGACAACATTCGCCTACGGGCGACTAGAACGCCAAAAGGATCACCTGCCTGGGATGTCCCATCACGGGGGGAGGATCTCCGGTGCAAGACAGCGCGTATGCTACCACCGCTGCTCCTGGCGGGCCAAGCGGCGTCTGCTTGTGAAAAAGCAAGAGTGGCACACGGGGCTGCAACCCCGTATCATCGGAGCTTCGTCACCCATGCTCAGCGTCACGATCGAAGCGCGAGCGTGCTCTGTCCTCACCTCTGGGGACGGCCCCTCGCGATCACCCTTGGCGCGGCGTGATCAACCGCTGGTCGGCAGCCTGTCACCGACCGCTGTTTCTTGGGAGGAGAGTAAGAAGCGATGAGCGAGGCGAGCGTAGAGAAGCGGTTCGTGGCGCGAGTTCGCGAGCTGCTAGTCAGCCTACCTTACGACCTGAAGGTGCTCTTCGAGGCGATGTCCGACGAGGATCTGCCTCGCGAAGCCCGCGAGCTTGCGGTGGGCGCGGTGGTCTACTGCCTGTCCCCATCCGACCCGATCCCCGACACCATGGGGCTGGTTGGCTTTGTTGACGATGTGGTGGTCAGCCGCATCGCCCTGACCAAGATGCTCGAGGTCGGCGGTGAGGCGATCGCCGAGTATCCGGCGCGCTTCGGCGACCAATTCGCGCCTCTCGAGGCGGATGTCGAGCTCTTCCGCGCGTTTTTCGGCGAGACGCTCAAGTGGGTCGACTGGCGGATGAACAAGCTCGCCGCGGTGAAGTACAAGGGCAAGAGCGTGGCCGACTACCTCGAGGACGAGGAGACCGGTCAGCGGCTCTACGAAGAGGGCCTGGAGTTCACCACGGAGTATGAGATCGACGATGACGCCGCAGCCAAGCTGGTCAGCGGCAAGCCCATCCTCGACGCCTTTCGGCGCGTCTTCGAGGTCGAGAGCGCACGCCAGTAGCGCTCACAGCGATTGGCCATGACGGATGCTACGGCGCTGCCGATCGGTGTGTTCGACTCCGGCTTTGGTGGCCTCACGGTCGTTCGCGCGCTGCGCGAGCGCCTGCCCTGCGAACAGCTGATCTACCTCGGCGACACGGCTCGTGTACCCTACGGCACGAAGTCGGCTGACACCGTCGTCCGCTACGCCCAACAGATCGCCGATTTCCTCCTCGAGCGCTCGATCAAATACCTGATCATCGCTTGTAACACCGCATCAGCACACGCGATTGAGCCACTACGAGGCGAGCTGTCGATCCCCGTTTTGGGCGTGGTGGAGCCCGGAGCGCGCACGGCGGCGGCCCTCAGCCAGAGCGGTAAGGTCGGCGTGCTGGGCACCCTCGGCACGGTCTCTTCCGGCGCTTACCAGCGGGCGATGCAGACGATGCGCTCGGATCTGGTCGTGTTCAGCCAACCGTGCCCGCTGCTTGTGCCGTTGGCGGAGGAGGGCTGGACCCACCACACGGTGACCGAGCAGGTGATCTCGCGCTACCTCCTCGAGCTACGCTCCAGCGCTGGAGACCTCGACACGCTGGTGCTGGGCTGCACCCACTACCCGATCCTTCGTGACGCCATCGCCACACAGGCGGCGAGGATCTTCGGGCATCAGGTCGAGCTGGTCGACTCGGCCGAGGCGACCGCCGCCGCGGCGGCCGGCGATCTGCTCAATAGCAACCTTCAGGCCACCCAACGCCCTGGTCGCGATCGCTTCTATTTCACCGATGTCAATCGCTTCCATGAGATCGCCACGCGTTTTCTCGGCGCCCCCTGCGACCGCGCCGAGCGCGCCGACCTCTCCCCGCGAGCCAGACCTTGACACCCGCCAACGTAGCCCCCATAACGAGAGCGAGCGGGTGAAACCGCGAAAGGAATGACCGGGGCAATGGGCGAACAAGAACGCCAAGCCGAATCGGAAGACGGCAAACCTCCGCCTTCTGAACGACCACACCGTCCGTATCCCACCTAGCCGCCGCGCGGGCTCCTGACGCCCCTCGGCGCCGCTAGGTGACCGAGAGGAGGCACCCCATGGGGAGTACCGTGTAGGCATCTCGCCGATCACCTTCGCCGGTAAGAGCCGCGTCGACGCCAAGCGTCGGGCGATGCATTATTGGTATCGACATCGTCCCGAGCTGTCGCTGCAGCAGTTCTTGAGCTGCTGCCGCCAGCGCGGCGATAGCACGATCACCTTCTATCCAAGCGCGACCTGGCCGCAGCGCGCGCGACAGCTGAGCGCTCGCGGAGCGTTGTGAGCGTGAAAGACGGCGCACGGCTGCGCGAGACCGTCGAGGCGGCGCTTCTGGCGCGAGCTCCCGACGAGGCCCTCGAGGAGCTGCTGGGCCGTGGTGTCTTGGCCGAGGCGCTGCCGGAGGTCTGCGCCACCCGCGCGCTGGACCAGGAGGTCGGGCGACGTCATAAGAACGTCTGGGCCCACACCAAGCAGGTGGTCGCTCAGGCGCGACGAGACCCCACCGTTCGCTGGGGCGCGCTCTTGCACGACATCGGCAAGGTCCCGACCCGCCGCGTCGACGACGACGGTCGGGTGACGTTTCACGGCCACGCCCAGGTGGGCGCCAAGATGTTCGCCGACATTCGGCATCGATTGGTGTTTCCAGAGTCCTTGGGGGCCGCCGTGGCGGCCTTGATCGCGCAACACCAGCGCACCAACCAATACGAGCCGGGCTGGACCGACAGCGCCGTGCGGCGCTTCGCGGCGCAAGCAGGCGAATACCTCGACCCGCTGCTGGCGCTCTCCCGCGCTGACGTGACCTCGGCGTCGCCGACCAAGCGCCAGCACGTAGGGGCGCGCCTCGATGAGCTCGAAGCGCGCATCGCGGCGCTCCGCGAGATCGACGCACGACCTGCCCCGCTGCCCACCGGGCTGGGCCACGCGCTGCTCGCGCGGCTCGATCGCCAGCCGGGCCCTTGGCTCGGGGGGCTGATGCGCGCGCTCCGTGAGCGGATCGACCGCGGGGAGCTGCGAGCGGGCCAGCCCAGCGCCTACTATCTCGAGCACATCGAGCTCGACCCGCTGCTGCAGGCCGAAGCAGGAAAGGAGCCGTGATGTCCGATGCTCGTCGCAAATGGGACGCCCGCTACGAGAACCCAAGCTACGGCAGCGGCCCCCCCTCCGAGCTTCTGACTGATAACGAGGCGCTGCTGCCGTCTTCGGGGCGCGCGCTCGATATCGCCTGCGGAGCCTGCCGCAACGCGATCTACCTCGCCGAGCGTGGGCTCGACGTCGTCGGCCTCGACATCTCGACGGTCGGCCTGCGCCGCGCCCGAGAGGCCGCGGAGGCCGCAGGCGTGGACGTCAGCCTCCAGCTCTGGGACCTCGAGCGCTCGCTGCTCCCCGAGGGCCCCTTCGACATGATCGCCTGTATCCACTACTACCAGCCGAGCCTCGCCCCCGCGATCGCGGAGGCCCTCGCCCCCGGCGGGCTGCTGGTGATGGAGACCCACACCACCGCCAACCTCCAGTTCAGCAGTCAGCCCTCACGACGCTACCTGGTCGAGCCCAACGAGCTCTTGACCTGGTTTCCCACGCTCCAGCTCTCGAGCTACAGCGAGCTCAAGGGCGATGGCCGCGCCGTCGCCCAGCTCATCGCTCGCAAGCTCTAGAGCGCTGACCAACTGACCTCCCGTCGCTGCGCTGGTCTGCGAAACCACAGCGGTTGTCGCTCGTCGGTTGCGTGCTACCAGCAGGCGCCCTCCTCGCTCCTACGCCGTGATTCCGCATCCTTCGCGCAGCTCGGTCCGGTAAGC
>PDWJ01003130.1_pt1 | contig 23547 bp, 20 predicted proteins | sample 1430881 | NCBI WGS metagenome assembly PDWJ01 (sample SAMN01162460, study PRJNA174530) | Oral metagenome, whole genome shotgun sequencing project. | biome: Marine environment; feature: Marine mammal; material: Swab sample of the gingival sulcus; isolation source: swab sample of gingival sulcus... | reverse complement strand
ACATGACTAATTCTCTGGTAGAAAAACCTCTTTAAATTTTTCCATTAATTTTTCGCTATTCGCTTCAATGTCTGCTTCGATAGCTTCAATTTCTTGTTCAGTCAAATTAAAAATATTTGTATACTGCTGACTAATTGGCTTAATTTCGCCAACTTCTGTCGATACTTTCAAATTGCCAGCTATAGAAAAGTATGTCTTATTTCGCACTGTTAAGTTAGCTTTTTCAAGGTTTACCGTATAGCCTTGACCTTTAACGATATCACTATAAGAACCATTGCAATTAAATGTTGCATAGTCTATATCATCAGCACTTGCCCGTGCATTTAAGAACCATGTTTTATCTATGAAGTTTTCATTTGCTTTAACTGCAACTACAAATAATGGCGCCTCGTCGAGTAAACCTGTAATTGTTAAATTCATGTTCGAATTAAATATATTGGTGTTACCTTGGCGATCAAATACTATTTGAGCTGTTTCACCACCATCTTTTAAAGTGAAAACCGCTTTCATATTTTCAGCTAAAGTGACACCACCGTACTTTTCAATCAATAGCGACACTTTATCACCATATAACAAATACGGCATATAAAAACTGATCGCTCTATTTTGTTCATCAAGATACATTGTAAACGATTGGTCTAAATCATCTCTGCGCCAAAATTCGTCTGTCAACCAAAGCAATCGATACTTTAAATCTCTGTAAAATTCTTCTCTAGTTAATGTTGGTTCTCCTCTTAAAATAGCATAAGTTGCCATTTCATCATAGTATTCGTCAAGGTCTTCTTTGAGCGCTTGATCTTCTTGTGTGGCATCATACACATCTGCAAAGAAATCAGCTGTTGCTTGCTTGGTAATTCTCACCTCATAGCCATCATAAGATTTTTCTAAGCCATTAACTGAAAACGTCTTTGCTTCAAGTGGCTTAATTTGCCAAGTATCTTGGTACATTTTAAAGGCCTTATTAATACTCTCGTATTTCGAAATATTTGTCAAAATGTCTTCTAATTTAGTCGATTTCTTATTGATAACATTATCTTTCATCACCTCAAAGTAATTGCCAACATATCTAAGACCCTCAACTTCTGCATCTTGCATAAATGGTGAATTGCTAAACTCATCGGCAATTTCACCAGATAAATCAATACCAAAAACTGTCTTACTTAGCTGCGGTATTAAAAATTGAGCCATGTTCATATTGGCAAATGATTTGAATGTCAACAATTTTTCTTTGCCAACCCCTAATTCTAATTTTAACGATGCATTATAAGGTGTTTTGCCATCGGTCAACAACTGCCAATCAAAAAACATATTTTGTGGTATTTTAATATCTAAATATTCTTCCGACAACGGCATATAAGGATTGGAAATTTGACCACTTAAACTGCCACCTTTATCTTGCAAGTGTTCAAATATTTCAGTTTCACCTAAATGTACATCGCGCAACGGATTTCTTTCAAATTTAAACAGTGATAAAAAGCCCTCTAAAACACGATCTTTCGGTTCTTTAGCAATTTCTGTAGCAACATAAATTGAAGTCGGAGCATCAGCGGCACCAATGACAACCTTATTCGCGCTATCGTCATTAGATTGTGCAAATAGCGTTATATTTGGAAAACCGAGCGACGCAAACATAACCAGTGCTACGACCAGTGCTAAAACGCTAAAAGTGCTTTTCTTAGTTGTTTTTAAAAGATTCTTCATTGTCAATTTCCTCTCGGTTATTACTTTATTAATAAGTATTCGTGTAAAATGTGTCATTGCGAGCGAAAGGAGAAATCTCGGACTTAACAGCGAAATCTCTCCTTTTCACTATTATTCAATCGAAATGATACATTGTAATAAAATGCAAACGAATCGTTAAATTATTTTTGCCACTTTAATATCATATCTTTAGCAGCTTTTACTTCGTCAATTCTGCCAACTGCCGTATCATGCGGTGCAGTGCGCAATAATTCTGGATTTTCAGCTGCTTCTTGTTTGATCTTTAGCATGACATCAATAAAGTGATCCAATGTCTGCAGCGATTCTGTTTCAGTCGGCTCAATCATAATCGCCTCTTTGATAATCAACGGGAAATACACCGTTGGTGGGTGCAATGTGTAATCGAGTAGTCTTTTGGCGATGTCGAGTGTTGAAACCGTTGCCAAATCTTTACTGATGCCGCCAAGTACAAATTCGTGTTTGCAAACTTTGTCAATTGGCAAGTAATAATGATCTTTTAACGACGCCATCAAGTAATTGGCATTGAGTACAGCGACTTCTGAAGCGCGTGTTAAGCCTTCAGCCCCCATTGTCTTGATATAGGTATAAGCGCGTACCAGCATGCCAAAATTGCCATAAAAGCCTTTGACTTTGCCGATTGTATCGGGTTTATCGTAGTTTAATATGTATTTACCGTCAGCTGTTTTTTCAACAATTGGCACTGGTAAAAATGGAATTAAGTCTTTTCTGACGCCAACCGGGCCAGAACCCGGACCACCGCCACCATGCGGTGTTGAAAAGGTCTTGTGCAAGTTATAGTGTAAGACGTCAAAGCCCATATCGCCTGGCCTAGCTTTACCCATAACGGCGTTCATATTGGCGCCATCGTAATAGAGTAAGCCACCGGCCTCGTGTACGAGATCGGCCACTTCTTTAATATTAGACTCAAACAGACCCAGTGTTGAAGGATTAGTTAGCATTAAGCCAGCAACTTCGTCACTAAGCACTGCTTTTAAAGCGTCTAAGTCGATTGTACCGTCTTTTTTAGAGGCAATTTCAACAATTTCTAATCCTGCCACATAAGCCGATGATGGATTTGTACCGTGTGCTGAATCGGGCACAATGATCTTGGTGCGCTTGAGATCGCCACGCTTTTCATGGTAAGCCTTAATAATTAATAGACCCGTAAATTCGCCATGTGCACCAGCGGCGGGTTGTAAGGTCATTGTTTCAAGACCGGCAATTTCAGCTAACATTTCTTGTAGTTCATACATTAATGCCAAGGCCCCTTGCACTTGTTCAACTGGTTGATAAGGGTGCAGGTTTTTAAAGCCGTCCAGCGCTGCCATATTTTCGTTGATCTTTGGGTTGTACTTCATCGTACAAGAACCCAGTGGGTAGAAACCGGCATCTAAGCCATAGTTGAGCATTGACAAATTGGTGTAATGGCGCACCACGTCGATTTCACTGACTTCAGGCAAAACAGTATCCATCTGCTTTTGCAGTTCAGCTGGTATCGCATTTTCTAAATATTTAGCGTCAACGTCGAGTTCGGGTAATTTGTACGCCACGCGGTCGGTGCTCGATAATTCGAATATTAGTTTATCATAAGCCATTATAAAATCACCTCCAGTGCAGCGACAAAGTCATCAATTTCAGCTTTGCTGCGTTTTTCAGTAACTGCCACTAACATGGCGTTACCGTATTCAGGGTAGTCATTTGATAGATCATAGCCACCTAAGATACCCTTTTCAGCCAATGCCTGATTAACTTCAGCAACGGGTTTATTTAATACGATCATAAATTCTTTGAAGAACGGTGCTTCAAATGGGGTTGAAACCTTTTCGAGTGCCGTCAGTTTTTCAAAGGCGTAGTGCGACTTGGCGATGCACTGTTCGGCGACTTCACGTTGGCCTTTTTTGCCAAGGGTTGCCAAATAAATGGTTGCCCGAACGGCTAATAGCCCTTGATTTGAACATATATTTGAGGTTGCCTTATAACGCCTGATGTGTTGTTCACGTGCCTGTAAAGTAAGTACAAAAGCGCGGTTGCCGTCGTGGTCTGCCGATTGGCCAACGATGCGGCCAGGCATTTTGCGTGCCAACTTAGGCGATGCCGCAATAAATCCTAGATAGGGTCCGCCATAGGTCATGTAATTACCTAATGATTGGCCTTCGCCAACGACGATGTCGGCACCGACTTCACCTGGTGTCTTTAAATAGCCAAGTGATATTGGGTCGACACTCATAATAAAGTGTGCCTTTGTCTTATGGATTGCCTTTTCTAGTGTTTCAGCATCTTCAATGACACCTAAAAAATTAGGTGATTGTACGACAACTGCTGCCACACCCTTCGCTAAATTTTCTTCTAAGGCAACATTTGATGTGCGACCATCTTCAAGTGGTAGCTCAATCACTTTATAGCCGCGATATTTACAATACGTTTCAAGTACTTTACGGCTTTCAGGGTGAACGCCCTTAGACACCAACACTGTATCGCTTTTGCGAACGGCGCTAAGTGCCATTAAAGCCGCTTCTGTAACAGCGGTCTGCACATCGTATAACGACGCATTGGCAATACCCATACCCGTGATATTAGAAATCATTGTCTGATATTCAAATATGGCGCGCAATGTGCCCTGCGAAATTTCTGGTTGATACGGTGTGTATGATGTGTAAAATTCAGAACGACCCGATAGGTGGTCGACAATGCTTGGAATATAGTGGTCATAGGCACCTGCGCCCAAAAAGCTAGTCATTGCATCAGCGCTGGTATTGCGTTTTGCCAAACCCGATACCAGTCTGGTTACTTCTAGTTCAGACTTTGGCGCGTCAAGATTAAGCCTGCCGTTAAAGCGAATTTTTTCGGGAATATCATTAAACAGCGCGTCAACTGAGTCGACGCCGATCACGTCGAGCATTTTCTTCTCGTCGTGTTGATTGTTGGGAATATAGGTTATCATTATTCCTCCTCTTCACAAAATTGTTCGTAAGCCTCCGCATTCATTAATTTTTCTAGTTCTGAATCGTCGTCAAAGTCAATTTTAACCAGCCAATTAGCATAGGCATCTTCATTTAATAAGCCTGGCTCATCTTCTAGTTCTTCATTAATTTCAATCACTTTGCCAGCAATTGGCATATAGGCGTCCGAGGCCGCTTTAACTGATTCGATAACGGCAAATTCGTCAGCTGCTTCAAAAATTTCATCAACTTCTGGTAGTTCAACATAGACAATATCGCCCAAAGCATGCTGCGCAAAATCAGTAATGCCAATGGTTGCAACATTGCCGTCAACTTTTAGCCACTCATGATCTTCAGTGTAGTATAAATCTTTTTTAACTTCCATAGTTTCCTCCCTAAAACTCAATAAGAAATAATCTAGGTTTATATTCATAAATTAACACATTAACAAATATCATTCAATAAAAATTTATTTTTTATAGCTCTTCTTATAAAAGCGCTTCTTGACAACTTTGGCGCGTTTGGTTTTTTTGCGAATTTGAATTTCTATTGTGTCGTCTAACACTGTTAGGCCATTTTCAACCAGTGCCAAGCCAACTGTGCGGCCAGTCGATGGTGAAAAGTAGCCAGTTGTGACCACGCCGATGACTTTGCCATCTAAAAGCACATTGTAGCCGTGGCGTGGAATGCCCTTATCGAGCATTTCAAAGCCAATTAATTTCTTTTTTAAGCCATTTGTCTTTTGATCGACAAGTGCCGCTTTGCCCATAAAGTCATCACCATCTAGTTTGACGAAAAAACCTAAGCCAGCTTCTAGTGGCGAAATATCTGCTGATAGTTCATTGCCATAAAGCGGTAGCGCAACTTCAAAGCGAAGTGTGTCACGGCAGCCTAGCCCTGCTGGTTTTAGGCCATCTGCTGCACCTGCCTCCATTAACGCGTTCCAAATGTCGACAATGTCAGCTGGTTTGGCATACACTTCAAAGCCGTCTTCACCTGTATAACCGGTTCTTGAGACCAAACATTTTTTGCCAGCGACGACAACATCGCGCTTGCAGTAGAAAAATTCAATTTCTTTTAGGTTGTCATTGCAAATCTTTTGTAGTATCGCTTCGGCATTTGGCCCTTGAACGGCTACTTCTGCCGTCACATCAGACAAGTTATTGACGACGACATCAAATGATTTTGCCAAAGCGATAATCCAGTCGTAATCCTTGTCGATATTTGATGCGTTGACAACCAAATAAAAGTGATCAGCACTAAAGCGGTAAACCAATAAGTCGTCAACCGTGCCGCCGTTTTCGTAACACATATGTGTATAGAGCACTTGGTTATCGACTAAACCGGTGACATCGTTGGCAACTAAATATTGTGTAAAAGCTAAAGCGTCTTTGCCGGTTACTTCAATTTCGCCCATGTGCGAAACGTCAAACATACCGGCTTGCTGGCGAACAGCATTGTGTTCATCAACCAAACCAGTATATTCAATTGGCATTTCCCAACCGGCGAATGGTACCATTTTTGCCCCTGCTTTAACGTGCACATCATAAAGCGGGGTACGTTTTAAATTGTCCATAGCGATCTCCTTACTTTATAACAATCTCCCTATCACAATGATACCTAATTATTACTATTTTATTCAGTTCAAAACATAAAAAATTAAAAAATTGAAAGTAAAAAGCAAAAGCTAAAAGTCACAGTCAAATGCAAAAGTGAGATTTCTCGACTGCGCTCGAAATGACAGTGAAGTGGAAAGCAGAAAGCAGAAAGTCGAAAGGAAAATCGAAAAACGATAAAACGACGATAAAACTTTAAAGACAAACCAGAGATTTCTCGACTGCGCTCGAAATGACAGTAAAGCGGAATGTCGAAAGTGGAAGGTGTAAAGGACACGCAAAAACCTAAGGTCAACTGCTTGAAAGCACTAAAATCATTAAATTCAAAATCTTATAAAATGCAACTTGGCACCTAGAAAAATACAACAAAAAATACAAAAATCCAGTGTAATTTATAGTTCCATAAATTACACTGGATTACGTCTTGTTAAAAATCATACTTTTAAATATATTATTTACCAATAATAAACACTGTCTTTGTTTGACCGTCCCAGTCTACTGCTGCACCTGATAGTTCGGCGATTGCTCTCAGAGGCACCATTGTTCTACCTTCAACAATAACCGCTGGTGAATCTAACTTAATCGTACTACCATCGGCTTTGACAACTTGATCGGCGCCAATTGTCAAGCGCATTGGATTTTCAGAACCAATGATCACTGTTTTAGTAATGTCGTCCCAATCAATCGCCAAGCCCAATGCTTCAGAGATAAATCTAACGGGTACCATTGTTCTGCCATTGCTGATAAATGGTGCAGAATCTGACAACACTTCAGTTTGATTGACTAAAATTGTCAGTTCTGATACCTTAAATGGATTGGCTACCGTTTTTGCCTTTGCCCAATCAAAATGCAGTTTGGCAACTTGTTCGCCAGCGCCCGCTTTATAGGTGCCATTGTTGGTCATTGTGTCCATCACATCAACCCAAATGGCAACTGTCACCATTTCTTCTTTTAGATTATTTCTACTAAAACTAAATGTCTTGTTGAAAACTTCGTCGTCGTGCATCACGCTAAGCGCCTGCTGTTTAGCACTGTCTTTGTCTTGTTGAAAGGCAAATAAATGGGTTAAGTTGCCGTCCATTTTCATAAACTTCATTGGCTGGCAGTCGAGCAGATAAGTGGCTCTGCCATTGCGTTCAACTACAGTGGCAAACGGTTTCAATGCCTTATTGCCCATCGACGGCTCACCGGCCTCGTAATAATGTTCTAAAAAGACTGGTACTTGATAGACATTCAGTTGTTGACTCGGCTGGGCTTCGACAAATACGATACTCGCAATGAGCATGGTTGTCAACAGTAATAATGTGGTTAGTTTTTTTAACATCGTCATCTCCTTTAATTTTTACTAAAACATTTCTTTTGGTAATACAATGGTTCTATCGTTAAAGTTTTCAATAATCAACTGCGTGTCATACAGTTGACTAATCACTTCGCTACTGAGTACTGCTTTTGGCTTGCCCTGAAAGGCAATTTTGCCATTTGCCAGACCGACAATTTCATCAGAATAGTTAATTGCCTGCATGATATCGTGTAACACCATGATAATGGTAATACCCATCTCGCGGTTGATCTTTTTGATTAGCGATAGTATTTCAAGTTGATATTTAATATCTAAGTAAGTCGTCGGCTCGTCTAATAATAGTATTTTACTATTTTGCGCCAACGCCATCGCAATAAAGACGCGCTGTTTTTGCCCACCCGACAACTTGCGCACTTCGTGATTTTTTAAATCTTGTAAATTGGTCATTGTGATGGCAAATTCGATCTGCTTGTGATCTTCTTCAGAATACTTTTGCAGTGGTTTTAAATAGGGTGTTCGGCCGTACGAAACCAAGCGTTCAACAGTAATGTCACCCAAAATTTGATTTTGTTGATAGACAATGCCAATTTCGCGAGCAAAGGTCTTGCGCTTATAGTCTTCGATGCGCTTGCCGTTTAATAGTATTCTACCACGACGCGTTTTTAAATTGCCAGCGCAGATATTTAACAAGGTCGACTTGCCACAACCATTGGCGCCAAGTAGCGTTGTGATGGCACCAATTTTAAATTTAACATTGACATCTTTTAATATTTTTTCTTTATCGTAGGCAAATGAAAGGTGTTTAATTTCCATAGTCTTTGCCTCCTGCTTTTAGTAATAATATGAAAAACGGTCCGCCAATCACCGACATAATAATTGCCGCTTGTATTTCAAACGGGTAGGCAATAACGCGCCCAAAAGTGTCAGACAACAACAGCAAAAATGCACCCAAAAGCGCTGAATATGGCAGAAGATACTTATGGTCACCACTGACCAGTAGGCGCCCGATATGCGGTACTAATAAGCCGACAAAACCGATAACGCCAACCACCGCTGTTGTAATCGACGCCAGTATTATGGCAATTAAGGCGACTAAAAAGCGGTCGCGGTCAACATTGACCCCAAGTGAACGTATTGTCTTGTCTTCTAATGTCAGAAGATTACAGGTCTTTATGGTAAACATCGCCAAAACTAAGAATATTGTAACGTAAACCGCTAAAATGCTGACATCGCTCCAGGTTTTTTGAGCCACATTGCCGGCGATAATCGACTGCGTTTGCGTTAGACGACCGCCTATCATCTGTTTGACCGATTCGGCAATGCCGATAAATGTCATATTTAAGGCAACACCGACCAATATCAATCTAATTGGTTTGACGCCTCCGTCCCAAGCTAGCGTATAGATTAAAAAGTATGCCAACAGCCCTCCAAAGATACTAAAAAACGGCGTTAAGTAAAAATACTGCGGCAAAAATGTCGTCATCAAGACACCGACCAGTGAAGCAGCCGACGATATGCCAATAATTCCCGGATCAGTCATCGGGTTTTTCATGACCGCTTGCAGCATTGTACCCGAAACAGCAAGTGCGGCACCTGCTAATAGTGCGATGATAATTCTTGGAAAACGCAAGTCGTAAATAGCGGCAACGTTGGGGTCGTAGGCGACAAATAGGCCACGCCAAAGTTGGCCAATATTCACCTTTACGCTACCCGTTTGCATTGAATAAAGTAATAAAACTAACAATAATAATAGCGTAATGATAAAACTGAGGCTGATTTTTAACTTTTTGGCACTAGTCATAGAGCACCTCTTTTAAATCTTGTAATCCTGCTGGATAATTGAAGTTTGCCGACATGCCAAAGTGACTGTGCTCAAGGTCATACACTTCGCCTGCTTGAACACAACGAAAGTGTTGCCAGATGTCATTTTCAGCAAAGTCCTTATCAAACATCGCCATGACATCATCAGGCAAGGCGTGCGCCGTTCGCAAAATAACATCGGGGTCTTTTGTCAGCATGTCTTCTGTGTTGACAGCTATAAACTGCTGGTCGCTATTTTGGTAGACATTGATGCCACCTGCTAATTTAACTAGCGAACCAACATAAGAATGCTCTGTTGCCACCACATATGACCCAGGTAAACCCATTAAGATCAAAACTTTTTTCGCCTTTTTATCTTTAATTTGACTTTGGTAATCGTCGATAAATGCCTGATATTCAGTGAGTAGCGCCTTGGCCTCGGCTTGTCGATTGAGTAATTCGCCTAAGTCCTCAATTGACTTATACATACCAGGTACATTGTTTAGGTTGAGAAAACCGTAGTTTAGATTAGCAGCATCGTATTTTGGCAATAAGTCAGAAATTAAGCTTGATGGTCCAAACACATAATCGGGTTTGAGCGTTTTAATCACTTCGATATCTGGCGTCATTGCCATGCCAATTTTAGGTAAATCGGCATAACGCGTTGGCAACTTGGCGTTATCAGAATTTGGCACCGCGATTAAATCGACGTTTAATTTATCCATGATTTCAACCGTTGCCACGCTGGTGGCAATAATACGCTTAGCAGCATTATCGTTAACAATCGTTACACCGACGCCGGATTGATCTACACAGCCTGCAAAAAGTACTAGAATAAATATGATAATAAATGATAGCTTAATCTTTTTCATAAAGTGCCTCCGCTGCTAAGTCATTTTTTTGTTTTAAATAACGTGCCACAAAATAGAGTGTAATTGCCGCAGAGGCAAAGAAAAAGCTCAACAAAACCAACAGTAAAAACAAGCCAGCTAGTGTAATTTTAGTAATCGGCCCCCATGCCTTTGTGACGTCACCTTCAAATGACTGATTGATTTGCTGCTGGTTAACGGCTGTTTCAGCTGGATTTAGCATTGCTATTAATTGTGGTGACCCCTTTAGTAATAGGCCATGATCATAACCCAATTGATCTGCTGATAACTGCTGATTAATTGCTAAGACGCCAGTTTGATCATCTAATGACGACTTGACGACGTTTTGCATTTGATTGCCGGCACCCAAGGCGATAAAATCGCTATTGCCACTTTTAAAATCTGAAAAATCAATATAAAAGACAACTGCGCGCTGCATTGATTCAATATAGCAGCTCGCCCTGATAATTGCTGTTTTTGACGGTATCACAAAGCGATAATCATTGCTAGTTTCAGTTGACTGAACCACTTGATAGTCGGCAGCTGTAAAACTGTCGGCGCCACTTTGCTGAACAGCAAAGTTGACATCGCTAATATAATTTGCCAAGTTAAAGCGTAAACAGACATAGAGCTTGCCATCAATTTCTTCAAACAACGCCAAATTGTGAGCAACGTTTTCAACCATGCCCTGACCAATACCCGGGTTGTGGCCAGCGTCTTCAACAATACCACTAATTGGGTGTTGATAGTGCGCGTGTACCGTTGCGGTTTCTTCTGAATAAGCGAATACTAGCGATGTAAGCAAGAGAACCATGCACAATGTCAAAATTATTCTCTTCATTGGCGATGCTCCTCTCTGTTTAATCGGTCGCGTTTGTCTTGGCTAAGTTCTTCAGCATAGGCCAGTTCTGCTAGTACCACTTTGTAGTATTTAACCGTAAAGTAAATACCAAAACCTAAAATCGACAAGATAACCAATAACGCCAACATAATAATGGCTGGATTTTCAACAACTTGACCGCGGTTGGTTGAAACTTGATTGATTGGTGCGATTGTTTCTACCGCTTGTAAACTTAATTCACTTTTTGGCGGTACGGCTTGAGCAACCTGTTCATTTACAGTAACGCTTTTTTCAGCAACCAGCGCAAAGGGCACGAATTTATCATAACTAAAAGTTATGCCATTTTCATTTTCAACAAAATCTAGCGGCTTTGCTTGTTCTTCAAGCGCATATAACTTTATTGCTTTGGTCTGTTCATTGACGTCAATTGGCAGTGTCAACTGAAAGTCGCCTTGCGGTGGATAGACCTTGCGCAAGTCGTTGATTGCCGAATCGACTTGATAGGGTATTGCCTCTAAATCAGCTAATGCCCGAACGTCATAAATATTAAGCCAAATTACATCGGGTAGCTGCTCAGCGTACTTGTCTTCTGTTTTAGTTAGCGCTTCACCATGTAGTTCATCAGCATAAAAGTTAAAATCATTGGCAAATGTTTTACCTGAAAATTGTAGCATGACGCCTTTGTCAGCGCGCGTTATTACCTCACTGTCATTATAATCGGGCATAGCTGCACCAGTCTGACTGGCTGTCAGCCATTTAGCTTGCGATCGATCAATTTGCACAGCATTGTTAAAGTCTAATTTTAGGCGTGCTTTAATTGGTTCTTCACCCATTGGTTCTACTTTGGGATCAACCATCACATTTAAAAACTTTTCTTTTTTAGCTAATGGCACGACAAAAATACGTGGCCTTAACTTGTGAAAGTCATCAATTTTCAAACTGAAATCATAGCGATCTGCCCTTGCATACTGCGTGCCGTCATCGTAGTATAAATCCACTAACGATGTTTTAAAGTTCATCATTGACATTTCAGCAGCGCCAAGGTAAAGCTGCATGGTATCGCCTGTGACGACTAAATTGGCATTGTGTTCAATGGCATTGTCGCCCATTGATGACTTGTCTTCATTGGCGTTCCACAACGCAACTGGCACGTTGTAATAGATTGTTTCAGCAGTCGTTTGTTTGTCTGCTATGGTCGTTTCTGATATAGTTGTTTTTGTCGCTGTCGTTTCTGGTACGGTTGTTTCAAGCATTTTTGTTTCAGGTTCAGTCGATGTAGCTGCAATTGTTGTCTCAGCTATCGTTGTCAACTCAGCAGTCGCCTGTTCGCTAGCAACTTCACTCTGCTGATTGATCAGTGCTTCAGGATAAGTGATTTCAATGCGTGCTTTTTGTTGACCAGCACCCATCTCGCCCATAACGGGCACATAGACCGAACAGTTGATAATATTGGTCGACAAATCTACTGGAAACTCTAAAACCTTCGGGTAGAGTTTACCTTTCATTTTGCTGTCAATGCCCGTATCGGGATGATTATAATCATCGTAAACGTCAAAGTTTTTAATCACTTTAACCGATTGGCCCGCAACTGTCAGCGACCCTAAATAACCGGTAAAATCCATAAAATCGAGTGATTGAAATTCAATTCTCAATCGACCATTACCATTTTTTACATATAGCTTAGCTTGACTTTTTAAGGCGCTACCGCCCATTGAAACGGCGTCATCATATGCCTTTAATAGCCGCACGGTTACATTATACTGGCCATCTGCCACATCTGCTAAAACAACCTGAAAGTTAAATGATAACAACAATAGCAGAGAACATAAAATCAATGTCTTTTTAATCATTTTGCTCATATTGAAATCCTCAAAAAAATAGCGCAAACAACCTGACAATCTGTAGGTTGCAAATTGTCAGGTTGTCGCTATCATTGCGCTTTATCACCGACTAGCGATTGGCTTCTTGCCATGTTACTACTTTGTCGAGTATTACCGCCATGTCTGCACGCGTAACTTTTTCTTGAGGATTAATTCTACCGAAATCATCTAATGTCAATAGGTTGTTGGCAAGTGACCAAGCCATTGCTTCTTTGGCGTATGCAGAAACTTTAGCGTTGTCTGAATACTTGCTTAGATCAGCCGCTTCGCCAACAGCTTTGTTTAATTTTTTCTGATAACGATAGACGATTGTCATAATTTGTTCTTTTGTTAAAACGTCATTTGGTCCAAACTGTTCAGCACTATAACCATTGACGACATCATTATTTTTAGCCCAAGCAATTGCAGTCGAATACCATTGATTAGCTGGTACGTCTGTAAACGAAGTGGCATTGTCAACGGCTGGTTTGCCAGCAACGCGATAGAGTAAAGTTGTCAATGTCGCTCTGTTGACTACCGCATGTGGCGTAAATTGACCATCGCCAGTGCCTTTGATTAATCCTTTTCTAGATAATCTTTCAACTGCACCAAAATATCTGTGGAGTGGGCTGACATCTTGATAACTTGGTACAATATTCGCTAAATCAATCTCATCTTTTTTTGCTGTTTCAGTCGCTTTTGTAGCGTTGTCCGGTTGCGTAACCGTCGGTTGATTACTTGACGTATTGTCATCAGACGAATCAAATGACGATTTACTAAAGGCGATATAGGCATCAGTTGCTGTTCCCATTGCTGCAACGTACATGTTGATATAAACGCCATCACCGTCAGTTTCGACCGGCATACGTACCTTTCTAGGTTCGCCATCACTACCACTACTCAATACTTCAGCATCGTAAGATGATGATCCCGTGCCATTTGAATAATATTTTATATCTTCAGCATAGCCTTGCTGACCCATAAAATTAATTGGCTTAAAGGTAACTGTTAAGTACCAGTCGCCATCAATCACTTCAATTTCACCGCTTGAGCTAATTGCACCTTTAGCCATTGAGTCTTTTGTGATATCATTGGCGTTTTTCATTGCTGTATAAACTCCAAATGAGTCTTCAACCGTGCCGATTGGACCACCGCCACCACCTTGAGATGCTTTTTTAGCAAAGACAGCTTTTATCATATGGTCGGCATTGACAGCTTCAAATTTATGGCTAGTCTTTTTACCAACACTGACGTTATCAACTAAAACGTCTGAAATTTCGTAGCCGCTGTCAGGCGTAATTGTATAAACTTGGTCTGCACCTGCTGTAACCATTGTTTGTCCAACTGGTGAAATTGTGCCGTTCGCACCAGCACTTGCTGTAATGGCGTATTTATTTTCAAATGAAAATGCAATATAAGCATCACTCGCACTTGAACCATGTGCAGGTGAACCGTTGACATTTACTTCCATATTGACGTAAACGCCTTCAGCGCTTACCGCAACTGGCATTTTTACCTTTTCAACTTGCTGATTACCTTGTGCATCAGTACGATAGCTGACAACAGTTGCATCGTGTAAAGTTGATTTTGTGTCACCTTCGTAGTATTTTATATTGGCGGCATCACCAGTCGCAGGTCCAAGTGTTAAGGTTTTAAATTCAATCGTTAAGAACCACTCACCGTCAATGACATCGAGTTTTGCTTCTCTTACAAGTGAACCCGCCGCCATTGATGGCTTTGTAATATCATCAGCCATCATCATTTTGGCATATACAGTATATTCACCATTATCAAGCGGCTGTTTTTCAAAAGTTGCTTCAATTGTGCGATTTTTAGTAACATTGCTAAAAGTGTAGCTATCGATTGCACCTTCACTTTGGCCGTCAACTAAGACATCTTTAATCGTATAATTAGTATCAGGCGTAATAGTATAGACTTGTATTGCACCTGGCGTTACAGTTGTTGCACCACTTGGGGTAATCGTACCGTGCTCACCAGCGGTTGCTGTAATTGTGCTGGCAATATCAAAAGCGATATAGGCGTCAACATCAGTATCCATCGCACCGACAAACATTCTTACATAAACGCCTTGCGCACCAATACCCACTGGCATTTTTACTTTTCTAGGATTGCCAGCGTCATCCGTAAGAACATCTGCCGCCATTGGCTGACCGTTTACCAAGTAACGAATATTTGTTGCATTTGCAGTAGTTCCGAAAAATTGCATCGCTTGAAACTCAACAGTTAAAAACCATTGACCACCTTCAATTTCAAGTAAACCATCTTGAACAAGAGGCCTGCTGCCATCGATGGCGCATTAATATTATCAGCTCTCATCAGGCTAGTCTGCACATTGTACTGACCATCTGCCAGTGGTGCCGCATAAACCGCACCCGTCGTGTAAACCAAGCTAAACATTAGCAATAATGCCAATGTCAAACTAATCTGCTTTTTAAGCATTTCTTTCATTTTTACCTCCTAAATATCTTTTTATAATTACACTTTTAGTAACTGTTCGGTTGCGAACTGTCATTTCGAGCGTAGTCGAGAAATCTCGGATTTTAAATGAGAGATCTCTCCATTTCTCCACGCTACAGTCGAGATGACACGACGTTGTGCTTTTTGACTGAACAGTTACCATTTTTAATAGAAATAACCATAGATAGTAAATGATTATCATTATTAAACGTACATTTAATAATCTCATTTTTTTATAAAAATAGCAAGCGAATGGACTAAATTATTCTTGTTAAATTAATTTCATAAATTGGGCTAATGATTGCATTAAACAGTTAATCTGGCACCTAGAAAAACGCAGAGCGTTTTTCAATTAAATTCAACTACGTTGATTGAAATGTCGCTAAAATGATATGAAATATTGCTGCGCAATATGAAATTTGTCTGCGATAAATAAAAAACTGAAATAAAAGCAAGAACTCTCAACTTCGGTTGAGATGACGTGGTGCATCATGCGTTGTGGCTGATCAGTTATACTAGTATTAAAAACGCTTAAATCTTTTTTTGATCTAAGCGTTTTTGTTTTTTAACTATTTCTTTAAGCTAACATGTATTGGATAGCCCTCGATAATATGGGCAGCTTCAGCCAACATTTCTGAATTGGTCGGGTGCGGGACCATAAGCGCTATTGATATAAGATCTGTCGCAACACCAGCGACGATGTGTACACCTAGTATTTCGCCAATTTTCTCGTCACTGATAACCTTGACAAAGCCTTCTGTATCGCCACTGGCGAGTGACCGACCATTGGCCATTGCCCTAAACTTGGCAACTTTGTAGTCAATGCCCTTTTCTTTGACTTGTTCTTCTGTCATGCCGATAGATGCCGCTTCGGGAAAGCCATAGACGCATGAGGGCACTCTGTTATAATTGATCTTGCGCGGTTTGCCCATTATGTGGTCAAGTGCGGCAAACCCCTCAGCTGACGCCATGTGGGCAAGTTTAATCGGTGATGACATATCGCCAATTGCATAAACGCCTGGCAGACTGGTTTGATAGTATTCGTCAACCTTTACACTGTTCTTGTTCATTGCAAGATTGAGCGCTTCAATGCCCTTAGTATTGGCAGAACGCCCCAGTGAAACCAACACGACATCGCCCGTTTCTTCTAGTACTTTACCAGCTTTTTCGTACTTGGCTGTCTTGCCCTCTACTTCTAATAACTTTGTGTCTGTAATGACGTTAATACCCGATTGTTTTGCAACTTTTTGCATGGTTTTTCTGACATCTTTATCCATACCCGACAGAATTGTCTTAGAGCGCTGCAAAATGGTCACTTCAGTGCCTAATGCGTTAAAAATTGTGGCAAATTCAAGCGCAATGACACCGCCGCCAATCACCAGCAGTTTTTTAGGCTGCTCGGTTAGGCTTAAAATGCCAGTTGAACAGACAACGTCTTTTGCCTGATAGGCTTCTTGTAAGCCTTTGACATTGGGAAATGATGGCGATGAGCCCAACGCCAGTATAATATTTTTTGCTTCGTACGCTGTATCATTGGCTTTAATATGTTTGGCATCAAGCACTTCGGCAAAGCCTTCTACAATGGTGATGCCTTTCTTTTTAAGCAAAATTTTTACATTTGCCGTCAGTTTTGCGACAATGTCGTTTTTTCTGGCCATCAGTGCTTGCCAATCGACAGTTGGCTCTAATTTGCCAGCAAGTTTAATGCCAAAGCTTTCAGCTTGATTGATTTCACTAAACAAGTGGGCACTTTTGATAAGCGCCTTGGTTGGGATACAGCCAACATTTAGGCAGACCCCACCAATGTATTCCTTTTCAAAAATAACGGTTTTATAGCCAAGTTCGGCGGCTTTTATCGCCGTGACATAACCACCTGGCCCCGCGCCGACAACGGCTAGATCAAATGTATTCATTTTCTACCTCAATTCAGTATTAATTGCGCTTTAGTCGACAGTATTTTAGACAGTGTCATGACAAATCTGCTGACCTCAGCACCATCGATAATGCGATGGTCAAATGATACAGATAGTGGTAAAGTATAAGCTGCAACGACATTGTCTTCTTTGTCAAACACCGCTTTTTTGTAGATTCTACCGACGCCAATAATGGCTGCTTCTGGATAATTGATTACCGGCGTGCCAAATACACCTGCAATTGAACCATAATTTGAAATGGTAAATGTGCCGCCAGTCATTGAATCGAGCGCAAGTTCGCGCGCTTCTGCCTGTTCGGACAACGTTTTAATTGTATTGTGTATCTCTAAAATGCTCATTTTGTCGACATTTCTAAGCACTGGCACGGCAAGTCCTGCTGTTGTGTCAATCGCGATACCAATATTATAAAAGTGCTTAATCAAAATTTCTTTGTTTTCTTCATCTAACTCGCTATTCATAATCGGGTGCTTTTTAAGCGCTGCGGTGACCGCCTTGACAACAAATGGTAAAAACGAAATTTTAATTGCCTCATCAGCCATAGAACTGTTAATTTCTTTGGCAAGCTGCCACACCTCGGTAACGTCTATTTCATACATTGCCGATGTGTGCGGAATCGTATATTTTGATTTAACCATATTCTTGGCAATTGTCTCTCGTATCTTGCTCATTTTAATTCTTTCAATGCTCAATTCAGCACCTTCTGAACTAACAACTGGCTGAGCTTTGGTAGCCTTTGAATCGATATACTTTTGAATATCTTCTTTGGTCACTCTGCCCTGTGGGCCTGTGCCTGTAACTAAATTTATATCAACCCCTGAAACCTTTGCAAAATTTCTGGCAACTGGCGTTGCGAGTGCCTTTTCTGGTTTTTTATCTGTACTGGCTTGATCGCCATGATAGCTTTCAAGTATTTCGTCAGAAACTTTGATGTCACCAACAACGCTGGCACCATCTGCCTTCTCGGTTTCAGCTGCTTTTTGAGGCGCAGCTGCCTTTTCAGTTTCTGCTGTTTTTTGCGGCGCAGCGGCGGTTTCATCATCAGCACCTGAACCGTCGTCGATGTCCACCACTAAATCGCCAACCGTAATTTCACTACCCTCTTCAAAGTATATCTTTTTAATAGTGCCCTCGACTGGCGTTGTAATGTCAGTGGTAAATTTATCGGTTTCAACGGAATACAGCTCTTGCCCCTCTGCCACTTGATCGCCTTCTTTGACATACCAAGTACAAAGCAGTGCTTCATGAATGCCTTCGCCCACATCGGCAAACTTAAATTTATACATATTATTATCCTTTCTAGTAATTAAGTACTTTTGTTAGGTTGTATGCAATATAATTAGCATTTGGTAAATGATGATGTTCACCTCGCGCCAGCGGCACAATGACATCTAACCCTGTAATTCTGGTTGGTGGCGCTTCTAAATATAAAAACGCCATCTCGTTGACTGATGCAATTATCTCAGCAGCTGGCCCAAACGACTTAACCGCCTCAGTGACGACGGCAATTCTGCCAGTTTTTTTAACCGATGCCATAACGGTTTCTTTGTCCCAAGGCGAAATTGTTCTGAGATCAATTAATTCGATACTGACGTCGTCTTTTTCTTCAATGTTCTTAATCGCCTTAAGTGATTCATTGACCATTGCACCCCAACTGACGACAGTTAAGTCGCCGCCCTCTTTGACGACACGCGCCTTACCCAATTCTACGGTATAGGCATCGTCAGGAATTTCTTGCTTACCAAAGCGATAAATTTTCTTTGGTTCCATAAATATAACGGGGTCTTCTGACCTTATTGCCGATATTAAAAGCCCCTTTGCATCGTACGGGTTCGACGGTATAACCAGTTTTAAACCGGGCAGACTGGCAAACATCACTTCAAGGCTTTCGGAATGACATTCAAGTGCTCTAATGCCGCCACCATATGGCATTCTGATTACCATTGGCATTGTAAAAACGCCTCTAGAACGGTTGCGCATTCTGGCAACATGTGAAGCAATTTGGTTGAAACCAGGGTACATAAAGCCGCTAAACTGAATTTCTACCACTGGTCTTAACCCATTCATTGCCATGCCAACGGCTGTGCCGACAATTGAAGACTCTGCCAGTATGCTGTCAAAACAGCGTTTTTCGCCGTATTTTTCCTGTAGGCCGACAGTGGCTCTAAAAACACCACCCTCTTTACCAACGTCTTCACCAAAGACGACAATGTTTTCATCTCTTTGCATTTCAACATCTAAAGCGTTTGTCACCGCGCCTATTAAAGAATAAAGTCCCATTGTTCCTCCTAACTATTTAGTATCTGCATAATACTTCTGTCTGGCTGCAAGCTGCCTATCGAGTTCTGGTGTCATTTCACTATAGGTATATTTAAACACGTCTTCTATTTCAACAGTATTATTACTTTCAACTTCGGCAAATACGCGCTTAAATTCGTCGTTAAATTCACTTTCAAATGCTTCGCGTTTTTCATCTGACCACAAGCCAATGCTGACTAAATACTTATCAAATCTGTCGATCGGGTCTTTTTGGCGCCAAGTCTCTTCCTCCTCTGCTGTACGATATATTCTAGGGTCGTCAGATGTCGTATGCGGCCCCATTCTATAAGTGTAACATTCAATTAGCGATGGCCCTTTACCGACACGCGCTAAGTCAGCAGCTTCTTTAGTTGCTGCATAAACGGCAAACACGTCATTGCCATCGACAACAGTATTTCTAATGCCATAGGCATTGCCCTTTTCGGCAAATGTCTTTGTTTTACTCTGAATTGAAGTCGGTGTCGAAATTGCCCACTGATTGTTTTGCACAATAAAGACATTGGGCGTTTGATTGATTGCCGCAAAGTTTAGTGCTTCGTGAAAGTCACCCTCAGATGTTGCACCGTCACCAATATAACTAATGACAACTTCGTCTGTCTTACGATAGTTGGCGGCATAGCCAATGCCTGAAGCGTGTTGACATTGTGAGGCAAGGGGCACGCTAAAAGGTGTCATCTTTAAGCCCTCTGGCATGCGCGAGCCCTCTTCGTTACCCGACCAATAAAGCAATAAGTTCTTTAGCGGATAACCAAAATAAATCCAAGCACCCAGTTCGCGATAAGCCGTCACTAGCCAGTCTGTTTCTTTATCAAGCGCTGCCACCGAACCGACCTGCGACGCCTCTTGGCCAAAATTAGGCGGAAAGGTTAACATTCTGCCCTGCCGCTGCATTTTAAGCAGTCTTTCGTCGATAATTCTAACCATTTTCATGTGCTTAAGCATGGATAACAGCTCTTCTTCTGCTATCTTGGGCAGCAACTTTTTATCAATCACTTTGCCATCTGCATCCAGTATGCTGAGCGGAACGCCCTTACTGGTTTGAAACGCTTCAAAATACATATATAAACCTCCTTGAAAATAAGTTTTACAATAGTAACTAAAATATAATTGTAACTACTCAATTAAGATTTGTCATTTCGAGCACAGTCGAGAAATCTCGGGTTTTAAAAGCGAGATCTCTCCACTCACTTTGTTCGGTCGAGATGACAGACTTCAAATTAAATCAACTAAATAGTTACATTTAATTTCTAATTTAATTATAACTAATTGATAATCGTTGTCAATGATTGGTAGCGTGTTTGACATTAAAATCACGATAGCATGACAAATCTTTTATAATATCCCCTCAATTTAAATCAGTATCTCTAGTATTCTGGTAACTTAACCAATCTCTTTTTAATTGCACAGTGATTATGCTATCGCAATTGTGAAATATTCTTCAGCGGATCTTTTACATGATAATCAATAAAAAACCTTCAGGAAATATTCCCAAAGGCTTGTGTTTTTTTAGTGCCACCCCACTATTGACATAGCCCCCATTAAAAAAGCACCTCATAATGAGATGTTTTTTGAGTAAACTATTTACTTAATACAGGATCATATATTCTACACTCTACACCTTTCGCACCTACACTTGTATTGACATATATCCATATTTTATTTTTAACGGATATATTAATCTTCTTAGTAAAGATGCTACTTTCTTTTAATGTAAATGTCAATTCTATAGATGATTAATCAACATAATGTGAGTCAAGCTTAATAGTGAAATAACAATACTGATCGTGCCAGCAACTGAATTATAATGATTTATTTTTTTCAATAGTTTACTTAATATAATTTGAAAGATTGTTACCAAAAAAAGTGGTAATGTAGCATAATGCCATAATCGCATGACGAGTATACCTTTTAGTCCTAAAATAATCATTGCCCCCGTGTAAACACTTACGGTAATAATACTGATCATGGCGTAGTAAGATACATACTTACCTAAAAACACTTCTTTTTCAGGCTTGTACTTATAAGCCAACACTGTATAGCAAACCATCACATGAAAGCCGACTAATGAAACAATGTACATACCCAAACTAACAAAAGCAACTTTACCAAATATACTATCAATTTGCGTCAAAAAATAGCTGGGTACTAACCAAAACATAATCGAAACTAAACTAAGAAGCGCTGAATTTACAATATTTTTCTCGGGGGTTGCCAAAGCAATTTCTTGCTTGGTTTGATTTAATTTTGTAGCATCTTTACCTGAATATAGCAAGTAATCTGCAACCATATTGCCAAGACCAGCAAAAATTATTATCATGAACACTAAACTATACATTGTGTCACCTCTTTACTAATTTAATTAAATGAATAGACTATCTGAACATTTATCCACTAAACAATACCGGCTTTTTTAAAGTGCTTTTTAAGTATTTTTCCACCAATATAAGCACCTAGTAGACCAGCTAAAAAAGTAAACATGAATAGCAATAATATCGTCTGATAGGACAATAAAGTCTCAATATTTGTAATATAATCTGGCGCTAAGTTCATTTCTTTGACACCCTCGATAAACTGTTCACGCATGACTAAAGCCTGCATTAGCGTGCTAATTGGCCAACAAGCGAAAATTGCATAGGCAATTGCATTGTACTTAAAAGAGCTATATTTACCTTTTCTAAAAACTAATTCAGCAACCAGAGCAATTACAGCTGTCATTAATAAGATTATCCAAATTTGACCAAAATTTGACATCACAAATCCTAAAAGAAGTCCTAAGATGAACAATGCCCATTTTTTAGGTACTTTTGCCATAAACAATATGACTACGACACCGCAAATGATTGCTGCTAATATTGGATATAGCAAAAACAAGATCGGAACAACACCAACCACACCAACGATGGTTATTATAAAAAAATATATGATAAAAAATACGCCTATTAACACCAAATCTTTGATTGTCAATTTATTAGTCATTTTTGCTCCTTTTCTTGATTACTATTGCTACACTAAATGCCCACTACATTTCAGCTAAGTTTATCTTTTCAAAATAAGCTGTTATTATTTCCTTTAGCAATGTCCTGTAGGCTTTATTGTCGTAGGCATCAAATAGTTCTACACCAATAACGATCGAATTTATAAATAATGCCATTTCATTATTAATTAGCTTCTCATATTCAGGAAAGCCCTCTGCTTTACAAAAATCTACAAACTGCTGATTGAGAGCTTCTAAATTAGCAAAGTAAAAATCTTGTAAATTTTGATTATCTTCCATCTCTCTAACTAAACTACAGAACAGTTTTTTATAATCATTATAAATTAATAATTTATCTAATAATCCTTCAACTAAAATCGCTTTTTTATCTAAATGCTTAACTTTTTCTCGAAAGGAATCTATCTGCTGATATTTATACTGGTTCGCGTCTTGTAATATTTCCTTGAAAAGATCTTCTTTACTTTCATAGCAATTATAAAAACCGCCTACGGAATAGTTCATTTCATCTACTATGTTTTTAATGCTTGTGTTTTTATAGCCATTTTGGGTGATTAATTTAATCGCGGTCTTTTTAATTTGCTTCTGTCTTTCTGCCCTTTTCAAATTTTGTGCCATGGTTAATCCTTTCTTAATATAACTTAGAACGTTCATTCTAAGTTATTAATATAATACTTTAATTGATAATAAATGTCAATGGCAGTGATTATGCTATCGCAATTGTGAAATATTCTTCAGCGGATCTTTTACATGATAATCAATAAAAAAACCTTTAGGAAATATTCCCAAAGGCTTGTGTTTTAACTCGCAATAATATAACGATTGATATAGTACTATATTTATTAGTTTTATACATTTTCACCCCAAATAGTACTTTGTAC
>PDWJ01002095.1_pt1 | contig 23555 bp, 20 predicted proteins | sample 1430881 | NCBI WGS metagenome assembly PDWJ01 (sample SAMN01162460, study PRJNA174530) | Oral metagenome, whole genome shotgun sequencing project. | biome: Marine environment; feature: Marine mammal; material: Swab sample of the gingival sulcus; isolation source: swab sample of gingival sulcus... | reverse complement strand
TAACATAGTGGCATTGATCTCCAGACTTCTCGCCGCCTCAATACGGGTATAACCCTGTTCCAGCACCAGGCTGATCGCATCCAGCTTGAACTCTTTTGGTCATTTCTTTTTCTCCAGTTAAGGCCATTATCTCTTAACCGGGTCGTACAGGTCTATTAGACCACCTCACTATCTGCTGAACAAACAAAGGTTCTTGATAAACTACTGTTAATGAATATAACTTGGGGGTATACCAATAATTGCTCATCGTGGGCCCATGATATAATTTGGAAAGTGGTTCATGAGGATGTGGACGCTGATGATTATCTTTGGTTTAGTGAAACCCCACGAGAGTTAGGGCGAAATATTAGACTTTTAGAGGCAAAAGATCCAACCAGCCAATACAAACCTAAAGATGCAACAGTAAACAAACAACAGTCATCATCCAGTTCTTACTAGGCTCTGCCGAGGCGAGTAATTAAATCCTAACGAAGCTCTAATTTTTATGAGGTACTTTATGCAGTACAGAATGGCTTATAAGTCGATACTTTTTATTATTGCTATTTTACTTTTAATTTCATGTGAGGATAATATGAATACCTATCAAAAAGATCAAATTAACGATATTTCTATTGCGGAGACTGCTGATGGCTCTTTGAAGTTAACAATTATGCCCATATTAGAAACTCTTTACGCATGCCCTGGCATTCTGCTCAAAGAAGAAAATGATGCAGTGATGGTAGAGTTTGTTCGTTGTCATATAAATTCTAATTGTCGTGTTGATGTCAAAGCGACTACAAACCCTGATAGTCCGGGGAGCTATAATATTATTCTTTCCAATACTGAAAAACCAATTAAAATAAAATACCTTTCCGGTGTTATACAAGTTTGGCCCAAAACAAAGGGTTAAGCCAAAAATAGATTGAACATATATCCTGATGTGGTCTAATAGACCTGTACAACCCAGTTAAGAGATAACGCCCTTAACTGGAGAACAAGAAATGACCAAAAGAAAGAAATATCCAAAAGAGTTCAAGCTGGATGCTATCAGCCTGGTGCTGGAACAGGGTTATACCCGTATTGAGGCAGCCAAAAGTCTGGAGATCAATGCCACTATGTTAGGCCGATGGTTGACGCAGAGTTTTGAACACCCTCCGCGACCGATAAGAGTTACTTTGGCCTATTTACTTGAGAAGGCTCATAGGGGTTAGGCTGTAATTTTTAGCTTCAGCAATGTAGCCGCGTGATGCCTAAAGCCAATTTTTTCATAAAAGCCAAGTGCATTATCAATACCATCAAGAAATATCCAATTGCCGCTCTGTTTTTGAACAACACTTTGAAGGTACTTGATGACTTTGCTGCCAATGCCTTGTCTTCGATAGGTTTGATCAACAGCGAGATCATGTACATGGCAATGCCAGCCACGCGCTTCCTGTAATTCATTTCTCAACTGCCTAAGTACATGCCATGCTTCAGATAAGTTTGTTTGAGTGAGTTTTTCTGATGTTATATTCATTTCTATTTGTAACCCAATCAGCCTAACATTCAAATAGACGAAAAAATTCCATAATTCAAGTTGAATGGCTACTAGAGTGATCGATAAAACGCATCGTTACCAGGAAAAAAATGAAAAAGAAAGTGCTGATCGTTGATGACTCCTTGCTGATTCGTCAAATCTTGACTGAAATTATTGATTCCTCCCCCGAACTGGAGGTGGTGGGCACGGCCGTAGACCCTTACGATGCGAGAGAAAAGATCAAGCAGCTAGACCCTGATGTATTAACGCTCGATATCGAAATGCCCAAAATGGATGGTATTTCTTTTTTGAGAAATCTAATGCGACTGCGTCCTATGCCGGTCGTTATGATTTCAACCTTGACGGCAAAAGGCGCTCCGGCGACTCTCGAGGCATTGGAGCTGGGCGCCATTGACTATTTGGCTAAACCCAAGTCAGCTGAGTCGCTGGGCTTCGATGATTATGCGTTTGATATAATTGAAAAAGTCACAACGGCCGCAAATGCAAATTTAGCTGCACGCCAGATACCTGCGATACCGGCCCAGAGTCAGCCGGTCAAAAGGTATCGGTTCAGGCCACAAAAATGTATTGTCATCGGTGCGTCCACCGGGGGTACCGAGGCGATAAGGGCGGTGTTGGCCTGCCTGCCGACAAATTGTCCACCTGTGCTGGTCAGTCAACATATACCTCCGGTGTTCAGTGCCTCATTCGCAGATCGTATGAATCGGATTTGCTCGATTACTGTATATGAAGCTCGGGATGGAATGCAGCTGGAACCGGGAACGGCGTATATCGCTCCCGGCGACTATCATTTAACGCTGGTCAGAAAAGGGCAAAGTTACATTTGTCGTTTGAACAGAGAGGCAAGAGTCAACCGTCATCGACCTTCTGTCGAAGTGCTTTTTGACTCTGCACTGAATGTCGCCGGAGTAAATTGCGTCGGTGTTTTGCTGACGGGCATGGGAGATGATGGCGCACAGGCGTTACTTCGAATGCGAAAAAAAGGCTGTTTTACCATTGCCCAGGATGAGCAAACCAGCGTGGTCTGGGGAATGCCTGGTGTTGCGGTAAAACTCGGGGCGGCGGAAAGCGTATTACCGCTGCAGAAAATTCCTGGTGCGGTTTTGCGCAAGTGCAAGATTTAGTTTTTAACCGTTTGTTTTTTAAAGTAAATTCTATTTACAGAAATCTTTTTTCAAAAGTTGTTTGCTAAACTTCGGGGTAACAGTTTATGCTTTGAATGAGGGGGGTGTCCTGAAAAGCTCCGATAAATTACGTTGAGTATAGAGCCATAGGCAGGGGGAGAAAATGTCAATAAGCACCAGTTTGTCTGCTGATGGCAGCGTTCTGACAATAAAAATTCGAGGCAGGTTTGATTTCAACTCACATCAGAAATTCAGGGATATGTATGAAAACAACGACGATCGGGTAAAAGAATACGTCATCGATATGGTTGAGGCAACCTACCTGGACAGTTCGGCTCTCGGCATGCTTTTGTTATTACGAGATTTCGCTGGTGGCGATAGTGCCAAAATAACAATTATCAACTGTAACCATGATGTGAGAAAGATTCTGACAATTTCAAACTTCGAGCAATTGTTCAATATAGAGTGAAGTCGCCACAGCGAGCTGGCTTCCTTATCTGCTGCAAGTCCCATCCTGAGGTGAGTGCGGGGCATCGTACGTTTATCTCCATTGGCTACATTATCAACAATCGACTGGTTTTTTTATGACGGAGTCTGAATCGTTAAAAATTCTGATTGCCGACGACAATGATTCTGATCGAATGATTTTGCAGAGCATTGTCCGCAAACAAGGGCATCGAGTTATCACTGCCGCCGATGGTTACGAGGCGGTCGAGCTTTTCAGAAAAGAATCGCCACAAATCGTTTTGCTGGATGCGCTGATGCCAAGGAAAGATGGTTTTGAGGCAGCACGAGAAATCAAGGCGCTTGCCGGAAAGGAATTGATTCCCATTATCTTCCTTACTTCACTTACCGATGCTGAGTCGCTGGCCAGGTGTCTGGAGGCCGGTGGCGACGACTTTTTGTCTAAACCCTACAATCGCATCATCCTCAAAGCCAAGATCAATGCATTTAACCGGATGCGGTTGATGCATCTGACTTTGCAGGAGCAAATGGAGCTAATCGCCAAAAACAATGAACACTTGCTGCGAGAGCAGGAAGTGGCGAAAACGGTTTTTGATAACGTTGCCCATATGGGCTGCTTTCAGGCCAAAAACATCAAATATTTGCTATCTCCTTTGTCGGTATTTAATGGTGATGTCTTGCTGGCCTGTCAAAAACCATCCGGAAGTATGCACGTGCTGCTGGGGGATTTCACCGGGCATGGTCTTCCGGCTGCGATCGGTGCGATGCCGCTGGCGGAAATATTTTATGGAATGTCCAATAAAGGGTTTTCCATGACTGACGTATTGCGTGAGATAAACCAGAAACTAAAGCAGATTTTACCGGTCGGTTTTTTTTGCTGCGCTTGTATGATTGATATTGATTTCGTGGCCAGGGATGTGCAGGTCTGGATGGGTGGTTTGCCAGACTGTTTGCTGGTTCGCAGTGATGGTCAGGTAGAACCGGTAAAGTCCAGTCATTTGCCGTTGGGAGTGTTGCCCAGCGAGCGCTTCGCTATTGATACCTGCAAGTTTGATTGGAACCGGGGAGACCGATTGTTTATGTGGTCTGATGGCATTATCGAATCCCGCAATACCAATGGTGAAATGTTCGGTGAATCCAGACTCCTTGATATTGTCCAGAAAAATGCGATGTCGGAAACACTGTTTGAACAGATTCATCGAGGTGTGCTGGATTTTATTGGCGAGGGTGAAAGAGATGACGATCTGACGATGGTGGAGGTGAAAATGCTTGAACCAGACCAGTTGGGGCTGGATGAAGCGCATCTCAATAAATCGGCGTTGGTTGGCCCCAAGAATTGGTCGTTCAGTTACGAGCTTCGAGGCCAGACATTGAAAGAGTTCAACCCGTTGCCGCTTATGCTGCACCTTACCATGGAGGTGCCAGGATTGCGTTCTCACAGCAGCTTTATTTATACTGTTTTCGCAGAGTTGTTCTCGAATGCGCTAGACCATGGTGTGTTGGGTCTGGACTCCAGACTGAAAAAATCGCCAGAAGGCTTCGCTGAATATTACGCGATGCGTGCCGAACGATTGGAAACGCTGTCGAATGATTGGGTACAATTCTTTATCGATCACAAGCCCGAGGGTAAGGGTGGGGTGATCACGATCCGGGTCGAGGATAGCGGGCCGGGCTTTGACTGTTCAAAATATACCCGGAAGAATTTGGAAAACAACACTGGGTTCAGTGGTCGTGGTATTCTGCTGTTAATGAAAATGTGCGAGAAGGTGGCCTTCAACGACACTGGCAGTGCGGTGGAAGTAGAGTATCACTGGGTGCCGGAAGCCTGATCAAAAGGTATGAGCTGAGGAACGAGATGGAACATCTGGATTTGAACGCTATCGCAGAGTTGAAAGATGTCATGGGTGAGGAATTCAGCATTCTTGTCGAAACCTATTTGCGAGATTCGGCTGAACGGTTGCAGCAATTGAAGCTGGCGCTCGATGAAAATGATGCGGAAGGATTTGGCCGCACCGCCCATAGTTTCAAGGGGAGTTGCGCCAATGTCGGGGCGAGATTGCTTGCGGAATACTGTTTGACCGCGGAAAAAATGGGCCGAGCAGGCATTATCCAGGATGGCGCAGAAATCTACCAAAAAATTGATACCGAGTTTAAAGCAGTCGATTTAACGCTCCGAGCTTATCTGTAGACATCCAAGAATCTGCAGTTGCCCAACAACTTAGAGTCACTCGAAATAACGCGTTTTATTTGCGTGACGCATTCGTCTCTGCCACGAACGCCGATCTCCTCTCCTTGTTGTACCTTTCTTGATTTTTTCTGGTTTTGGCCTGTAAATTGCTAGTCTTGTTGCATGATCAATCAGTGGCACAAACAGGAATGCTTTTGCCTCTTTCCGGATTTTGCCGCTTTTCCGTTTGACTACGGATACTTCGTAATATGGGATTAAACAGATGAGCAATTTCAACTCTCAAGCGGGTTTGACTGTCGCAATTACCAACTACGCAAAGGGCGTTAAGGCTGAATTGGGTGGTGTGATACAAGGCGGGTCGACCGATTTTGCCCAAATATTGGGTCGTGAGACAGAGCTGACCCGAAAAAATGAAAAGATGATTCAGCGTAATGAAAAAGTTATCGAGAGGAACGAAAGGGCAGTCCAGAAGGATGCAAAGTCACACCGAGTGCGATCAGCTGATCCCGGGAAACCTGCAGATGCATCTGAGCGCAAGGAAAGCTGTCGGGAAGACAGAGTTGGCAATAAGTCAGGTCGCGGTGAGCCAGAACCAACCAATTCGCAAACAGAGACGCCAGTGAAAAAACCGGCCGCAAATGATCAGGACGGTTCGAATAGTCAGGTCGAACCAAATCAAGCAGGGGATAATCAGCCGGATACCGCGAACCCTGCGGAGCGGAAAAATCGGAGCGATGACAGTGTCGCTGCCGAGGCGGATGCATCACAGACGACGCAACGCAACGTCAACAATGGGCAAAATCGATTAGGCTTGCCGGATGTGGGCTTGGAGACTGGATCAGAGAGTGGACATGGTCAGGCCAACGGTGACCCGAGTGATTTGATTAATCACTCAGGTCTTGAATTCGCCGCTTCCGGCGGGCTGACTGAGCCGGCGACAGAGACTGGCCAGTCGGTGTTGACTACTGGTGTCGATATGGCTTCGGCTTTGCAAGTTGTCCCGAATGATAGCGATACCGGATTGGTCGGCCAGGCTGTCGCGGGTGTCGAAGTTCAAGTTACCGAAAGCGGTTCCACCATTACTGGTACGCCGGAGCTTGCCGTTAGCGATTCTGCCAGAACCGGTGAACCACTGACGCCGATACTGGATGCCAGTGCCTTGAATCAATCTGGTAGAGACGAAATTGGGTCGCTCGGGATTGAGCGATCGACAGTCGACAGTGAAGAGCGACAGATTTATTCCGGGCCGGTAACCGACGCAGATGATCTTGAACTTGTGCCAGTTGCCAGTGACGGCGCTGAAAATGAAAATTTGCCTCCTGGTGTGGGTTTGGCTGGTAACGCCCCAGTCAGTCAACCCGCAGCAACTGCATTGACCGGTACGGAAACGTCTTTGTCCAGAGCAGGCGAGGCGATGCGTCAGGCGGCGGAACCTGCGTTCAGTGGCCAGAGTGACGGCAGGAGTGCTGGCTTGTCTGACCAGGCTGGCGATGGTCAGGCGGGTCAACAAAGGTCAACCATGAATCAGACACTGCAAACACTCATTGGTCAGCAAACCCCGGCCGCCGGTCAAAAAACGGTATCTGCCGGGCAAACATTCGATGATGTGATGAGTAGCCTCGAGAGCAAGGGAGTCAAAGTTGCCCCGATGCCAGCGGAACAACGGGCACAAAGCAGTTTGCAGGCAAAAGATTTCTCGATATTGAAAAACTATACCACCTCGCTGCCGACACCGATAAATCAAGATGAATGGTCGGATGAGTTTGTCGAGAAAGTCAAGTGGCTGACTTCCAAACAGTTTCGTTCGGCCGAAATTCATGTCAGACCCGCAGAACTGGGACCGATAGAAATTAAAATCAGTGTCCAGAACGATCAGACCTCGATCGTTTTCAATAGCCAGCATGCTTCGGTCAGAGACTTGCTGGAATTGAATGTGCATCGTTTGCGGGATATGCTCGATGCTTCGGGTGTCAATCTGGCCGATGTCGATGTATCTGATCAGTCCGCGCAACATTCATCAGGTTCAGAAGAAGGTTTGGAAGGAGATGCCCAAGAAAACACGGGCCGGGACGGCGGCCCGGGTGACGATGTCGCAAGTGGCGAGTCTAGTGCTATGGAAATGGCGACGGCCCCGAAAGGTTTGGTCGATACCTTTGCCTGATCCCTCATCTCGGTTTCCAATTCCCGGTGTTTTGCTACACTTAAGCCAGGGTTGAGTTTCTATCTATAACCCCATGAAATAAACTGGTTTATTGTGGCATTTTGCTTGCATGTCTTTTGGGTGTAGCAGCAAGTCACGTAAAACGTCGGGAATTTGGCATGGCAGCAGCAGACACAGCAGCGGAAAACCAGGGTGAAAATGCCCCTGGTTCCAAGAAAAAACTAATCATTATCATTGCGCTAGTCGTATTGATCTCGGTCGGTGCGTCGATTGGCGCGACGTTATTTTTTCTAAGTGGCGACAGTCCGGACGTAGCGGAAGCACAGGTGCCTGTCGAACCGGTTAAAAGGCCAGCGCTTTACTACGAGTTTGATCCTGCGTTTATCGTCGCGATCAATGTTGGTGGCAAGCAGCGTTATATGCAAATTCACCTTTCAGTGATGGGCAGGAGTCAGGCTGCGTTCGATGTTATTGAACAGCATATGCCGTTGGTTCGGAATAAGCTGATCGCCCTGTATGGTTCTCAGGACTTTACCAGGATGCAAACGCCAGAGGGTAAAGCCTTTCTTCTGGAGGAGTCCCGCCGGATTGTTATGGAAGTGTTGGCCGAGGAATCTGCTGGAGAAAAAATTGAAAGGGCGTTATTTACCAATTTTGTAATGCAATAGCGGTGCGAATGCCATAAGGTATGGTGATTATGGCGAGTTGAATTCAAAGAGGATACAGGTGCAGGATTTACTCTCACAAGACGAAATCGACGCGCTTTTGCATGGTGTCGACGACGGTGATATCGAGACTGAAGACGAGGGAAACTCGGAAGGTATAAAATCCTACGACTTAGCGAGTCAGGATCGTATCGTCCGAGGTCGGATGCCGACGCTCGAAATGATCAACGAGCGCTTCGCCAGATACACCAGGATCAGCCTGTTCAATCTATTGCGCCGCAATGCCGATGTCGCCACCGGCGGGGTTCAAATACTCAAGTTCGGTGAATATATCCATACCCTGTATGTGCCTACCAGCTTGAATCTGGTTAAGATTCGGCCTTTGCGGGGTACCAGTTTAATCGTTATGGACGCCAAGTTGGTGTTCAAACTGGTCGATAATTTTTTTGGGGGTGATGGTCGTCATGCAAAAATTGAAGGGCGAGAGTTCACTCCTACCGAAATGCGGATCGAGCAAATGGTTCTGTCTCAGGTTTTTATCGATATGAAAGAAGCCTGGAGCGCTGTTCTAAAAGTCGAATTTGAATATATCAACTCTGAAGTCAACCCGGCCATGGCGAATATTGTCAGCCCGAGTGAAGTGGTCGTTGTCAGCACCTTTCATATCGAGCTGGACGGCGGAGGCGGCGATATGCACGTGGCAATCCCTTATTCAATGATCGAACCTATACGTGATGTTCTGGATGCCGGTGTTCAGAGTGATGTGGATGATGTCGATGAACGCTGGATTACCGCTTTGCAGAATGACATTATGGATGCCACCATTCCGATCAATGCCGTGCTGGCACGCAGAGATATTTCGTTGCGAGAAGTATCGGAATTCAAACCCGGCGATATCATTCCGGTCGAAATGAGCGAGGTGTTTAGTGTTTCGGCCAGTGGGGTGCCGGTACTCAGGGCAAAGCTGGGTCGTTTAAACGAGCATCTTGCCTTCAAGATAGAAGGAAAAATCGACCGGAAAGGAACGCTCAAACCGGCCAAATAGCGATTGGCTGGGATAGCGGTACTCGAAAAACCGTGGATATGAAGATAGACGCGGTGCTACTGATAGATGTGGTGCTATTGATATAGTGATACTAATAGTGACAGCAAGAATAAGAGTAAGCATATGAGTGATGAAGAAACAAACTCAAAAGATGGCGAGATGAGCGAAGACGAAAAGCTGGCGGCTGAATGGGCGGCGGCAATGGAAGAGTCCGATGACTCCGGGAACTCGGGTGATAGCGACGCAGGCGGGGAATCGGTCGAGGATGAGTGGGCAGCGGCGATGGCCGAAGCGGAAGAAGCCGAGAAAAAGGCAGCGGTAGCCGAGCCGGCGCCGCTTGAAAGCTTTGATAACCAGCCGACGGTCAAAGCGTCTGAAGGTGCTCCTGATCTGGATGTGATTCTGGATATACCGGTGACAATATCGATGGAAGTAGGAAACACGCAGATCGCGATACGAAATTTGTTGCAATTGAATCAGGGATCGGTGATCGAGCTGGATCGGCTGGCCGGGGAACCTTTGGATGTTTTGGTAAATGGTACGCTGATCGCCCATGGCGAAGTGGTGATGGTGAACGAAAAGTTCGGTATCCGGCTGACGGATGTCATCAGTCCAACTGAACGAATCAAAAAGCTGGGTTGAGTTCTGGCTTTTGCAGGGTGGCCTGGGAATCAAAATATGGCAAAAGTGAAAGCGGTGCCTGGTCTGACAGTCTGTGCCTGGTTGCTTGTTATCGTTTTTTTCCTGGTTAACCGGGTACAGGCTGAAGCCGGCCAGGTTGACGGTCGAGCGGCGCCGCAAACTGGTACGGCTTCCCAAAGCCAAACACCCGTGGTTAACTCTGTTGGCGCCGGGTTATTGCCGGATAGTCGCGGTCAACCGTCTGCCTCGGTTAGTGGCTTTTCGGTATCCGGAAGCGACCGCAACACAAGTGCCGAAACGAACATGACAAGCAAGCCGGCAGCTGCTTCGATGATTAAGGGGCCGCCGCTCGATACGTCTTCAGCCGTTTTGAATATGATGCTGGGGCTTTTCGCCATTGTCCTGCTTATCATGGTTATCGCTTGGGCCATGCGGCGCTTTACGCATTTGCCAGGGTATACCGGTGGCCAAATAAAACTGACTGGAACCCTTGCCATGGGCACGCGGGAAAGAATCGCGTTGGTTGAAGTGGGCGACAAGGCAATACTGTTGGGGGTCACTCCTCAGAATATCAATACCCTGTATGTTTTCGATCGAGATGAGATACCCGAGCAGGATGCGCGCAGTGACTTCGCCGCGAAATTGCAGCGTATGCTAACTAAAGGAAATTCGGCATAGAAATGTCGGTATAGGAGTGTTATGCATTCAATACGAACCTTAGGCTTCTGGCTGCGTTATTTGCCTTTGTTGATCTTGGTATCTCCGGATCTGTATGCCGAGCCGTCAGGGTTACCGGCAGTTAAACTGACGACGAATCAGGATGGCAGTCAGCAATACTCGGTGACGCTGCAAGTGCTGGGCTTGATGACATTGCTGACGCTGATTCCGGCGTTTATCATGATGATGACGGCGTTTACCCGAATAGTTATTGTGTTTGGTATTCTGCGGCAGGCGATGGGTCTTCAGCAAACGCCGAATAATCAGATTATTATCGGGCTGTCGCTGTTTTTGACCATATTCATTATGGCGCCAGTATTTGAAGAGGCCAATCGAATCGGTTTGCAACCTTACCTGGAAGAAAAGCTGGGTGCGAAAGACGCATTGATTGCCGCCAGTCAGCCTTTCCGAGATTTTATGCTGGTGCAAACCCGGGAAACTGACCTGGCATTGTTTGTTCGACTGTCCGGGGAGGAAGTACAGTCAGTCGATACCGTTTCTTTCTGGGTGTTGATGCCCGCTTTTGTAACCAGCGAACTAAAAACGGCCTTCCAGATTGGTTTTATCATTTTCATTCCGTTTCTCATTATCGATATGGTAACCGCCAGCGTGTTAATGGCAATGGGTATGATGATGCTGTCACCGATGATTATCTCTCTGCCTTTCAAAATCATGTTGTTTGTGCTCGTTGACGGGTGGGGGCTGATCATCGGCACCTTGGCAGCGAGTTATGGTATGTAGTCCGGTTACTCATAGCTGAATGGCTTGCTTTCAGACGCTGAGGAGGCGCAAAAATGTCAGCACAGATTATGATGGATATTATGCGCGAGGCATTTTTTCTTATCGTCCTTCTGGTGGCGGTGATCATTACGCCAAGCCTGATTGTCGGCCTGATTGTCAGTACTTTTCAGGCGGCTACGCAAATCAACGAACAAACGCTCAGTTTTTTACCACGACTGCTTGTCACCATTTTGCTGCTTGTGGTGGCTGGGCCATGGATCATGCAGAAGCTGATTGATTTTTTTACCAGACTGATGTTGGAAATTCCGTTAATCATCGGTTGAGGCTGGCTGGCCCGGGGATAAGTGCAAGGATTATGTGTCATTTCAACGACGGGCAATCAATCTAGATGTTTGAATTTACCGATGGCGAGGTAACACATTGGGTAGCGGCGCATCTTTGGCCTTTGTTCCGTGTTGCCAGTTTTCTGATGGCGGCGCCTTTTATTGGTACGCGTCTGGTGCCAATGCGCATCAGGCTGGGGTTGGCGGTATTGATCACGATGGTGATTTTACCCTCTGTCGCTGGCGGCCCTGCTATCGATCCGCTGTCTTTGTCTTCCTTGTACGTGATTTTTCAGCAGGTTTTAATCGGGGTCTCACTGGGTTTTCTGGTAACCCTGTTTACCCAGATGTTCGTTGTCGCCGGGCAAATTATGGCGATGCAGATGGGCCTGGGCTTCGCCGCGATGATGGATCCTGCCAATGGCGTTTCAGTACCGGTACTTTCCCAGTTTTTTCTGGTTACCGTTACCCTGGTGTTTCTGTCGATGAATGGCCATCACTTGATGATCGAAGTGATTGTGGCGAGCTTCCGCGCCTGGCCGATAGCGGCATCGATGATCGACCCAGGCGCATTGTGGTTGGTCGTGCACCGAATAGTCTGGTTGTTTTCTGCGGCATTGTTGATCGCTTTGCCGGTATCCGCATCCGTTTTCATCGTCAATGTGTCCTTTGGAGTCATGACCCGGGCGGCGCCTCAACTCAATGTCTTCGCGTTAGGTTTTCCTATCGCTCAAATATTCGGCATGGCGCTGGTTTATATCAGTCTGAATGGTTTTCTGGACAATTTTACCTTGTTGTTGCAGGACACTTTTTTGTTTATTAATCAACAGCTACTGGGAGTCTAAGCGCATTGGCAGAAGGTGATAGTGGCCAGGAAAAAACCGAAGAACCGACCGCCAGGCGCCTGGAAAAAGCGCGTGAGGAAGGTCAGGTCGCCCGTTCCAAAGAGTTGGGAACGATGGCCGTATTGATGTCTGGCGCCGTTGGCCTGCTGCTGTTTGGTGGCTGGATTGCCGAGGCTTTGCTGAGTATTCTGCGGGAAAGCTTTCTACTCGACCGCCAGGATATCTATGACTCGAACCAGATGGGCGCCCATATTCTCAGCTCGGCAGAGGCCATTGCCTGGGCGTCTTTACCGTTTTTTTTACTGATGTTGGTCGCCGCCATCGTCGGCCATACTGCATTGGGTGGTTTTCTTTTTAGCTGGAAGACGGTACAGCCCAAGTTCAGCAAGCTCAACCCGATCGAGGGGCTGAAACGAATTGTGTCGCCCAATTCATTGGTGGAATTGGTCAAGGCAATTCTCAAAATAGCCCTGGTGGTGACTATCGCCATCTTTCTGTTAATGGCTCAAACCGATTCATTGCTGCATTTACCTCAGGAGCCGCTAAGACCTGCTATCGTGAAGGCGGCCAGCATCCTGGCCTGGGCGTTTCTGATTTTATCTTGCTCTATGATTGTGGTCGCCGCTATCGATATTCCCTGGCAGATTCATGCGCATAAAAAGAAACTCAAAATGACCAGGCAGGAGGTCAAGGATGAGATGAAGGATATTGAAGGCAAGCCTGAGATAAAAAGCAAGATACGACGTTTGCAGATGGAAGCCTCACAGCGGCGCATGATGCAGGATGTGCCCGATGCCGATGTGGTGATAACCAACCCGGATCATTTTGCGGTAGCGCTAAAATACGATAGTGATGTTATGGCGGCGCCAATCATGCTGGCAAAAGGTGCTGACCATGTGGCAATGAAAATAAAAGAAATTGCCAACGTCCATGATATCGAAATACTGTCGGCGCCCCCCCTGGCCAGAGCTATTTATTATCATACCGAAATTGGTCACGAGATTCCCGCCGGCCTGTATATGGCCGTGGCTCAGGCCTTGGCCTATGTATTCCAGCTTAAACGCTATCGTGCCGGCTACCAGACCGAACGGCCGCGAAAACCCGCTTTCCCTGTGCCTGATGATTTACGGCATGATTGATCTTGACTGACTGATATCTTTGGCTGCCAGTCTCGAGTTTCAGTTTGCCCAGGCGGCCCGAATAGGATTGGCTGGAAGCGGCGCTTATGGAGGGTTAGGAATTGGCGGAGACGGGGTGGAGGATATTGTCGCCCGAACCACGATATTCGCTGCAACTGAATGTCTTTCTTTAGTAAGTCATTGGCAAAAACTGAAAGATCGACGCCTTTGCCCATTCGGTTCGGCAATGCCGCCCATCAGCCTGATTGGCCAAGAATATCATACAGAACAGCCGGTTTTTTCTTGGTGATATGGCTTTCGATGACTCTGGCCATTCTGAGCAGTACATTTTCTTCCCAGGCGCGTCCGATAATCTGCAGTCCGATAGGCAGGCCATGCTTGTCGTAGCCCACTGGCAGTGTTATCGATGGCAGGCCGGTCAAGTTTGTCGCTGTGGCAAAGCGCATTAACTGGGTTGTCGAGGTCAAATCGGATTCACCTTCCGGTAAGGCTTTTTCGTTGATTTCCGGTGCCGTAATTGCGGTGGTTGGGGTGACAATGACATCGATTTCTTTAAACACGCGATTGAATTCTTCAATGGTGAAAGCCCGGACACGTTGTGCCTTGAGATAGTCAGTGGCGCGGAATGCAGACGCCAGACCAAGGCCGATTCGGCTGGTGGTGGCGAATTTCATCGGCGTTTTTTTGTATTCTTTCTCGACTGCGGATAGCATTTCAACGGTAATGGTCACGGCATGAGCGACTCGTTGTGCTTCGAGTTGATCGATAAAGATTTCCTGTTCTTTCGCGCCATGTTCGATTAGCTGGTTGACCGCTGTGCGGCAGGTCTCGACGATGTCAGGTGTCGCATGTTCAAACCAGGGGTGATAAATCCCGAATTTAAAACCGGATAAATCGGAGTTTCCGTAGCCGATCATATTGAGTTCCGGTTGATCCATTGACCAGGCGTCTTTTGGGTCGGCGCCTGCGATGGTCAGGTAAGCCATGGCGACGTCATCGACGGTAGTGCCTATCGGGCCTAGATGCCCAACACTCCAGCACAGCGGTGCGGCACCATGTTCACTGATCCGACTCCAGGTCGCTTTTAGCCCGACCTGGCCGCATAGCGCAGCAGGAATTCTTACCGAACCGCCACCATCTGCACCAAGCGATATTGGCCCAATACCTGCCGCGACAGCCGCGCCAGAGCCACTTGAAGAGCCGCCGGTAGCGTGCTGCAGGTGATAAGGGTTTCGGCATACGCCAAAATGAGGGTTATAGCCATTCACCCCGATGCCTATTTCGTGCATATTGGCTTTGCCTATGACAATACAGCCGGCTGCGCGCATACGGGCGACGATAGTCGCATCTTCTTTTGCCACGCCATCGGTGCCATAGACCTGGGTGCCGACGCCGGTGCGATAGGGTGTTGCGGCAATCTCGTCTTTGACTGAAATCGGCACGCCTTCCAGCAGACTGCGCGGTTTGCCCTGCCTGATTCGTTTTTCTGATTCTTCTGCCTGAATTTGAATCTGCCGTTCGCTATAGTCGGTAATCGCGTTAATGGTTTCCTGTTGTGCGTTCAGCGTCTTTATCAATTGGTTGGCAACCTGTGTCGGTGAGCTTTTGCCGGAACGATAGGCAACAGCGAAGTCGCGGAACGAATGGTAAACTGCCGATGCGCTATTTTGCCGATTAGCCATCGCTGTATAAAATTGCGCGACGGATGCCTGAGCATCTGAACGATCTACTTCTGGCTGTTTGGTGTGTTTGGGCATGGTTAGCGGTGCTTGATCAATCTGGGCATCTCTCAGGTGCTCTACCCCGACGTTTTTGAGTAACTGTTTTACCAAGGGGTTGGCGTAGGATGAGTTCAGCAGGTGGGCCAGCGCCTTCATTGGGCGCCCCCAGACTTTGGGCAGCTTTAAATCTTGCAGGTCATAGAGAGGATTAATTTTATATTGGCTCATACTGACTTTTCTTCCTTGTTCAAATTGGTTCTAATGCTGTTAGATTGACAATAGCGTGTTATTGAAGTCTTAATGATGAAATACATTATAGGTAATGTGAAAAATTAGAGTACCTCCCATTGCAAACTAGCTGTTGAGTGACTGCGAGCTTCGACAGCGCATTTAGCCGAAGTGAGTGATATATGAGTACAACCGGATTGACAGTTAGAAAGAAAAAGACGCATATTCTTGCATTGCTGGTGCTTTTTCTGCTCGTTCTGGCCGGCTGTGATGGCGCTGGCGACGATAGCGAACCGATAAGCCGGGTCAGCGCCTGTGGCGATCGTTCAGCTTGGTCTGAACCGCTGCCCAACCCAGGTGCAGCCAGTGCTTCGCAATCAGTCGTTCGACGGCCAGTCGCTCGACAAGCGCTGTTTTCGCCGGAATCAGTCTCGACCGTTGCCGGAGTGATACGAGTTCCCAGTGGTGTGATGATTGATTCAGATACGGCTGATTCGGCCACTTCTACCGTGCTTGTGTCAAATGATTCCATCGGGCAGGCCCAGTCACTTCTTAACCCGGTCGCGGTTGCCGGCTTTGTCAGTACCTTTGGCGGGTCGCATTCTGATTCCGCCGCGATATCTTCTTCGTATCCGCAGGATACCGATGACTTCTACAAGGTGTCGTTAAACAAAGGCCAACTTATTTCGTTATACTCGGTCGATTCGATCGACGGCGTTGCGCCTGCCGTCTGTCTTTTGGATGCGCAGGGGAACGAAACCTTTACCGAGGCCAAAGGCAACCAGGTGAAATATATGACAGTGCCGGAAAACGGCGACTACTTTATTCAGGTTCATGCGTTGGGCAGAGCCGGTTTGTATCAACTGGTGGTTGGTCAGGGCAGTGCTGTGACCCAAAACACCCCTGTTGACTCTGATTGGGGCGGAACTCAACAGTCCGTGTTATCGGTCGATCGGGAATTTGTCCCAAATCAGGCAATCGTTAAGTACCGCGACCGGACTGTGGTTTCAACCATGATGGAAGCGGCGCAGGGAGCGCGCCTGTCACTTTCCGGCCCGCACGGTGACTCTGAACTGGCTCTGTTGCAGCCACAAAATGGTACCGGTGCATTGCTGGATATTGGTCCTATGGTGACTAAGCATCTGATGGCTTCTGGTCAGGTAGCGGCATCCGGAGTGCAGGCGGCATCGGAAATACTGGTGAAGCAAGCCACTCTGGATGTGATAAAGCGGTTACGTCACCAGGATGGTGTCGAGTATGCCGAGCCGAACTATATTCGGCGGGCATTTTACGAACCTTCCGATCCGCTTTACGATGCGCAGTGGCATTACCCGTTAATCAATCTGCCGCAAGCGTGGCGCATCGTAAAAGTATCCAAGCTGTTTGAAACCCGAGTTGCGGTGATCGATACCGGAATTCGGGCACACGTGGATATGAATGGCCAGATTGTAGAAGGCTTCGACTTTGTCGACAACGATCGGGATCCAGCGGATCCTGGCGGATCATTGCACGGTGGGTCGGATAATTTTCATGGAACACACGTTGCAGGAACCATTGGCGCCATTACCGACAATGCCGAGGGCGTTGCCGGGGTAGCCAATGTAGCTGACAGAAATGGCCGGTTTGCGATCAAAATTATGCCTATCAGGGTGTTGGATGAGTCGGGTTCCGGCACCGATGCAGACATTATCGAAGCAATCAAATATGCGGCTGGCGTCGCCAATCGAACGGGTATTACGCTGGCCGAGGCACAGCGAGCCAAGGTCATCAACCTTAGCCTGGGTGGCCCGGGCAACAGTGCATCATTACAAAACGCCATTGATTTGGCTCGCGCGAAGGATGTCGTAGTGGTCGCGGCAGCAGGTAATGATGGTGTCGTCACCAAGAGCTTTCCAGCCGCGAATGACGGTGTTATCGCGGTCAGTGCAGTGGGACCGGAACAGCGCAGGGCGCCTTACTCCAATTTTGGTCAGGCGGCTGACTTGTGGATAGATGTTGCGGCACCTGGTGGTGACTTCAGCAAAGATATCGATGGCGATGGACAGCCCGATGGGGTGATGAGTACCTGGTATGATGACTCCTATGTGCTGTTGCAGGGGACTTCTATGGCATCGCCTCATGTTGCCGGGGTGATGGCACTGATGCGAGCCCTGAACCCTGATCTGTCGGGGTTGCATATAGAATCTCTGCTGGAAAATGGTGAGTTGACTACCGACCTCGGGGCGGCAGGCAAAGACCCGGATTTTGGCTTTGGTTTGATCGATGCGTCCGCAGCGGCCGTGGCTGCATCGAGTCAGGACGTACCGGCGGTGCTGGTTGCCAATCCAGGTAAACTGAATTTTGGCGACAGTGTTGAAAGTCTGTCGTTGCGCCTGAGCAATGGCGGTAATCAGCCATTGACGATCCTGGCTGCCAGCACAGATCAATCCTGGTTAGCCGTTTCACCACTTGACGTGCGGGTCGATGGTACGGGTGAGTATCTGGTTGAAGTGAATCGGGATGGCTTGGCTATTGGCGTGTATTCGGGTAAGGTCAGTGTTGTCACTGACGACGGAGAAACCGCCGAGTTGCAGGTCATTATGCAGGTGGCTGACCCTGATGCTAAAGGTATTGATGCCGGTACGCATTATGTATTGCTGGTCAGGGCTTCCACCAAAGATGATTTTTTCCCGGACACCGTTCAGCAAGTCGTGCGGGCAGTGGATGGGCAATATTCTTATCGTTTCTTGAATGTGGATGATGATCAATACTACCTTATCGCAGGAACGGATATGGATAACGATGGCTTTATCTGTGATGAGGGCGAATTTTGTGCGGAGTATCCCGTATTGAATGAGGCAGAGCTGGTCGATGTGTCGGATGATATTGACAGTCTGACAATGTCTACCACTTACTTGCTGGGGTTTGGCCAGGCCGGTTTGCGACTCGGCGGATCGGGTGCCACTGGAGCCAGCACGCAAGGTTATCCGCGCTTACCCGACAATCAGTCAATAGTGTATTAGTGAAAATTTGAGGATATCAGTATGTTCGTTACTCTAAGATCGATCATTGTTTCGTTACTCTCACTCGGTGTTGCGATTTGCATCGGCTGCGGGGCGCAACAGGTGAAAAGGGAAATAGCGAAAACACCAGTGCAGGTAAACCTGGTTAAAAAGTGGTCTAACTGTAGGCATTTTGAAAAATCAGTCCGCGCCGAAGTGGTAACGGAGGTCAATCTGTCCTCTGTCTTACTGGTTGGCGGGCATAAGGAAACCGTTTCCCTACCTGCCGGCCAATTAGGGGTGCTCGTTTACCTGGGGATGAAACCAAGTTTGGGTTATTCCGTTGCGTTATCGAAACAGCAAAGCTACGTGCAGGGCAGTGAGCTGTTTTTGAATGTCGATCAGATTGCCCCCGGGCCCGGACAAATGGTGGCTCAAATGCTTTCTTACCCTTGTGGATTGTTGACGATACCGGATCAAGGGTACAACAAAATCACTGTGAGTGGTCCACTAAGAGGATTACCCGCAAGCATCAAACTGCGGTGATCGGCGTTTTGTCATCGCAGTGACTTTTGAGTCACTTTTCCCGGGGTGTGACGCCGGTCATGTACAAGGGATGGTAAAGGTGGCTGCGAAACTCTACAATGCGATAGGCAACCGGCAAGCAAGGAGATGATGATATGAAGACAAGGAAGTGGGTAGCGGCTTTGGCCGTGTTTTTTTCTGTTATTTTGCATGGCTATTCGCAAGCCGTTCTGGCTCGGTGTGAGTCCAGATCCTTTAACGACTATGAACTTCGGGTTGTGGATGCCTATATCGCTTACTATGGCCGCCCGGCAGACACAGGTGGACTGGCTTACTGGTCGGACCGGCTTTGGCGTGAACGGAGTCTGGCTAGCATTATCGATGCCTTCGGCGATTCACGGGAGTTTACTGACCGATATGGTAATCTGGGTAGCGAGCAACTGGTAAGCAATCTCTACCAACAACTTTTTGGTCGGCAACCCGATGGGGCCGGGCTGGACTATTGGGTGGGCGAGTTTGAAAATGGCCAAAAATCGCTCCAGGCTATTTCGCTGGACATATTGTTTGGTGCCCGCAATGATGATAGACAGATTATCCAGAATAGAAATCGTGTTGCCCGCCACTATTTGACGCTTGCCGAGCGCCATCCTGGCATTTCACTGGTCACCGAATCTCTGCTTTCAAATGTTTACAGCAGTGATACCGGTTCCAGCGCGGCCTGCGACTATATCAGCGCCTTGTTTGGCGAGGCATCACCGGGTGATGGAGCAGACTATTTATCCTATACCATCGGTGGCCAGGTCAGCGGTTTGCAAGGGACGGTCAGTTTGCTGATGGAAGTTGGTGAACAGACTGAGTCGCTGCAAATTACCGACAATGGTGCGTTTGCTTTTCAGCGAAAACTGAAGAAGGGAAGTGTCTACAGTGTTACTGTCGATAACCAGCCGGTGAATCAGACCTGTGTCTTGAACAACGGCTTTGGGGAAGTATCTGATCACGATGAAACTGGTGTCAGCTTACGCTGTGCACAAAACTCTGGCGCATTCAGTGTGTCTGGAACCATTGAAAGTGCTGCGGCAATCGATTTTGACTGGGACGTAAACGATCCGTTCGCTCCCTACCAGGCCAATGACGAAGTTAGCGAGGCCCAACCCGTTGACAATCGTGTGACGATTCATGGTTTCGCCTCGAAAGAAGGTACCTTGGATCTACAAAATGAAGACAGGTTCGGTCTCTTTGGTGATGAGTTTGATGTCTACACAACCTCGTTGCAAAAAGGCCAGGTGATCCAGATGCAAATCATTGATTACGATCAGTTTGAGCTAGACAGCGAGTATGAGGGGGATCTGGATCTGGTCATACTTGATGCGAATCTGAGTGTTATTGATGGCTCTTTTAGTGACGGTGAGTATGAGTTACTGCAAATACCGGAGAGTGGTCAATATTATATTGCCGTTATGGCCTACTCAGGTATTTCAAAATATGTATTGCAGTTGCTGCCGGCTGCCCAAGGCTCCAGGCCAGCCACGCATTATTCAGCTACGACCAATATGGACTTTATTCCCAATCAAATGTTGCTGGCACGGGAGGCTCGAAAATTCTCTGCGCAGGCCGCCAATTTGCCGGTGATGGCGTTGTCCAATCACGATATTACGCGCACGGCGCTCGCCCGTATCGATCGAAACGCCCAAAACCAACGTCGGATGGCGGCAGCTGCCAGGCAAGGTCGCCAGCCGGCCTTTCTTGATGAGTTGCACTCGCTGAATGCCACTTCCTATGATAAATTGATGACCTTGATAGATATCAAGCGGGCTGCACGAACAACGGGGGTGAAATCGGCGGAACCCAACTACCGGGTATACTCACAAGCGGTTCCCGACGATTATTATTACCCCTTGCAGTGGCATTATCCGCAAATACAGCTGCCGCAGGCCTGGGATATCACTACCGGGCAAACCGGCGAACCGGTTATTGTGGCTGTGGTAGATACCGGTGTTTATCTGGATCATTCGGATATGAAACCGCAACTGGTTGCCGGTTATGATTTTGTCAGCGATAGCGATCAATCCATGGACGGTGATGGTCTGGATGCCAACCCGGATGATCCGGGAGGCTCACTCGATCGGGGTCAAAGCACTTTCCATGGTACTCATGTCGCTGGCACGATAGCCGCTGCCAGCAACGATGGTAATGGCGTTGCCGGTGTATCCTGGGGAGCCAAGATTATGCCTGTCAGAGTGTTGGGCAAAGACGGCGGCGGTTCCAACTATGACGTTCTGCAGGGGGTGCGCTATGCTGCCGGTTTGGCTAACGATTCGGGGCGAACACCGGCCAAGCGTGCCGATATTATCAACCTGAGCCTGGGTGGCGGAGCGCCTTCGATTTCGGCACGAAGAGTTTTTAACGAGGTACGCGCCGCAGGCGTCATAGTGGTAGCGGCAGCGGGTAACGCTTCTTCGAGTGACTTGGGTTATCCCGCTTCTTATGACAGCGTTATTTCGGTTTCCGCAGTCGATATCAATGGCGATCTTGCGCTTTATTCCAATTTTGGTCAGGCCATCGATGTGGCGGCGCCTGGCGGGGATACTTCAGTCGACCAAAACGGGGATCAATATGGTGATGGCGTATTGAGCGCCGTGGCAGATGATACCAGTGGCGCTCGTGAGCCGGCGTGGTTGTTTATGCAAGGCACTTCGATGGCGACGCCGCACGTGGCAGGGGTCATTGCGTTGATGAAGTCGGTGCACCCCGGATTAACAGCTGATCAATTCGATACCCTGCTCAGTAACGGTGATATAACCGACGATCTGGGCTCTCGAGGTTGGGATCGCAGCTTTGGTCATGGTCTGATAAACGCCTACAAAGCGGTGCTGGCAGCGCAACAACTTGCCGACGGCGGAAACTCACCGGTTGAACCTGAGCCGCGCCTGTCGGTATCGCCGACCAGCCTGGCGCTGGGGCAAGCTGCGGTGGCCCGCTTTACGCTGAGTAATCAGGGAGGCGGAGCACTTGAAATAGTCAACATTTCGCCGAGTGAAACCTGGTTGGGTGTGTCGCCGCAACAAGTGGATGGCAATGGGCTGGGTACCTATCAGGTCAGGGTAAACCGAAATGGGCTTGCTCCTGGCACCTACTCGGCGACGATCAGTATTGCCAGTTCGTCAGGTGCTGACTATCCGCTGTCAGTGACATTGCAGGTGGGTGAGTTGCAAACCCGGGGGCGTGTAACACAACAATACGTGATTCTACTGAGAGCGGACGATTTAGATTTTGTTACAGGCGCTATATCCCAGTCTCGAAATGACAAACAAACCTTTGTGATTGAAGATGTCCCTGTCGGCGAGTACTACCTGTACAGTAGTTCGGATATTGACCACGATTACTTGCCCTGTGTGTCTGGTGAAGTCTGTGGTGCCTATCCCAATTTGCAATCGCGCAGTATTCTTCGGGTGCTCGATCGGCCTGTTACGGATATTCGGGTGGTGGTCGATATGCTTAGCGGGATAACCGATCACTCGGGGCTGTCCCAAGTGAACGGTACGATGCCGGTATTTCGCAAAACACCGGTCAAACGGGTGCCATAATTGATTCTTCTGACGGGTTCGTATTGGTGATCCTTGCGTTTTGTTGTTTTTCGGATAAGCTAGCCGCAATTTCCATTTGCTGATAGTCAGGTCAATGTCGCTTATCTATGTTTAACGAAAACTATAACGCTGATTCCATCGAGGTGCTCAGCGGCCTCGACCCCGTCCGAAAACGCCCGGGCATGTACACAGATACCACTCGCCCGAATCACCTTGCTCAGGAAGTGATCGACAACAGTGTCGATGAGGCGCTGGCGGGCCATGCCACCAAAATTGATGTGGCGCTGTTTGAAGACCAGTCTCTCAGTGTCTCTGACGATGGCCGGGGGATGCCGGTTGATCTTCATAAAGAAGAAGGGGTGCCCGGTGTCGAGTTGATTCTTACCCGGTTACATGCCGGGGGCAAATTCTCCAATGATAACTACCAGTTCTCGGGCGGTCTGCACGGGGTGGGGGTGTCAGTGGTCAATGCACTGTCAACCCACCTTGAAGTGCTGATAAAACGCGACGCCAAATTACACCGGATTACCTTCGCCAATGGCGATAAAACCTCGGATTTGGAGGTTATTGATACTGTTGGCAAACGAAATACAGGTACCACCGTGACTTTCTGGCCAGACCCGGAGTATTTTGATTCACCCAGATTTTCAGTTAGCCGTTTGCGCCACATACTCCGCGCCAAGGCGGTGTTGTGCCCGGGTTTGAAAGTCACTTTTACCAACAAGGCCACCGGCGAAAAAGACGAATGGCATTACCAGGATGGTTTGACGGATTATCTGCGGGCCAACACCAATGAATACGAAACCTGCCCGGCAAGCCCCTTTACCGGCGCCATGGCTGGCAACGCCGAAGCGGTCGACTGGGCAGTGCAATGGTATGTGGAAGGAGGGGAGCAGGTACAGGAAAGCTACGTTAACCTGATACCCACAGCCCAGGGTGGTACTC
>PDWJ01001926.1_pt2 | contig 23556 bp, 22 predicted proteins | sample 1430881 | NCBI WGS metagenome assembly PDWJ01 (sample SAMN01162460, study PRJNA174530) | Oral metagenome, whole genome shotgun sequencing project. | biome: Marine environment; feature: Marine mammal; material: Swab sample of the gingival sulcus; isolation source: swab sample of gingival sulcus... | reverse complement strand
GTCGGTTGCTTGCTACCAGCAGGCGCCCTCCTCGCTCCTACGCCGTGATTCCGCATCCTTCGCGCAGCTCGGTCCGGTAAGCTGATCAGCGCTCTAGCCGCTTCACCCTGGCTCGGGGAGGCGTCTACGTCCGCCTTGGGTCCCTGCGCCTTGGGTCCATCCCTCCGCCTTGGGCCTCGCCACCCCGAGAGGGCCGGCGTCTCCTCCGCGGCAGGCCCTCGGTTACCACCTGTCGTCAACAACAAGTCGGCGCGAGGCGCCTCGCGACCCCTTCGCGCCCGCGGCTCTCGGACAAGAGAGGGGGCGAGGGCCCCTCGGCGGGGGTCGATCTCGAGAAAAAGGGGTGAGCGTGCCCTTTTATCCCGCGCCGGTCGGTCGCGAGAGGGTCGTCGACCCCGTTTTTCTTGGTGGCGTCGCGAGATCAGAGGTCCCACACCCTCTTTCCCGGTGGTCACGGCGGGCGTTCCCGGTGGTCATGCGTTCTCGGTGGTGATGCGTTCCCGGTCGTCACGGCGGGGTGGCGGGGGCCAAGAGGTGAACACCGAGGCTGCGAGGATCAGCCGTCCCATTGGCGCACAGGGCCGACGTCGAGGTGCACGAAGCGCAGCCGCTTGTAGCAGCCCACGCCGCCGAAGCGGATCCTGCGCAGGTAGCGGCAGAGCGTCTCGTGTCTCAACCCGACGACGCGGAAGTCGAGGGCTTGGCCGCAGATGTGGCGGCTGCGTCGGGCGACGCCGCGGCCCTTCGCGTACATCCGCGTGTTGACGTGGAGGCTGCGGAAGGCGGAGACGACCTGGACGACGCGCTTGTTGAAGCGCCGCGCCGTCAGCGCGGCGCGCTGGATGATCCGTGGATCCATCAGCGTGTAGCGTCGGTCGGCGTGGCTGCGCAGGAAGCGGTTCAGCCGGTTGGGTGAGGGCATCGCGTCGGGGTCGATGCGCATCCGCTCGCCGGTATGGAGGTGAACGAAGAGCACGCCCTTGGCTGGGCGCGCTGGCGCTGGCGAGCTGGCGGGGAGCGTGGCGGCCAGCGCGGTGGAGACAAAGAGGATCGTCGTGATCGTGGCTCGTGTCATCTTGGATCCTTTGGCGCTGCTGGACCCAGATGCAAAAAGAGCGCCGCTTCAGCGCGCGCCTTTGGCCTCGTAAGGCCACGAGAGCGGGTCGTCTCGAGGGCGCGCGGCCGGATCGCTGCGTCGGCATCCCGTCGGATCGTCAGCCCTTTGACAGGTCGGCAGCGCGCCGTCGTTCGGGGGCATCTGCCGAAACGGGCGTGGATCCGATGAGTTGCGTTTCATGCTGAACGTGGATCGGGGGTTGCATTGACCGGCGACGTCAAAGGAGGTCCGATGAACACGGCGATGCAAACCTATTCGACTCCGGTTGTTGAGGCGATGCAGCCCCCGGTGATCGATGTAGAGTCGGTGCTCGCGCGCGCGGCGTCTTACTATGACGCGGGGGTGATCTCAGCGGCCAAAGAGCTCTATGAGGCGCTGCTCTCGGTCGAGGGCGATGAGGAGCTGGGGGCGGCCCGGCATGGGCTGGCTCGCTGCGCCTTCGCTCGCGGTGAGCTCCACGAGGCGCTCGGCCATCTGCAGCTGCTGCTGCAGCGGGAGCCGAAAAACGCCGAGATCCATAACGACCTCGGCGTGGTCTTCTACAAGCTCGGTCTGATCGAGCGCGCGCGCGAGCAGCTCGAGCGGGCGCTGACGCTCGATCCCAACGATATGGGCTGTCGGCGCAACCTGATCGAGGTCACCTTCGTCCTCGACGACCTAAAGACCTGTCAGCGCCACTGCGAGATCGAGCAGGCTCGGGAGCCGACCGTCGAGATCGCCGAGATCCTCGAGATCGTCCGGAGCGAGCTCGCTCGATGAGCGGGGGGCGACCGTGGGAAAGCTCGAGCTCGATCTTCTGCTCGCGCGGGTCGATCACCTGCCGACGTTGCCCACGGTGGCGCTGTCGGTGGGGCGGCTCGTCGAGGACCCCGCCTCCGACTCGCGGGTGATCGCCGACACGTTGAAGGCCGACCAGGCCCTGACGGCGCGCGTGCTGGCGCTGGTCAACTCGGCGCATTATGCGATCCCCGGCGGCGTCGCCGACGTCCGGCGGGCGATCTCCTATCTCGGCTTCAATACGGTCTACCAGCTGGTGATCACAGTCTCGGTCTTCGACGCCCTGGCCGAGGTCCCCGGCACCGCCTTCGATCTCAAGGCGCTCTGGCGCCATAGCCTCGGCGTCGCCATCGTCGCCGAGGGCGCCGCGCGACAGATCGGCCACCCCAGCCCGGAAGACCTCTTCAGCGCGGGGCTGCTCCACGACATCGGCAAGGTCGCGCTGGCCAAGATCGCCCAGGACAAGCTGAGCGAGGTGGTCCGCACGGCGATCGAGTCGGGGATCAGCTTCCGCGAGAGCGAGCTCACCCACGGGCTGCCCTGCCACGATCAGCTCGGCCGACGCCTGGCCGAGCGTTGGCGCCTGCCGGGGACGGTGGTCGCTGGCATCGGGCACCATCACCGCCTCACGGACGCCGCGCTGGCGGTGCTGCCGCCGAGCCTGCGGGTGGTGCCGGATGTGGTCGCCCTCGGTGACGGGATCTGTCGCCAAGCCGAGATCGGCAGCGGCGGGGACGCGACGGCCTATGAGATCGACCAGCGGGTGATCGAGCGCCTGAACCTCAGCCAGGCGACGGTGCAGACGATCGCGGACGAGCTCCCTCGGGCCCTCGAGCGCTCGAAGGTCTTCCTCGAGGTGCTCTCATGACGCCGCCCCTGAGGCACGTCCCGTCGACCGAGATCGACGTGTCGATGCTCATGTCGGTCTTCCCCGAGCCGCTGCTCTACGTCGACGTCGATGAGCTCCGCATCCTCGTGGCCAACGAGGCAGCGGCCGATCTCACGGGCTACGGCGTGATCGAGCTCGCCGACACGGAGCTGGGGACGCTCACCCCGGTGGAGCCGGTCCATGGCGTGCCGCTGCCGAGCTGGCCCCGGCTCCTCACCTCCCTCGGGCTCCACGAGGAGGTGCCGCTGCGTCGTCGCGACGGCTCCTGCTTCGTCGGCTCGATCAGCGTCTCGCTGCTGCCGCCGCCTGCCGGAGGGGCGCTGCTCTTTCTGCGCGATCCCACCGCTCGCCGGCTCCTCGAGCGCGAGCTGATCGAGAAGCATATGGCGCTGCGCGAGGCCTACCAGGAGCTGGCGCAGGCCAACGCCCACCTCGAGGCGAAGAACCAGCAGCTCGAGGAGCAGCAGACGGTGGTCTCGCGCCTCGAGCAGATGGCGACCCTGGGGCGATTCGCGGCTGGCGTGGCCCACGAGATCAACAACCCGCTGGCCTTCGTGCTGGAGAACCTGCGCTTGCTCCAGGAGCACGCGGGCTACCTGCAGCCGCTGCTCGAGCGTGAGGTCGCCGCGCGCCGCGCGCCGCGCATCGCGCGGGTCGCCGACGAGCTCCAGGACCTGCTGGTGGAGAGCCTCCAGGGCGCCGAGCGTGTGCGCGACATCGTGCATCAGATCCACGCGTTCTCCAACACCCAGGATCGGCGCCGCGAGGTGACCTCCCTCGAGGAGATCATCGAGCCGGCGATCACGATGGTGCAAAACCAGATCCGGCAGGTCGCGCGCCTCGAGCGCGACTACGTCGAGGTGTCGGGGGTGCGCTGCGTGGCGGGGCAGCTGACCCAGGTGGTGGTGAACCTGCTGATCAACGCGATCCACGCGATCAGCGAGGCGGAGCGCGGACGCGGGCGCATCACCGTGCGGGTGCGGCCGTTCGGTGAGAGCGTCTGTCTCGAGATCGAGGACAGCGGCGTGGGGATGGACGCGGAGCTGCTCGACCTGGCCTTCGAGCCCTTCTTCACCACCAAGCGCGCGGGCCGCGGGACGGGGCTCGGGCTCTCGATCAGCTCGAGCATCGTTCAGCAGCACGGCGGCACGCTGGCGCTGTCGTCGGAGCCTGGCAAAGGGACCATCGCGCGGGTGGTCTTGCCCGTGGCCCAGGGTGGGGGCCAAGAGGGGAGCGCCGAGCCCGCCAAGCGGGCCCCGCTGGCGAGCCCGCAGCGGCTGAAGGTGCTCTTCGTCGACGATGAGGAGCTGCTGCTCCGCGCGATGGCGCGCCGGTTTCGCGCCGAACACGACATCGTCACGGCGTCGGATCCGGCCCAGGCCCAGGTGGCCTGCGCCGAGCAGGGGCCCTTCGACCTGGTGCTGATCGACATGATGATGCCGGAGGTCAGCGGGCCGGAGCTCTTCGAGGGACTCTCCAGGCATCATCGCTGGCTGCGGAGCCGGGTCGCCTTCATGAGCGGCGGCGTCTTCGGCGATTGCGGCGACGAGCGCGTTGACCTGCGCGGGATCCGCGTGTTCGAGAAGCCGATCGAGATCGACCTGCGGCAGCTGGTCGCGGAGGCGCGAGGAGCGCGAGGCAAGGAGCCGCGCGATGGAGGCTAGCGGCGCCACGCTATCGCCCGCACCCGGCGTGTTCGCCTGTTGCCTGCTGGCGGGGTGCCTCTTTTCCGGCGGCGACGCCAGGGCGGAGGCCCCGATCAAGAGCACCCCCACACGGTCCACCCGTCGCCAGGCACAGCGCGGCCGGCCGCTCTCGAGGCCTCAGAACGCTCGCTGTACCACCCGTAGGGCTCGTTTCTTCGGCGACGACATCGGCGCGGCAGCTCAGCACCCGCCTCGGTCCCCAAGGTGTGGGGAGGCTCTCAAGAAGCCTCGCCCGCCGACGATGCCCAAGGTGGCGGCGCCGGCCCAACCCACCTCCCCGGATCAGGCCAGGTCCACGCCCACGCCCAGGTCCACGCCCACGCCTTCGAAGGGCGTGGCCGACGCGCGCGCGCCGCGGCTGCCCCTGAAGCTCGGCGTGCCGTTCCCATGTGGCGTGAGGGTGCGCGTCAACTGCGCCTACGGGCCGAGCTGCTCACCGGCCCATCGTGGCCACGATCACTTCGCGCTCGACATGTCCCGCCGGCAGGCTGGCGGTGGACGTGGCCTGGCGGTCGTCGCGGCGGCCCCCGGGGTCGTGACCTACGCGGGCTGGGCGCTCGGACGCTGGCGCTACTACGGCCAGATCGTCGTCGTCGACCACGGCGTGCGCTATCAGGGCAAGCCCCTGCAGACCCTCTACGCCCACCTCCACGCGGTGTCTGTCAAGGTCGGCCAGCGGGTGGACCGTTCGACCGAGCTCGGGACCCTCGGCGGATCCAGCCGCGGCGAGCTGCGCCGCCTCGGCGCGCATCTGCACTTCGTGGTCTTGGCCGGCAGCGGATCCCTCTCGGGCCGCCGGTCGCTGCGCCCCGAGCCCCTCGGCCGCTACCGCGGCCTGCGCCGCGGCAGCGTGATGGTCGCCTGCGAGAAGCTGCCCATCGCGCTAGCCCCTCGCCGCGCGAGGTAGGCGAGAGCGGTCTAGAGCGCTGATCCGCTTACCTCCCGTCGCCGCGCTGGTCTGCGACATCCCAGCGGTTGCTGCTCGTCGACCTGGTCTTGGCCGGTCCGCCGCTCGTCGACCTGGTCTTGGCGGGTCCGTCGATCGGCGACCAACGCCAGGCGACCGAGGCCATCGGGACGCGGAGAGGCGACGCGTCATCGCGCGCCCCGACGACGGCCGAGCCAGGCCTCATGCGCTTCAAAGGGCATTGAGTTCGAGGGTATTTGGGTGGTATGCAAGAGAGGCAGCACCAGGAGGACCAAGATGGCAGCAAGAGGCTACGTCGTGATCGACACCGAGGGATGTAAAGGCTGTAACCTCTGTGTGATCCACTGCCCGACCGATGTCCTCGAGTTGAACAAGACGGATACGAATAGCTACGGTCTGCACTACGCCGTGATGGTCGCCGAAGAGAAGTGCAACGGGTGCATGAACTGCTCCCTCGTCTGCCCTGACGCCGCTGTCACCGTGTATCGCGCCGCCAGCTGAATCGAAGACCATCGGGATGCGAAGGCCGGGGGGTGCGAAGGCCGGGTGATCCTGGATGACGTACACATCGAGAGGGGCTCTCCTGCGCGGTGTTGGAGGTGAAGGGAGGGCGCGGGCGCTTGCCGGATTGAGGAGTACCGGCCATGGCGCTTCGGATCTTGGTGATCAACCCGGGCTCGACGTCCACCAAGACGGCGCTCTTTTCCGATGAGCGTGAGCTGGCTCGGGACAACATCTCTCATCGCGTCGAAGAGCTCGCGGCCTTCGCCCGGGTTGGCGATCAGCTCGAGATGCGCAAGACGCGCATCTTGGCGTTCCTCGCTCGCCAGGGCCACGCCCCCGCCGAGCTCAGCGCCGTGGTCGGCCGCGGCGGGCTGCTCGCGCCGATCGAGGGCGGCACCTATCGCGTGAACGAGGCGATGCTGCGCGACCTGCACGCCGCCGAGCGTGGCGAGCACGCCAGCAACCTCGGCGCGATCATCGCCCACGCGATCGCCCAGCCGGCGGGCAAACCCGCCTTCATCGTCGATCCGGTGGTCGTCGACGAGCTCGCGCCTCCGGCGCGGCTCTCGGGCTTGGCGGGGCTGCCGCGGGTCAGCATCTTTCACGCGCTGAACCATAAGTCCGTGGCGCGTCAGGCGGCCGCGACGTTGGGCAAAGACTACGGGGCTTGCCACTTGGTGGTGGCGCACCTCGGCGGGGGGATCAGCGTCGGCGCCCATGCCTCGGGCCGCGTGATCGACGTCAATCAGGCGCTCAACGGTGAGGGCTGTTTTTCGCCCGAGCGGGCGGGGACCTTGCCCTCCTGGGATCTGGCGCAGCTCGCCTTCGAGCACGCCGACGGTGCCGAGCGACGCAAGACGCTGCAGAAGATGATCTGCGGCAAGGGGGGCCTGGTCAGCTACCTCGGCACCAACGATCTGCGTGAGGCTTGGGCTCGCGCCGACAGCGGCGACGAGCAGGCGCATCTCGTGATCGAGGCGATGGCCTGGCAGATATCGAAGGATATCGGGGCGATGGCTGCGGTGTTAGGCGGTCGTGTAGACGCCGTGGTGCTCACCGGTGGGTTGGCCCACGACCAACGGTTGACCGAGAGGATCCGGCAGCACGTGGGATGGATCGGCGAGGTGCTGGTGGTCCCCGGGGAGGCCGAGATGGAGGCGCTCTGCGAGGGCGCCCTGCGCGTGCTTCGCGGTGAGGAGCGCGCGCGAGCCTACGAGCCCGAAACCGATGAGCAGCGAGAAACGATCAGCAGCGAGAGGTGTCTTCGTGAACACCTGCGATAGCGCGAGGAGCGACGTGACGCATCAGGGGCCGATCCGTACCTTCGACCAGATGGTCGAGCACGTGAAGAGCAGCATCAAGACGCCAAGCATCGCGATCGCGGCTGGACATGACCGCAACTGCCTCGAGGCCAGCCTGCGCGCGATCGACGCCACCGGCTGCGAGATCACCATCGTGGGCGACTCACGGCGGATCGAGAAGGTCTGCGGTGAGCATGACCTCGACAGTGGGCGCTTCGAGGTGCTCGACGAGCCAGATGATCTGCGCGCCGGTCAGCGAGCCGTGGAGATGATCCGCACCGGGCGCGCCAAGGCGCTGATGAAGGGCGTCCTCTCCACCGATAAGTACATGAAGTGCGTCCTCGACAAGGAGAAGGGGCTCCTGCCGAAAGGGGGGTTGCTGACCCACCTCTCGGTGATGCAGCTGCCGGCTTACCACAAGCTGCTCTTCCTCTCGGATGTGGCGATCGTGCCGAACCCGACGCTCGAGCAGAAGGGCCAGATCATGAGCTACGCCGTCGAGGCGGCGAAGCGCTTCGGGATCGAGCATCCCAAGGTGGCGCTCTTGGCCGCCTCGGAGAAGGTCAGCGAGCGGATGCCTGCGACGATGGAGGCCGCCGTCCTGTCCAAGATGGCAGAGCGTGGCCAGATCGCGCCGGGCGCGATCGTCGACGGCCCCCTCGCCCTCGACGTCGCGATCTCGCAGGAGGCGGTCGAGATCAAGGGGCTGGAGTCGGCCGTCGCGGGCGACGCCGACGTGCTGATCTTCCCCAACATCGAGACGGGGAACGTCTTTTATAAATCGCTCACCGCCTTCACGAAGGTGAGGGTCGGGGCGGTCGTGGCTGGGGCCACGGCTCCCTGCGTGCTGACCAGCCGCGCCGACTCCGACGACAACAAATTCGTCTCAATGGTGCTCAGCTCGATCCTTGGCTAGAGCGCTGAACCTTACGCGATGTGCGACGACGGCGAAGCGGGTGTCGGGAAGACACCCTCGACCTGCGTCGAGAAGGGTCTCGACGACGACAGCAACGGATCCGTCCGTCTGCGCGGCCCCGCGCTCATGCGCACGGAGCGTGCGTACCGATAATGCTCGGGGGGGAAAGGCGGGGGCGACCGGGATCCGTAGGGGGGGTCAGCTCACCAAGCCAAGGCCAAGCTGGATCGCCTTCTCGTTGAGCGGGATCAGCTTGTGGTGGCGGGCCGGGAGGGTGTCTTTCAGCGCGATCAGCAGCGAGTCGGGCTTGACCACCTGAATCAGACCCACCAGCGCGCCGAGGACCAGCATGTTCATCACCTTGACGTTCCCCAGCTCGCTGGCGGCTTTGTCGATCGCCGGGAGCGGGAAGATCCTGATGTCCTCGCGGGTCGGGGGCTCTTTGATCGTCGAGTTTTCCCAGATCAGGATGCCGCCCTTTTTGACCTGCGGTTCGAACTTATGCAACGAGGGGAGATTCAGCACCACGGCGACGTCGTACTCGGTGACGATCGGTGAGCTGATCACCTCATCGGAGATGTTGACGATGCAGTTGGCGGTGCCGCCGCGCATCTCGGGGCCATAGGAGGGCATCCAGGAGACCTCGAAGCCCTCTTTCATCGCGGCGTAGGCCAGCAGCTTGCCCATCGAGAGCACGCCCTGACCACCAAAACCGGCAAAGATCATCTCTTGGAGCATCGCGTACGTCCTTCCTGCTCGTTATCGTGTCGCCACGCCGGCGAAGGGGCTACTCGGTCTTGGCGGCCGGTTTCTTGGTGACGTCTTTGAAAACGCCCAGCGGGAAGTAGGGCAGCATCCGGTCGCGGATCCAGTCGAGGGACTGCTCCGGCGTGCACTTCCAGCCCGAGGGACAGTTCGAGGCGACCTCGATGAAGGTCGTCCCGAGGCCCTTGCGCTGGATCTGAAAGGCCTTCTTGATCGCGCGCTTGGTCCGCCGGGTGTTGGCCGGGTTGTCACAGGTCACACGCTGCGAGTAGGCCACCCCATCGAATTGCGCGACGAGCTCGGCCATCTTCAGCGGCTGGCCGACCTTGACGGGATCGCGCCCATAGGGCGACGTCGAGGTGCGCTGACCCTCGAGGGTCGTTGGCGCCATCTGGCCGCCGGTCATCCCGTAGATGCCGTTGTTGATGAAGACGAAGGTGAAGTTCTCGCCGCGGTTGCAGGCGTGGATCGTCTCCGCCGTGCCGATGGCGGCGAGGTCGCCGTCGCCCTGGTAGGAGAAGACCAGCTTGTCGGGGAGCATCCGCTTGATCCCGGTGGCCACCGCGGCCGCGCGCCCGTGGGCGGCCTCTTGCATGTCGACGTCCATGTAGTCGTAAGCGAAGACCGAGCAGCCCACCGGGCAGACGCCGATGATCTCGTGTTGCAGCTCCATCTCGTCGACGAGCTCCATCATCAGCTTGTGCACCGTGGAGTGAAAGCAGCCCGGGCAGTAGTGCATGCGCTTGTCTTTGAGCGCGTTGGGCCGCTGGGCGACTACCTTGTATCCGTCTTTCAACATCGCGTCGCTCCTACCGCTTGCTCTCGATGAACTCGATGATCTCTTCCGGGGTTGGGATGATGCCGCCGGTGCGCCCATAGAAGTGGACAGGCTTGCGTCCTTCGACAGACAGCCGCACGTCCTCGACCATCTGACCGCAGCTCATCTCGATCGCGAGGAAGAACGTTGTCTGCGCCTTGGCGGCCAGCTCCGCGATGCGCTCGGCCGGAAAGGGCCAGAGCGTGATCGGACGCAGCAGGCCGACCTTTTGGCCGTTGGCGCGCGCGAGGTCGACGACCTTACGGCAGATGCGCGAGGAGAGGCCATAGGCGACCAGCACGATCTCCGCGTCGTCGGCCTGATACTCTTGAAAGCGCACCTCGTTTTCGGAGATCTCGGCGTACTTCGCCTGAAGGTGGTTGTTCTTCGCCTCCATCTCCTCGCTCTGGATGTAGAGCGAGGTCAGGACGCGGGACGCGCCGCCCTGCGGCTTGCCGCGCGTCGCCCAGGGCTTGTTCGGCTCGTAGGGGATCGGCGCTGGCAGGACGACCTTCTCCATCATCTGGCCGATCGAGCCATCGGTGAGGATCAGCGCGGGCGTGCGGTACGTGTCGGCGAGCTCGAAGCCGAGGATCGCCAGATCGACCATCTCCTGCACCGAGTTCGGGGCCAGGGTGATCATCCGATAGTCGCCGTGGCCGCCGCCCTTGACGGCTTGGAAGTAGTCGCCCTGGCTGGCCTGGATCGTGCCGAGCCCGGGGCCGCCGCGGACCACGTTGACAAAGAGGCAGGGGAGCTCGGCGCAGGCGATGTAGGAGATGCCCTCTTGCATCAGCGAGTAGCCCGGCGACGAGGTCGAGGTCATGACCCGCGCCCCCGCGCCAGCGGCGCCGTAGAGCATGTTGACCGAGGCGACCTCGCTCTCGGCCTGGAGCAGCACGTAGTCATGCTTCGGCTCCTCCATCGCCAGGTACTCGACGATCTCCGACTGAGGCGTGATCGGATAGCCGAAGTAGCCCTGCATGCCAGCGCGGATGGCGGCCTCCGCGATGGCCTCGTTGCCCTTCATGAATCGTACGTCTTCGCTCATATTTGCTCCCATACGGCTATCTCACGAGCCCGGGGGGGCCGGGTGCGCGAGTCGGGATGGCTCGCGGCCGTCTGCTGCGCGCGAGCCTCGTTGCTCGGCCACGCGAGGAGACCGAGCGGGCCTACAATCGCGTGGAAAAGGAGCCGTTACAACGGTCGACCTGCGCGTCGTCTTGACACCGGCGTCAATATGCTGGGCGAGGGTGCATGCTGGCGGCAGCCGGGCCTCGGAGGCGTCAGCATGGTATCAACGGGGTGTGGCTTGTCGTCTGCGATGAGGTGAGCGGATCAGACGACGGCTGATCGCGGCGCTGACCCTCGCGCCGATGGTGGTCGCGGCCTGCGCGGCCCCCCCTTCCTCGACTTGGATCTGCTCGACTTGGGTCCGCGCGACCTGGATCATCTGTTAGGGTCTCCTGCAGCGTCCGCTCGTGCACCGGGTCTCGTCGATCGTCCTCGGGTGGGCTGCAGCTCCTTGACTGTGACGGGAGGACTGAGGATGAGACGAACGCTGATGGACGCCTGCCTCGTGCTGGCCACCGGGGCTTTGTTGAGCGTTGCCCAGGGCTGCGGGCCGAAGACCTTCAAAGACATCATCGACGGGGAGTTCGATCTGCCCCAGGGCGAGGTCGCGGCGCTCAAGTCGATCGTCGAGAGCTCGCCTCTGAAGCCCGAACAGGTCAAGGTCTTCAAAGACTACGCGATCTGCTACTCGTGCCCAAAGATCGTGATCCGCGATGGACACGTGGGCGAGATCACGCTTCGCAAGGCGGGCGTGACCGCGATCGACGGCCTGGGCAAGCTGCCAATGGTGACCAAGGTCGACCTCTTCGGCAACACGATCAGCGCCGCCAGCGGCTTCTGCGGCGCCAACAAGCTGCGTCAGCTCGATCTGCGCCGAAACCGGATCGCCAAGCTAGCTCCAGGCGCTGGCTGCCAATCGCTCCAGACGCTGCAGCTCGACAACAACGCGTTGACCTCGTTGGCCGGCCTGTCGGGGATGCCGCAGCTGAGGAAGCTGACCCTGCGCGGCAACAAGCTCGAGAGCGCCCGTGGGCTTGGGAGCCTGCCGAAGCTGATCCGGCTCGATCTGAGCCAGCAGCAGCTCGTGAGTCTCGACGGCCTCGCTGGGGCCAAGCGGCTCTCGACGGTCATCCTCGACGACAACAAGCTGACGAACCTGGCGGGGCTCGAGAAGCTGCCGCAGCTGCGCACGCTCTCGGCCAAGCGCAACACGATCTCGACGCTGAAGATCGGTGGCCGCGCCCACCTGCGCACCCTCACGGTCGACAACAACACGCTGACGAGCCTCGACGGCCTCGAGAGCTACCCCGATCTGCAGAAGCTCTCGGCGAAACACAACACGATCGCCTCGCTGGCGCCGATGACCACGATCCGCCTGCTCAAGGTGGCCCACCTCGACTACAACGCGCTGACGAGCTTGGAGACCCTCGCCGGCGAGGCGACGCAGCCGCCGGAGGCCCCCGAAAAGGCGCGGTCGAAGAGGTCGAAGAGGTCGAAGAGGTCGAAGAGGTCGAAGAGGTCGAAGAGGTCGAAGAGCCGTCGTCGCGGGGGCATCGCCTTATCGCTGAGCGGGGGCGGCACCTCAAAAGGGGCTCGTCGGCTGCACCACCGCGCGCTGCGCACCTTCACGGCGAGCCATAACACGATCGCCTCCACCCGCGGCATCGAGCAGGCCACGTCCTTGCGTACGCTCGACCTCTCGAACAACCGGCTGACGAACCTGCAGAACCTCCATCTGCTCTTCTTGCTCAAGGAGCTGATCGTCAACCACAACCAGCTGACGACGATCCGCAGCGCCGGCGATCTGCGGCTGCTGAAGGTCTTCATCGCCCACCACAACAAGCTGCGCGACAAGCGCGAGCTGGGCTTCATCGGCAGCACCGGGCGCCCGCGCTACACGCACTACGACTTCCGCCACAACCTGCTGATGGGCGTCCCCGCCCTGATGCTCTATCGCGGCGTCTCGCGCAGCGGGACCTACGTCGTCGGTGGCTATCGTCGCCGCCACTACGGCGGCTACCGCGGCAGTCGACGCTACGGCGGCGGCGGCGGCTACCGCTACGGCAAGTAGCGCGCGCGGTCGGTGGCACCGCGCGCCCACCCCGCCTCGTCACGCCGTCTGCGCGCTGGCTCGACGGGGTCGTGGTGATGGCCTATCTGCTGGGCACGCTGGCCATCGGTCTGCGCGCTTCGGGCGCTTGGGCTACTTGCAGCAGCGGAAGCCGGTGGAGTAGTCGGCGTAGCTCGTGTTGTGGGCGGTGGTCTTGTAGAGGCAGCCGTTTCCGTTGACCTTGGTGTCGACGTAGAAGCCGCCGCGGAAGGTTCCGCTGGGGTTGGACGTCCACTCGTGGAGGTTGCCCATCATGTCGAAGGCACCCTCGACGGTCTTGCAGCCGGCGTGGTGCCCCGTCTTCGCCAGCCCATCGGGGAGCTGGTTGATGCAGGGGTGGCTGAGCTTGGACCAGATCCAGTTGGCGCTGGTCTCGAAGTACTGCACCACCGGGTGACAGCTGCGGGCGTCGTTGCAGACCCCGGGCTGGCGGGTGTTGCCATACGGGTAGGTCTGTGAGCTCGAGCCTCGGCAGGCCCGGAGCCACTCGCTGTCGCTGCAGAGGCGCTTTCCGGCGCTGGCGCAGGCAGCCGCCGCTTGCGTCTGGTTGATGTAGGCTTGGGGGACGGCGCCCGCGACGCTCAGGGCGCGCACCGTGGCGCTGCCGGGTGACCGAAAGGGCGACCACGGCCCCAGCGCGCCGCCAGCCTTCACCTCGACGAGCATCGCCTCGTAGCGGTCGATGCAGAAGGTGTCGACCTTGGCCATCCCGGGCGGGCAGCCGGGGTCTCCGGCGGCCTCGGTTGGCACGCCGTTGACGGTGGGGAAGACGCCGGCTTTGCACGAGGGCAGCGGGTTTTGCAGGCAGCCCCCCGGGGAGGGGCCGCTCACGGCGGTGACGGCCAGCGTATAGGGCCCAGCTTTGACCGTGCCCTGGCTGTCGACCCAGGTGTCGACGGCGATGTAATGCGTCCCCGACGCGAGCTTGACCTCGACGGCGATGTTGTCGCGATGGGTGCAGCTCGTCGGCGAGAGCGCGGTCAGCAGGTGGACGTCGACGTCGACGCCGTCACCCGCCACGTCGTCCACCGCCACGCGCACCGTGGTCTCTTGGGCCAGCGTCAGCTGGTAGACGACCTCTCCACCGCTCTCGTCGGTCTGCGGCGCGCAGCTGTAGCTGTTGGCGCTGTCGGCCGGCGCGCTCTGGGTGTTGGCGCTGTGGGTGTAGGGGAGGGCCCCGATCGGGATCGGGTTTTGCCAGCTGCCCAAAGGAGCCCCGGCGCTGTCGACGGGGAGGGGGCCGTCGGCCGCCGGTGTCTGGTCTGCGGCGCCGTCGGCTGGGACGCCGGCGTCGACCAGGCCGCGGTCAGGCTTGCCATGATCGGGGTGATGGATCCGGCGAGCGTCATGAGGCGCGGCGTCGCCGCGACGCTGACTCGGGGTGCCGTCGCAGCCGACGCTGCCGAGGAGGAGGGCGCAGAGGGCAGCGCTGAGTGGATCTGAAGCACGCATGGAGGGGATTACACGCATGGAGGGGATTATCTGATGGAACGCGCCGATGGGGAAGGCCTCTCGGGCGGTCGTCGACGCGGTCGCGGGCAAGGTGCTGGGCGAGGTGCTGGGCAAGATCGGCGAGGCCACGCCGAAGCTGAAGGTCCGCGTCAAGGGGATCTCGCTCACCGTGCCGCGCCGAGACCGAGAACATGGGTTCACGATCGGGTCATCAAAGGGCGTTCACGCCCTCCCCGATCCAGGTCAACACGACATGATATTATTGGTGTTGTCTGTGTCCTAAGGGCGGCACGGTGCTTGCTTGGTTCGTGGGTGGTGCAGCGGCGTCAAACCCAACCGCTGCCCGGCTCTACCAGGAGGACTCGGATGAAAACAGCGGTCCTTTCCCTCGCCACCGCTGCTCTCCTCGTGACGTTGGCCCCAGCCGAGGCCGCCGCGCAGTGCTGTCATAAGGAGACGGTGCACGTCTACGAGTACGGCCCGGTCTACCGCGTCAAACGCCTGCGCCGCGTACGTCGCGTCCGGCCCTGGTATCCGCTGAGATGGGCCGCCGGCGTTCACCTCACGGGCGTGACGACCAATCAAGAGCTCAACGATGAGGGCGTCGCCCTCGGCGGCATTGGCGGTCACCTGCGCTTCCGCAACGGTCGCTTTGGCTCAGAGGTGGCTTTTGACGTGATCGGCAACTCGTTTCTCGACGGCGGTGTGCAGCGCGTTTCGGTGCCGGTGCAAGCGTCCGCGTTGCTCTACATCATCCCGCGAGGCGTGTTCAACCTGTACCTCCTCGGCGGTATGCAGCTGGTCTTCACCCACGTCGAGTGGGATTTGCCGAACCTCTACACCGACCAGACCTTCACCCAGTTTGGTTTGCACGCCGGCGTTGGCGGCGAGCTGAACCTCGGCCGCTACGTCGCCCTCACCGCGGACGTTCGCTTCTTCGGCTTGCTACGCAGCGACGAGAGCGGTGACGGGACCTATTACCAAGGCATCGATCAGGACGCCGTCGTCCCGCATAAGGTCAGCGGCGCTCAGATCAACCTCGGCGTCTTGCTCCGTTTCTAAGAGCACCCACCCCTTCCTCCCGTTGCCGCGCACAGCACCGCCGGCCGCGTTCTCGAGCGCTGATCAAACGTCCCTCCCGTCGCCGCGCCGGTCTCGCGCCTCGCTCCCTCGCGCCTCTCCCGCCCCCTCTTCACCTCTTCGAGCTTCCCCACCCCTTCCTCTCGTCGCCGGGCACAGCGCTGCCGGCCGCTTTCGAGGCCTCAGAACGTTCGCCACACCACCCGTAGGGCTGATGTCTTCGGCTACGGAATCGGCACAGCAGCTCAGCACCCGGCTCGGTCCCGAATGTGTGGGCGAGCTCCTAAGATGGCCTGACATCCGCCCATCCGCGGTGTAGAAAGCGCTCTATGAAGTCGATGACCGGGTTTGGGCGTGCGGCGTTCGAGGTCTCGGGGCGGCGCTACCGGATCGAGCTGCGCGCCGTCAACAGCCGCTTTTTGGACCTCAAGCTGCGGCACCCCTGGAATGACGCCGCTTTGGACCATCTGGTGATGAAGCGCCTCAAGGGCGTCCTGACGCGCGGCCGGGTCGACGTCGGCGTGTTCGAAGAGGGCGTCACGGCGGACGGCGCCGCGTTGGTCCTCGACCTCAACCTGGCCGCCCAGCTAGCCCGGGCTGTGGAGGAGCTGGGCGAGCTGCTTGGCGGCGATCGAGCCGCGGCGGCGAGATTGCTGACGCCACCGCGGGAGCTGCTGATGGCGAGCGCGCCGCCAGCGGACGATCTGCAGCGAGCGCTCCTCACCGCGGTGGACCACGCCCTCGAGGCCCTGGTGGCGATGCGCCAGCGTGAGGGTGGGGGGCTTCAGCGCGACCTCCAGCAGCATCTGGCCCATCTCGAGCAGCTCTCGGTCGACATCGCTGCGCGCGCCGAGGTCGAGCCCCTTCGGGTGCGCCGACGCCTCGAGCAGCGGGTTGCCCAGCTCGAGCTTGCCAAGGGGTGCGACGACGCCCGGATGGCCCAGGAGATCGCGCTGGTGGCCGAGCGCTCTGATGTAAGCGAAGAGCTGGCGCGGCTGACGATCCACGCGGGGCAGCTGCGTCAGATGCTCGAGAGCGTCGAGCCGATCGGCCGCAAGCTGGAGTTCATGTTGCAGGAGCTGAACCGCGAGGTGAACACCATCGCCTCGAAGACCGGCGACGCGGAGGCCGGCACGCTGGTGGTGGAGGCCAAGGCGACGCTCGAGAAGATGCGAGAGCAGGTGCAGAATGTCGAGTAACCAGGACGTGAGGGCCGCGCGCGGCTTGCTCTTCGTCGTCTCCTCGCCCTCCGGCGCAGGTAAGACGACCCTCTGCCGACGCCTCCAGGCGGAGTTTCCGAACCTCGCGTTCTCCGTCTCGGTGACCACGCGGCCGCCGCGAAGCAACGAGGTCGACGGGGTCGACTATCACTTCGTCCGTGTCGAGCGCTTCGAGGAGATGGTGCAGCAGGGCGAGTTCGCCGAGTGGGCCGAGGTCCACGGCAACCGCTATGGGACCGCCTGGTCGACGATCCGCGAGAACATCGAGGCTGGCCGCGACGTGCTCTTCGACATCGATTGGCAGGGCGCGACGGCCCTGCGCAGCAACAAGGAGCTGCGCAGCGACACCGTGATGGTCTTCGTGCTGCCGCCGAGCATGGACGAGCTGGCGCGCCGCCTGCGCTCGCGTGGGACCGACGCCAGCGACGTCGTGGAGCGGCGGCTCGCGAAGGCCAAAGACGAGCTGACGCATTATGGCGAGTATCACTATCTGCTCTTCAACGACGACGTCGACCACGCCTACGACGATCTCCGAGCGATCTACCGCGCAGAGCAGTGCTCGGCGGCCCGACAAACCCATCGAGCCGTCGCGCTCATCGACGAGATGCGTCAGGGTTCTCGAACGTCAGAATAGTCAGCGGTGCTCTTCGTCAGAATGGTCAGCGGTGCTCTTCGTCAGAATAGTCAGCGGTGCTCTTCGTCAGAAACGTCAGCGGTAGAAACGTCAGCGGTAGAAACGTCAGCGGTAGAAACGTCAGCGGTGCTCTTCATTGAGGGGTGGGCCGCGTGTGAGAGGCAGCCTGCCGCCCAGAGACGAGCTCGCCATCGCGGCATGTTGCCTCGACGCGCGGGCGGACTTAGACTAGCTCGTGGTTAGAATAGGGGCTTGCTCCCTCGTGACGCCCGAATTCGAAGAACATCTCACCGAGCTGCTCGACCAAGTCGTTGGGTACAACCCCAGCGCCGATCGCTCGCAGATTAGCAAGGCCTTCGAGGCCGCCTTCGACGCCCACGACGGCCAGACCCGCAAGAGCGGCGATCCCTACTTCATCCACCCCGTCTCCGTCTCGAAGATCATCGCCGAGCTAAAGCTCGACGTGCCGAGCGTCTGCGCCGGCCTTCTGCACGACTGCGTCGAGGACACAGAGATGTCCGTGCAAGACCTGCAGAAGGGCTTCTCCAACGAGATCGCCTTCCTCGTCGATGGTGTGACGAAGCTCGGCAAGTTCCCCTGGACCACGCGTGAGGAGCGTCAGGCGGAGAACTTCCGCAAGATGCTCGTGGCGATGGCGAAGGACATCCGCGTGATCTTGATCAAGCTGGCCGACCGCACCGACAACATGCGCACGCTGCAGCATATGTCGATGGACGGCCAGGACCGGATCGCGCGCGAGACGATGGACATCTACGCGCCGCTGGCCAACCGCCTCGGCATCTACTGGCTGCGCGCCGAGCTCGAGGACCTCTCTTTTCGCTACCTCTACCCCAACGAGCACAAGACGCTCACAAACGACCTCGAGGCCACACAGGAGCAGCGCGAGGCCTACGTAGAGGAGGTCGAGGGGATCCTGCGGCGCATCATGGGCGACAACGAGGTGCGCTGCGACGTGCAGGGGCGGCCAAAGAACCTCTGGGGCATCTACAACAAGATGCGCCACAGCAAGCGCACCCTCGACCAGATCTACGACGTCGTCGCCTTCCGTGTGCTCACCGACAGCATCCGCGACTGCTACGCGGCGCTCGGCGTGGTCCACGAGAAGTTCACCCCGATCCCGGGGCGCTTCAAAGACTACGTGGCGATGCCCAAGCCCAACCAGTACCAGTCGCTTCACACCTCATTGATTGGTCCGCGAGGCGAGCGGATGGAGGTGCAGATCCGCACCTACCAGATGCACCGCGTCTGCGAAGAGGGCATCGCGGCCCATTGGGTCTACAAAGAGGGGCGGGGGATCCTCTCCTCCGACGATCAGCAGAAGTTCGCCTGGCTGCGGCAGCTCGTCGAATTCCAGCGCGACCTGAAAGACCCCACCGAGTTTATCGACGCGGTAAAGATCGATCTCTTCGCTGACGAGGTCTACGTTTTCACCCCCAACGGCGACGTCAAAGCCTTCCCCGCTGGGGCTACCCCCGTAGACTTCGCCTACGCGATCCACACCGAGGTCGGCAACCACTGCGCCGGAGCCAAAGTCAACGGTCAGATGGTCCCGCTCCGGCATAAGCTCCGCAACGGCGACACCGTCGAGATCATCACCAACGCCAACCAGCGCCCCAACAAAGACTGGCTCAAGACCTGCTCCACGGCGCGGGCGCGCTCAAAGATCCGCCACCATATCCGCGCCGAGCAGCGCGAGCGTGGGCGGGCTCTGGGGCGGGAGCTGCTCGAGCGAGCCTTCCGTCAGGCCGGCCAATCGCTGAACAAGGCGCAGAAGCAAGGTGAGCTGAAGCGGGCCTCGATCGAGCTACGCTGTGGCAACAAAGAAGACGACCTCCTGATGCAGGTGGGCTTTGGCAAGGTCATCCCCGCGCAGGTGTTGAAGCTGCTCTTCCCGGAGATCGAGGTCGAGCAGAAGCCGGAAGAACCCAAGGGGCGGCTGCAGCGGATCAGCCGGATCTTCACCAAGGCCAGGCGCCGAGCGCCCAGCGGGATCCGCGTTCAGGGGGAGATGGACGTGTTGGTCCGCTTCGCCCACTGCTGCAACCCGCTGCCGGGCGACGCGATCACGGGCTTCATCACCCGCGGACGCGGGGTCACGGTGCACAAGATCGACTGCCCCAAGGCGCTCGATCTCGACCCAGAGCGGCGAATCGACGTCTCCTGGGATGGCGACGCGCAGGTTCAGCATCCGGTGACGATCAACGTCCACTCCTCGGATAAGCCCGGGCTGCTCGCAGAGGTGAGCAAGACCTTCTCCGAGCTGAAGGTGAATATCAGCCAGGCCAACTGCCGCGTGACGGGCAATGGACGGGCGATCAACACGTTCCATTTTCAGGTCGGACACTTGGACGATCTGAAAGTGGTGATGCGCACCTTGCAGAAGATCAGGGGCGTCTATTCGGTAGAGCGAGTCTGATAGTCGGTAGAGCGAGTCTGAGGGGACCTGCGAGGGGGGAACCCTGCGAGGGGGGACCTGCGAGAGCGCTGATCAAGGGTACCGAACCGAGGTCAACGGGTGACAGGTCGACGGGGTACGTCGACAAGCCTGAGTCGCTACTGGCCTGAGTCGCTACTGGCCTGAGTCGCTACTGGCCTGAGTCGCTACTTGGTGGGCGCCGGCTGACCGGGCTCACCGCAGGCTGCGAAGAGCTCATCGTAGCTGAGCGTGCTGGCTTTCGCCTGCGTGTTCTTACGGTTGCGGCCCATCTTGCGAAGCCGGGCGCGGCGCTTGGCGTTGGTCTTACGAGTCAGAGATGCCATGGGTCTTCTCTCCTAAGCGCGATTGTCTAGCGGATCGCGTTCGGGCTGTCAATTGGGCGATTCGGCGGGCTGCTGCGCACGTTGGTCGCGCAAGGTCGCCAATGGGTTCGCCCCGAGGCTTGTCATGGTATAGAATCCCAGCGTTCCCGATACGGCCGACCGTGGGCGCTACAGAGCTGCGCGACACGTCGTCCTCCCAAGGCCGGCGACCGGGCGTCATAAGAGGAAGCTGATGAGCGACGGCGAGATTTCCTGCCCGAAGTGCTTCAACAAGAACCCCCCCGGTGCGGCCTTCTGTGGCCACTGCGGCGCCGACATGCGCGCCAAGGGAGCCCCGGAGGGGGATGCCATGAAGAGCACGATGTTTGGCTATCAGGCCAACCTCGACGCTGAAGGGCTGGCAGCGGCGCCCGCGGCGGAGCCATCCCCCGCAGCGGCGCCCCCCGCCGCTGCAGCCACGGCTGCGCCTGCTGCCGCAGCGCCGGCCGCTCCGGCCACCGTTGGAGAGCACTTCTCGCTCGTCCCGCAGGGCCACCCCTTGCCGACGGGGACGCTCCATCCGGGGCAAGATACACGCGATGGATCGCAGGTCGCGGTGCTGCTCGTCGCTCCAGAGGTCTTCCCTTCCCCTCTCGACATGGAGCGCGCTCGTCGCGAGCTGCGGCAGCTGCAGAAGATCGAGAGCCCCAACCTGGTCAAGGTCCTCGACCAGGGTAAGAGCTCCGATGAACGGCTCTATGTGGTGATGGAGCCCGTTCAGGGCCAATCACTCGTCGATCTGCTCGCCGCCGACGGACCGATGGCGTTGCCCGCCGCGCAGCGGATCATCCGCGGCGTCGGCGTCGGGCTCTCCGAGGCCCAGAGGCTGGGCGTGATCCATCGCGACATCGCCCCTCATAACGTGCTCGTCGCCAGCGACGGTACGGTGAAGGTCTTGGGGTTTGGCATCGCGGCGCCGATCAAGCGCAACGTCTTCGGGACGGCGGAGTACATCAGCCCAGAGCAGGCCGCCGGTCGTCCGGTCGATCAGCGATCGAACATCTACAGCCTCGGCGCTCTGATGTTCTACATGCTCACGGGCGAGCCGCCGTTCACGGGCGAAGCGGAGAGCGTGCTCGAGCAGCACCAGAGCGCCGAGCCGCCATCACCGACGGACCGTCGCCCCGAGCTCGAGCTCTCGCCTCGCGCCGCGCAGCTGGTCGCCAAGGCGCTCGCCAAGAGCTCGAGCCGGCGTCACCTCACGTTGCGCCAGTTCCTCCGCGAGGTGGAAGGTCTCGACGGGGCCGACAGCGGCCAGGCGCAGGCTCGAGGCCAGACACCGACCTTCGAGACGCCGCTCCATGGCGTGACGTCTCTCTCGGGAGGCGAACGTCCGCCTTCTTCCGAGTATGTACCAGCGGTCGATCCCAAGGCGCAGATCGCGCCCGACGCAGCAGCGGTGACGCTCCCCGACACGGGGAGCGTCGAGCTCGACCCGTCGTCCTCGAGGAGCGCGGTGGGCGCTGCCGCTGGCGCCGCGATCGCGGGTGAGATGGCGGGCGGTGCCCGTGTGGCGCTCAAGCAGACCGACGAGACACCCGCCATCAAGAAGCCCGACAGCATGACGAAGCCCGACAGCGGCGCCGACGTTGGCGGAGCCGCCAGCGGCGGGGGTGGAGCGGGCAAGGGCGCCTTCCGCGAGACGATGTGGTTTGCCAAAGGTGAGCTCGAGTCGGCGATGGCCGAGTCGGGCGAAGCCGCCGAGGGCGCGGGAGAACTAGACGGGGTCGACCTTCAGGACAAGTACCGTGATGATGGTAGCCTCGACGAGGAGGCCAAGAAGCTCTCGCTGCGTACGGGCAACACCCAGATGATGAAGGCCGTCTCCATCCCTTCCGGGGCGCTCCCTGGCGAGAAGATGAATGAGGGTGAGTTCATCAGCGAGATGAACCGCGGCCGCAAGATCGGCATCTGGTTGGGGATCGGCTTCATGGTCCTCGCTAGCGTGGGGGTAGCGCTCTACCTTGTCTTCAGGTAGTCGGCGTCTTCAGGTCGTCTCCGTCTTCAGGTCGTCTCCGTCTTCAGGTCGTCTCCGTCTTCAGGTCGTCTCCGTCTTCAGGTCGTACCGCCCGTATGGCTCATGTCTTCGGCTACGAGAGCGGCGCGGCAGCTCAGCACCCGGCTCGGTCCTGAACGCGTAGGGGTGCTCTTGGTACTGCGACCCGGAAACGAAGCCAGCGGCGTCCGGGACCAGCGATCGGTCATCCCGCGTTTCCGGGGGGCTGTCCTTCGCTAGAGCTTGGCCAGGGCGTCGCTCTTGACCTTCAGCGTGAGCGTGCCGATCAGCACCTTGACCTCGCCCTTGTCGCTGGCGTCCTGAACCACGCCCGTCTTGCCCGCGAGCATACCGCCGGTGATGCGAACACGGTCGTTCTTCGCCAGGCCCTTGGTCTTCTTCTTGCGGTCTTCGGCCTTCAGCGTGTCGCGCATCGCCAGCTGGTCGTTCTCGCGGCTCCAGGCGATCGCGTGGAGCAAGGGCAGCAGCTGGTCGAGCGCCTCGCGGGCGGCGTCGGCGAAGTGCTCCGAGGCGACCGCTTCGTCGTCTCGCGCCCAGCCGCGGCTGATCGCGAGCCAGCTCTCTGAGCCGCCGAGGGCGCCGACGAGCTGCAAGAGCGCCTCATCGGTGAGCGCGGTCGCCGGGCACCAGCCGTCACCGCCTTCGATCCCGATCCGGAAGCTCTCAGGCAAGGCCGTGATCGCCGCGAGGAGCTTCTCGCGCTGGAAGAACTCCGCCGCGGAGCGCTCGAGGTTCTCGCGATCGACCTTGGCGTCGGCGTGGAGCTTGAGGCTCACCTCGACCTGATGTTCGTCGAGGATGACGGCGAGGAAGATGTGATGGCGCAGCGGTGAGGGGTCTTCCACCAGCGACGCCATGCTGCGGCCGCGACTGATGATCGCGTCGAGCTCGCGCCGCGCGTCTGCGTTTCGCGAGAAGAAGAGGTATTGAGCGTTGACGCTGTGCTGGTTCCAGAGCGCCGGGTGTTCTGCGCTGACCTCGTAGGTCAGCGGGGAGCCATCGGCAGAGGTCAGCCGTGGCGCCAGCTGCCTTCCGAGCAGCTCGAGCTTCTGCTTGACCTGAAGCCGCTCGAGGTTGAAGACGTTGCTCGCCCACTTGCGCCTCTGGTAGGCGTCGAAGTCCGCGTCTGTAAAGCCGGTGAACTGCACGGGCGGATTATCGTGCCGCCCCTCGGAGCTGTCAACGCAGCACCGCGCCCGATGTGCCTCTCGGCCGCGAAGGGGAGAGGCGGTCAGCCTTGGGGCGGCTTCTCTTCTTCAACCGGGATCGTGGACACGACGGCTGGCTCGTCTTGCAGACCGCCGGCGCCGCCGCCCTCGACGGGGATCTCGGCGTAGGCCGGGTCGAGCTGGGCCGCCTGCTGGGCGTAGGCCGGGTCGAGCTGGGCCGCCTGCTGGGCGTAGGCCGGGTCGAGCTGGGCCGCCTGCTG
>PDWJ01001924.1_pt1 | contig 23567 bp, 19 predicted proteins | sample 1430881 | NCBI WGS metagenome assembly PDWJ01 (sample SAMN01162460, study PRJNA174530) | Oral metagenome, whole genome shotgun sequencing project. | biome: Marine environment; feature: Marine mammal; material: Swab sample of the gingival sulcus; isolation source: swab sample of gingival sulcus... | reverse complement strand
TCGGTGGAGTAGTGTGCCGATATGAAAAATGTTAAAGAAGTCGTCAATTTGATCATGAATTTGGATATCGACTTGCGATTTGGAGTTAAACTTGCCATGTTTCATTTTGAGCCCTTTCTTATTGATTTTATTTTGAATAATAGCGATCCCACTATATATCAACAAGCAGGGCTCTTCAAGTTATTTATTGATTTATTTCAATATGTTATAGTATAAACTTGCATGATCTATCGAATCTCGAAAGTTGAGTTTTTTAAGCTTATGAAGGAACGCTACGAGACCAGAAAACCCACTATCATTATGACCAACCTGGGATTTGAAAAATGGTATGACATTCTCAAACCCAAGGATATGGTAGATGCCCTGCTCGACCGTCTCCGGCACCGTTGCTGTATCATTGATATCAATGGTGATTCCTTACAGACACTATTTATGTCGCACTTACCGGAAAAAGACAGGCCAAGTTTCTTTTTTCGGTAAGTGCGGCCACAGGTGGCCCGGGAAAGTTTTTTACGCAGCCTTCATATCTTATAGATCACTCTCTTCTCGGTGATAATGATATCCACATGCTTGTCATGGGACTCCATGGGAACCTGGGGAACCAATTGCCCCTCGAAGACCAGGCCGACCTTGCGGGTGGTGATGGGCAGGTCCGGTATGATACGGTCGTAATATCCGTCTCCGGATCCGATGCGTCCACCTTTCTCGTCCATGGCCACGCCGGGGACGATAGCGATGTCGATACAATTCAGAGGGACCGGTTTACACTTGTTCCGGTTCGGCTCCAGAATGCCGCGCGGTCCGGTAACCAAATCCTTGTTCGGATTGTCCACCTTCATCAGGGTCATGGTCGAGGTGGCGACATCGAAAGCGGGAAGCACCAGAATTTTGTTGAATTCGGCGGTGCGTTTGATGATGGCATCGGTGGCCACTTCGTTTTCGGCATTCACATAGAGCAAAACGATTCTGGATTCTAGGAAATTGGCGAACTCAAACAGCCGATTCTCGATGGAGCGGGTATGCGCCTTGAGTTCTTCGCCGGACATTGAATTGAAAAATGTTGATATATTATTTCGAATTTCCTGTTTTTTTTCACTAACTTCGTCCATTTAGGTCTCCATCCTGAATGATTGACTAATTGGACCACTTGGGATAAGGTTGCGGGTAATTTTGCTATCGGTGTTTACCTGTCGTCGGTAGAGTCGTTCACCACCCAAAAACGAACAGACACCGCTACCTGCAAGCCAATGTATGGCCCCATTAAATACAATCTGAAATAATAAGGACGAATATGCTGGAAATCAAGCTCGTCAGAGAAAATTTGGAACTGGTCAAAACTGCCATGCGGCACCGTGGCACTTCGGTTGACTGGGACACTTTCGGTGATCACGATGCGCGTCGCAAGCGTGTTCTTTCCGAACTGGAGGCGTTGCGTCACCAGCGCAACCAGGTGTCCGAACAGATCGCCCAGATGAAACACAGTGGAGAAAATGCGGATGACATCATCGCCACCATGCGCGAGGTTTCCACCCGGATCAAGGACTTGGAAAAACAACTGACCGAAAACGAAGCCGTGATTGACGAACTGATCATGGCCATGCCCAACATCCCCCACGAGAGCGTACCGGTGGGCAAGGACGAAAACGACAATACCGTGCTCAAAACCGTGGGACAGCCGCCGACATTTGCCGGTACCCCCCTGCCTCATTGGGACATCGGCGAGAATTTGGGAATCCTGGATTTTTCCCGTGCGGCCAAAATCGCCGGCGCCCGATTTCCGCTCTATCTGGGCATCGGTGCACGTCTGGAACGGGCATTGATCAACTTCATGCTGGATTTGCATACCGGAGAGCACGGGTACCGCGAAGTCCTGCCGCCGTTCATCGTCAACCGTAAAACCATGACCGGCACCGGTCAACTCCCCAAGTTTGCCGAGGACCTTTTCAAACTCGAAAACCTGGATTATTTTCTCATTCCCACAGCAGAGGTTCCGGTAACCAACATCCACCAGGATGAAGTGCTCGACGCAACGATGCTGCCCGTTTATTACACGGCCTATACCCCCTGTTTCCGTTCAGAGGCAGGCTCCTACGGCAAGGATACACGCGGGCTCATCCGGCAGCACCAGTTCAACAAGGTGGAACTGGTTAAATTTTCCCGGCCGGAGGCATCCTACGACGAACTTGAATCCTTGCTGGCCAATGCCGAAACTGTTTTGCAGCGTATCGAGCTGCCCTACCGAGTCATCACCTTGTGCACCGGCGATACCGGCTTCTCGGCTGCCAAAACGTATGACATCGAAGTCTGGATGCCCTCACAAGGGGTCTATCGGGAAATTTCCTCGTGTAGCAACTTCGAGGATTTCCAGGCCCGGCGGGCCAATATCCGATTCAAGGAAAAAGGCAAAAAAGGCACCCGCCTCGTTCATACCCTCAATGGCAGCGGGCTGGCCGTGGGCCGGACCCTGGCGGCCCTTTTGGAGAACTTTCAACAGGAGGACGGCTCCGTCGTCATCCCCGATGCCCTCAGACCTTACCTGGGCGGAATGGAAGCCATTGCCCCGTGAAACCAGACCTTTTCCCGAAAACCATCCGGCCTCACCTGATCCCGGAACCCGACGGTGAGCTCTTTTATCGCTGTCTGGAATGCCAAAGTGAACATGGCATCGACTCGCTGCTTTATACCTGTCCGCAGTGCGGCCACGTCCTGCTGCTGCAGGACCGCCGGTTCGACCGGCTCAAACGCATAGACGGGGAGACTTGGCAGCAGATCTTCGACTACCGAAAAATGCTCAAACAGCCTGCCCTGAAAGGCATCTACCGGTACCACGAATTCATCGGACCGGTGATCCCCCTGGACGCCGTGGTCTATCTGGGCGAAGGCCACACACCTGTGGTGGAAGCCAGCAAGGGGCTGCAAGAGAAGACCGGCATCCGCTTTTTCTATAAAAATGACGGCCAGAATCCCAGCGCCTCTTTCAAGGACCGGGGAATGGCCAGCGCCCTGAGCTACATCAACGCCCTCACCCTTGACGGAAAACTGGACGAAGTGCTGTCCATTTGTGCATCCACTGGCGACACGAGTGCGGCGGCAGCGCTGTATGCCGCGTATCTCAAACCTCATATAAAATCCGCCGTTTTGCTGCCCCACAAGAAGGTGACCCCCCAGCAGCTTTCCCAGCCTCTGGGCAGCGGGGCCGATGTATTCGAAATACCCGGGGTATTCGATGACTGCATGAAAGTGGTCGAAGCCCTGTCCGAACGATACAACGTGGCCCTGCTCAATTCCAAGAACGCCTGGCGCATTCTGGGCCAGGAATCCTACTCCTATGAAATCGCCCAGGATTTCGACTATGCCATGGCCGACAAAGTGGTGGTGGTGCCCATCGGAAATGCCGGCAACATTACCGCCGTGATGAGCGGTTTTCTCAAGTTTTTCGAAATCGGCGTTATCAGGCACTTGCCCAAAATCGTCGGTGTGCAGTCAATACATGCCAACCCGGTGTATCGCTATTACAGCCAGCCCGAGGATCAGCCTAGGAAATTCGTTCCCATGACCGTTCGCCCCAGCGTGGCCCAGGCGGCCATGATCGGAAACCCGGTATCCATGCCCCGGGTGATCCACCTGGTGGACCGCTACAATCAGGCGGCCGGATGCCGTCGCGTCACCTTCGTGGAGGTGACCGAACAGGCAATCATGGACTGGCAACTCACGGCCAACCGTTGCGGCCACATCGCCTGCACCCATGGCGGAGAATCCCTGGCCGGTTTGCAAATCGCCATCACCGACGGCTTCGTGGACCCCGCAGACACGGCCATCGTCGATTCCACGGCGCATGCACTCAAGTTCTCCGGCTTCCAGGACATGTATTTCAACAACCAGTTCCCGGAAGGTTTTGCCGTGACTCCGGACCCGGCCCTGGTCAATCGACCGCGTTACATCCATCCAAAGCACCTCAAACAGGTGCCGGCGCCCGGAAAACCCCTGGACACGGAAGCATTTTCCGCATTTGTGGATGCCGTCTCGCAACAGATTGCCGAGGACCTGGGCCTGAAACCCAAGGGCTGACACGGCGCCGGGAAGATGAAGCGGGGGGGCATCGATTGCTATCTGCAAGGTTTCGGCCAACACAAAAAATGGACAGGCTAATACGTATGAAAAACCTGATTTGCCAAGCGATTACCGGTCGGCTCTGGCTGCCGGTCGCGGTGCTGCTGCTTTTGAGCACCGCCGCCGACATTCACGGCGCCATGCTCTACAAGAACTATGTGGTACGCTATGATCGTGGATGGGACATCCTCTGTGATCCGTATCAAATCCAAAGGGGTGACTGGGTACTGAAGATCTTCCGCCAGAAAGGGGAAATCGCCAACGCCGATTTCAGGGAGTTTCTGGGTATCTTCCAGCGCCTCAACCCACACGTGAAGGACATCGACCGTATCCGGCCCGGCCAGGTAGTGGATATTCCCCTCAAAAAGCTGGCCCAGGGAAACCTGCCGGGGCAATCCTCAGGCGTGGTCACGATTCCCTTCGTGATGCTCAACAAACCCATGGAAAAAATAGAAAAACACACACGCTCGTATACGGTCAAAAGTGGGGATACGGTTTCCAGATTGATCACCAAGCATTTCGGTGGACGGTACGGGAATCTCACCTACAGCCAAGGGGTAAAGCTCTTTAAAGCTGCCAACCCGAATATTACAGACATCAACCGCATATATACCGGCCAGAAAATTTACATGCCCGACCCGTCAATCCGTGAGCAAAGCTGGTATCAATCCTTGTTTGACGAGGCCGGCAATCTGGTAACCGAAGGCGGAAAAGAGGCTGTCGAGAAACTGCCGGCACCCCTTCCCGCCGCCAATCCAGCGCCGGTGCCAGCCCCCCCGCAGGCGGCCCCATCGAAGGATATGGGCCCGGCCGCCGAGGCGGCGGCCGCCATGGGAGGCATCTTGCTGAACAAAGGCACCTACTTTCTTCCCATGCAGCAGGGATCGGATTTCGAGCTCGACCTATCCCGTCATTCGATGATCGACATGCAAAACGGATCCAAGGTGATCCTGACCCGCCAGGATCGGGTGATGAACGTCGACCTTCCCCTGATCCAGTCCTATTGGAAAGATGTCAAGGCGGTTAAAATCCCCGAAAAGGCAAACGCGCAACAGATTCTGGAGGCGGTCCTGTCGGCCTTCAGTGAGGAAGAAACCACAGACCAGTTGGCTTTCGATGACGGCGGCATCAATATCAGCGTCAGTGCCAAATGGATTCGTAGCGAAGCATCACCGGACGGCAGCGTTCCCCGGCACACCTGTATCACGCCGATCATGAGGGCGGCCCAGCAAACCCATCCCGCAGTGGTCCGCTACCTGGATCTAAACGACATCGTGATCAAGGATATCCTGGCCACCGATGCCGGCCAAGCAATGGCACCCGTGGTCGAAGATTTTGAACTGGACACGGTCAGCATCGATGGTAGCAGCCAGAAGGCATTGATCGCCGCCGTGGTCGAGCAGATGGGATTTCGCTATTCGCCTGACACCAGCATCAGTTTTCCCTATGCCGGCATACAAGTCAAGGCCCTGTCTAACCTGCTTTCCTTCGGCAATGGCAGGGACATCCTCGTTGATTTCGGCGATTTATACGGTGATGCGGTCGATGCCATCCGTCAGACCGGCCTGGACATACTGCAAATCAATGTTGAATCCGGCGCCGTTGAAATCATCCAGCAACTGTTGGATAAGGCGGGGATGACCTACACCCGATCACCGGTGCTGTACGGCGCGGACCGGCCGGCCAAATTCAACTCGGCCATCACCGTTTACGGCATTCTTGTAACCGCGGCCGACGGCCATAACCGCCTTTTTGTCGACAAAGCCGTGCCCGAAATGATCCAGCCGTTCATTCGCGATCAGGGCATCCAATTGATCCGCATTCAATCCAATTGACCGGTGCAGGACCGGGAAGAAAGTCGGTGTAATGGATTATTGTCCGGTCAATTGAAACTTATAAGGAGAATGACCATGTTACGTTGGCACTCATCAGCAATTTGTGCACTACTGCTCTTGGCGATGGTTGCCCAGGCGTGTGCTCCCATGGGGGAGAAAGCTGCCCAGGACAGGAAAAAGGCCAATGCCGCCCGTAACCTGGGTGAAGCCTACCTCAGCGAAGGCAACTACACGGGTGCCCTCAAGGAATTGCTCAAGGCTGAAAAGCTGAATCCCGACGATCCCCTTCTACACAACGACCTGGGGCTGGTTTACATGGCCAAGGACAAATTCAACCGCGCCGTGGGCCACTTCGAAAAAGCGATCGAATTGAAGCCGGATTACTCCCTGGCCAAAAACAATCTGGGCAGCGCTTATATGATTCGCAAAGAGTGGGACAAGGCGATCCCCATTCTGGAAGATGTAACCGGCGACATGCTTTACGCCACGCCGCATTTTCCATTGACCAACCTGGGATGGGCCTATTTCAACAAGGGCGACTATGCCAAAGCCCGGCGCTATCTCAAAAAAGCCCTCAAACTGAAGCCCGAATTTTTCCTCGCCCGCCTGCATATGGGACAGACTCATCTGGCCACCGGTCGCTTGCATCAGGCCCTCACCTTGTTCGAAAAGCTGGCCGAAGAACGCCCCCAGAACCCGGCACTGCTGCTGGCCCTGGGCAAAGCCTATCGAATGCTGGGTGATTATGACAGCGCCCGTCTGGCCTTAAAAGGGGCCATCGAATATACGGAAAACAACGAACTGGCTGTCGAGGCCTCCGAAGAATTGAAAAGGCTGTACCGCTGAGGCCTCTTAGAAATGGAGATGAAAAAATGGGTCAGCTTGAGGCACACATTGAACGAGGCGCTCGAATGCTGGGAGCGATGACCCCGGATTGATCACCGCGCAAGATCGCCCCATGGATGACGAAAAGGTGGCTTTGCTGGCGCGGACCACATCGAAAATGGATTGGACCTGGATATGCTGCTCGACCGGCTGCCCACGATCCCTTTGACGCCATCGACGGACGGGATCGGGCATTCTGTTTTTATTACCCGGACAATATAGCGCTGCTCCAAGGGGCGGCCTGGAAATCGTGCCCTTTTCCCCCTCGGAAGCCGGCCGGCGTGTGCCCGGGCCTTTGCGGAAACCTGCCTGAAATATCGTCACACAAGGAAAAGCTGGTATGGCACCGGCCCTGCATGAACGAATTGAGTCGGCGAGACCTGGTACCATGCCGCCCTTGTCCGCCTCCACGGGCGAACCCTGTATGCCTGGCATGGCCCGGGAGCACGGTGTCAAAAAATAAAAAAGCCTGTTACTATTCGTAACAGGCTTTATAAGTGGCGGGAGCGACGAGACTCGAACTCGCGACCTCCGGCGTGACAGGCCGGCGTTCTAACCAAACTGAACTACGCCCCCGAATCAACTTTTTTAAACAAGCTGGTAGGCGGAACAGGGCTTGAACCTGTGACCCCCGGCTTGTAAGGCCGGTGCTCTCCCAACTGAGCTATCCGCCCGTCTTTGAAAAAGACCTTCTTTTGTCTACTCCAAAAGAAATGCTTAGCTACCAATTCACCCCAACAAAGTCAAGCCAAAAATCACATAAAAATCACTTTTTAATTGATCGAAATGCGATCCGAATTGGCACTTTTTTCGGTGACCGGAATGGGCATGTCGTCGTTGGCAAACAGCCGCTCTCCAGCTGCCAGCACCAGGGCGTGTGCCAGGACTTCGTCCATGTGCTCAACGGTGATGATCTCCATCTGCCGCATGACTATTTTGGGAATGTCCCTAAGGTCTTTTTCGTTTTCCCGGGGTATGATGACCTTCTGGATCCCGCCCCGGTGAGCGGCGAGCAGCTTCTCCTTCAATCCGCCGATGGGCAGCACCCGGCCACGCAGGGTGATCTCGCCGGTCATGGCCACGTCCCGTCGCACCGGCCTGCGGGTCAGGGCAGACACCAGGGAAGTACACATGGAAATACCGGCGGATGGCCCGTCTTTGGGAATCGCACCTTCGGGAATATGGATGTGCAGATCCAGCTTTTGGTAAAAATTGCTGTCGATGCCCAGTCTCTCCGAGCGGGAGCGCACAAAGCTCACCGCGGCCTGGGCAGACTCTTTCATCACCTCGCCCAGCTTTCCGGTGATATTGAGCTTGCCCTTGCCGGGCATGGTCAGCGTTTCCACACCCAACAGCTCACCGCCTACCTGGGTCCAGGCCAGACCGGTCACCAGGCCGATTTGATCGGTCTCTTCGATCTGGCTGACCTTGAATGGCGGCGGCCCCAACAGGGTCGAGACGGTATTGGCGGAAATGACGTGCTTTTTCTCATCCTTGTTGTTGACGACCTTGCGGGCCGTCTTGCGACAGACAGACGAGATTTCGCGCTCTAGGTTGCGGACGCCCGCCTCGCGGGTATAGCGTTGGATGATCGTGTAAATGGCCGCCTTGGAAAAAGAGATATCCACATCCTTGAGGCCGTTGGCCTCAATCTGCTTGGGCACCAGAAACTCCTTGGCGATGTGGTACTTTTCCAGTTCCGTATAGCCGGGCAGGCGGATGACTTCCATTCGGTCCTGAAGCGGCAAAGGAATGTCCGGCAGGGTATTGGCCGTGGTGATGAACAATATCTCCGACAGGTCGTAATCCAGATCCAGGTAATGATCGTTGAAGCTGTAATTCTGCTCCGGATCCAGGACCTCCAACAGGGCCGAAGAGGGATCCCCGCGAAAATCCATACTCATCTTGTCCACCTCATCCAGGCAGAAGACGGGATTGTTTACCCCGGCCTTTCTCAGGGATTGAACCACTTTTCCGGGCATGGCACCGATATAGGTGCGGCGGTGGCCCCGGATCTCTGCCTCATCGCGCACACCGCCCAAAGACAGGCGCACGAACTTGCGGCCGGTAGCCCGGGCGACCGATTTTGCCAGGGATGTCTTGCCCACACCGGGGGGCCCCACCAGGCAGAGAATGGGACCGCGCAGTTTTTTGACCAGGGTCTGTACGGCAAGGTATTCAAGTATCCGCTCCTTGGGTTTTTCCAACCCATAGTGATCTTCGTTCAAAATCCCCTCGGCCTCGGTCAGATCGTTCCGGATGCGGCTTCGGTTGAACCATGGCAGGCTGATCATCCAATCGATATAATTTCTCACCACCGTGGCTTCGGCCGACATGGGGGTCATCATTTTGAGTTTCTTGAATTCTTGGCGGGCCTTGGAAGCGGCCTCCCTGGACATGCGTTTACGCTTGATTTTACGTTCCAGGTCCTTGAGTTCGTCGCCGTGATCCTCTTCGGCTCCCATCTCCTTCTTGATGGCCCGCATCTGCTCGTTGAGATAATAATTTTTCTGGGTCTTTTCCATCTGCTCCTTGACCCGGCCTTTGATGCGCTGGTCCATCTGGAAGACCTCGATCTCCAGCTTGATCAGTTTCACCAGCATCGACAAGCGCTTGCCCAGGTCAGTGGTTTCCAGCAGACGCTGTTTGTTTTCGAGCTTGAAGGAAAAATGCGAAGCCATCGAATCGGCCAGTTTGGACGGATCCGAAATCGCGGAGACCTTGGCCAGCAACTCTTTGGAGATGTTTTTGTTGATCCCGGCATATTCGCTGAAGCTGTCGATCACCGACCGCATCAGGGCCTCCATCTCCACCGTATCGCCGGGGTTGTCGGGAAGCACCGACAGCTCGACCTCGAAAAACTCTTTGTTTTCAAGGTAGCGATCCACACGGGCACGCTGTTTGCCCTCAATCAGGGCCTTGACCGTACCGTCGGGGAGTCGAAGCAATTGAAGCACCGTTCCGATCACCCCCACATCGCAGATATCCTTTTGCGTGGGGTTGTCCACGCCGGCATTTTGCTGGGTGGCCAAAAAGATGCGCTTGTCCTTGTTCATGGCATTGGACAATGCACTGACGGATTTGTTGCGGCCTACGAAAAGCGGCGCCACCATATGGGGAAAGACGACAATGTCCCGCAAGGGAAGCAGGGGCAACACTTCACCGGATGCATCGTCATCGGGATGCTTAAAAAATTTGGGGATATTAACCATATTGATTGTTACAATCCTTAATGCATCTTGATCGATCGAGCCAGAAGCCGCCCGTCGTCGCTACCCGGCCTGTTTCTTGGTCGGCTCGTAAAGCAGAATCGGCTCTTCCTTGTTCAACACGACTTCTTCGCCGATCACACATTCCTTGACGTCTTCCTTGGACGGAATTTCGTACATGATGTCCAGCATGCAGGACTCCAGAATGGCACGCAGACCGCGGGCACCGGACTTGCGCTTGAGGGCTTCGTCGGCAATGGCGGACAGGGCGCTGTCCGTCAGTCGGAGATTCACGCCTTCGATCTCGAACAATTTTTTGTATTGCTTGACAAGCGCATTCTTCGGTTCGGTAAGAATTCGTACCAGGCTCTCGGCACTGAGCTCGTCCAGTGTGGCGGTGACCGGCAGACGCCCGAGGAATTCAGGAATCAGCCCGAATTTGATCAGGTCTTCGGGTTGTACCTGCCTCAGGGTTTCGCCGAGGCTGCGCTCGGTTTCCTTTTTAACGCGGGCACCGAAGCCCATTAGCTTGCTGCCCATGCGGCGGTTGATAATCTGCTCCAACCCGTTGAACGTGCCGCCGCAGATGAAAAGGATATTGGACGTGTCCACCTTCACAAAGTCTTGCTGGGGGTGCTTGCGACCGCCTTTGGGGGGCACGCTGGCGGTGGTGCCTTCAATAATCTTGAGCAGGGCCTGCTGGACGCCCTCGCCGGACACATCCCGAGTGATCGAAGGGTTGTCCGACTTGCTGGCGATCTTGTCGATCTCGTCGATGTAGACGATACCGCGCTTGGCCTTTTCCACATCGTAATCGGCATTCTGCAACAAAGAGAGGATAATATTTTCCACATCCTCACCCACGTAACCGGCTTCGGTCAAGCTGGTGGCGTCGGCAATGGTGAAAGGCACGTTGAGAAAACGTGCCAGTGTTTGCGCCAGCAGGGTTTTACCGCACCCGGTGGGACCGATCAGAAGGATATTGCTCTTTTGGATTTCCACTTCACCAGAGTTGAGGGTCGAATCCAGTCGCTTGTAGTGGTTGTAAACAGCAACGGCCAGGATTTTCTTGGCCACATCCTGCTCGATCACGTAATCATCCAGATTGGCTTTGATTTCGGCGGGAATCATCAGGTTTTCGAATTCACCGGCCTCTTTTTCGTTTTCTTCTTCGATAATCTCGCTGCACAATTGTATGCACTCGTCACAGATGTACACGGCCGGTCCGGCGATCAGCTTTTTTACTTCCTTCTGATTCTTTCCGCAAAACGAACAGAACAGATTTTCATTGGGCTCGTCTTTTTTGGCCATCTCACGCCTCCGTATCGTTTAATTGATCCAGATCGTCCCGGTTGGTGATGACATGGTCAACGATACCATATTTTTTGGCTTCCGTTCCGGACATAAAATTATCCCGGTCCGTGTCACGTTGAACGTCCTCCACACTTTTCCCGGTGTGGTTCACAAGGATTTCGTTCAGGGCGTCCTTCATGCGCAGGATTTCCTTGGCCTGGATGGCGATGTCCGATGCCTGGCCCTGGAACCCGCCCATGGGCTGATGGATCATAATGCGGGCATGGGGCAATGCATAGCGTTTTTTGTCCGCGCCTGCGGCCAGCAGCAACGCCCCCATACTGGCGGCCTGCCCGATGCACACGGTGGTTACATCGGGTTTGATGTACTGCATGGTATCGTATACGGCCAGCCCGGCGGTGACCACGCCGCCCGGCGAGTTGATGTAAAGGTTGATGTCCTTGTCCGGATCTTCGGATTCAAGAAACAGCATCTGGGCAATCAGCAGATTGGCCACATCGTCGTTGATGGCGGTTCCCAAAAAGATAATGCGGTCTTTCAGGAGCCGGGAATAGATATCGTAGGCCCGTTCACCTCTGCTGGTTTGGTCGATGACCATCGGTATTAATGCCACGTCGGAATCTCCTGTACATCCGTTTCAGCCCCGTCGCCGGATTGCATTGATAATCGCTGGCAATGTGCTTGACGACGGGACCGCGGTTGGCTTTGCTGGCGGAAGGCTGTTTTCGCGAAAAGGCCCATTGAAAGGTCGCCGAAAAAGGCTTATTGGGCGTCCTCGGAAGCCGCTTTTTCAGGCTCCACCGATTCGATTTCATTCCTTTCCATTATAATCTTGATCGCCTGTTTTTCAAGTAAAGCGTGCTTAAAAAGCTCCAGCTTGTCACTGCTGCTCTGGTACATGCCCTTGATCACATCCACTGGTTGGTTGTAGGTTTTGGCCATTTCCGCATAGCCCGCTTCCAACGCTTCGTCAGTCAGCGCCATTTCTTCCTGCTGGATAATCTTGCCCAGAATCAGTTGCCGCTGAACCTGTTTTACGGCCGTATCACGATATTTTTCGGCCAGGCTTTCTTTTGAAATACCGGCCTCTTCGAAGGTTTTGTTGTGATAGGAAAAAGAACGTTCCGCATCGGCGATGATAGCGTCCAGCTCGTACTGCACCATCACATCAGGCACCTCGAATTCGGTACGTTCCAGAATCTGGCTGAAAATTTGCTCGTTGACTTCCTGTTCCGCCCGCTTTTCATATCCCTGGGTCAGGTTCTCGCGAATTTTGTCTTTCACCTCGTCCAGACTGCTGAATGGCCCAAGCTGCTTGGCCAGCTCGTCATCGATCTCCGGCAGGACTTCCTTACGGATATCCTTGAGCGTAACCTTGAAATCAATCGTCTGGCCGGCCAGTTTCTTGTTGAAATACTCGTCGGCGAAGGTGACGGTGATTTTTTTCTCGTCGCCCGCATTCATCCCCTCGATTCCCTTATCGAAATCCCCGGAAATGTGGGCGTCTCCCAGCCGGATCACGAAGTTTTCCATCTTCTGGGTCTCTTCGAAGGGCTTTCCGTCCTGAAAGCCTTCATAATCCAACTGCACGAAATCGCCCTCCCGGGCGGGGCGTGCTTCGTCGATGGGTTCGCGTTTTGCTAGGTTTTTCTGCATCATTTTCAGTTGCAGATCCAGCTCTTCATCACTGGCTTCGTACCGGGTCTGTTTGAGCTTCAGGCTCGTAAAATCGATATCGGCAATTTCCGGCTGAATTTCAACGGCGGCGTCAAAATGATAGGCATGGCCGGCTTCCAGCTCCGGCGGGTCCACGGTGGGTGAGCCGACGACCTTCAACCGGGTCTCTTTAAGCGCATCAATGTACGCATCCTGAATCAGCTTGCCGGTAACATCGGCCTGAACATCCTTTTTATATAAACGCTCGAGGACGCTGCGCGGTGCCTTTCCCGGACGAAAACCTTTTATCTTGGCTGTCTGCTTCAAGGTTTTGTAAGCATCATTTAGCGCGTTCGTTACATCTTTTTCGGGGACCTCGATATGCATCACTTTCTTGACGGAACTTTGATCTTCGACGGAAACCTTCATAATCATCCTTTCTGAACCCTAAACGAGACCCGATATCAGGCATCAACGCTTGCCGACCGACATTGACAGCCGGCCTCTGTCAGATAAAAAAGTAAGACCCCGACGCGCCAGGCATCAGGGCTCACGATACACCAATGAGACTCGATTGGTGCGAGAGGGGAGACTTGAACTCCCACTCTGTCGCCAGAGCTGGATCCTAAGTCCAGTGCGTCTACCAATTCCGCCACTCTCGCGTTAGAACCATTGTCAAGCTTACAGATCAAACCGCTTGACCGACTTGATCAACATGAACAAATAAACTGAACTCCGCAAAAAAATCAATTTAAAAAAATAATAATTCTATATTATTCTGTCAAGCTGTGTATGGATACTGCGGCCAAATACGATGATATTTTGCCACCTTCAAGGAAAAAGCGCTGACCCTGATCCGTTTTCCAGCGCAGCCTGCAATGGCCCGGGATCAAGGGATCTGAAAACACCTGTCCCCAAGGGGAGGCAATAGAACATTTTACCGGAATCGGATCGTGGTCACCTCTTGCACCTTCCCGGAATCAATGCTAAGAGAACATCAACATATCGGGGCGTGGCGCAGTCTGGTAGCGCACCTGCTTTGGGAGCAGGGGGCCGGAGGTTCAAATCCTCTCGCCCCGACCAAATCAAAGATGATCTCCATGATATAGTGGTCACCCCAATAGTGTATGCAATCGTGGTCCCTGCATTCGATGTTGGTGCATATCGGCTTTCTCTTAGCAAGAGTTTCTATCTATAGAAACATCTTAATAGAAAGTGGTTGACTTTTATGCCATCCAAAAACCCAGGTCAAGAGCAGATACACGGGCTGAATACACTTTTCGATGGCCATCCGGTAATTGCAGTTAATTAAACCTCGGGATCAGCCCGAGCGACCCGAAGAGGGATGAGGACTAAGTGCTGAGGACTGAGGTGGGAACCCCTAACCCATGTACCGCACCCTATTTTCCTGTCTTTTTGACAGAAAAAGACAGAATTCATTAAATGATGACCACTCGACAACTGGCAAATTGTCGTGTAATAGCAAGGTGCGATTAAATCCAAATCGGATAAAACAGAATGACCGAAGTAAAAACCATTGAGATGGGCAACGAAACCATTTCCCGCGGACTGATCGAAAACGGATGCGCCATGGTTACGGCGTCATCAGCGCCGATGATCCCGGCCTCCACGCCTCCCGGACCGAGCAGGACAGCCGCATGATGGCCATGGTGGCCAAGAACCCCGCACGGGATCCCGAGCGGCCATGCCATCCCTATCCTATCGAATGGACGTGATCACATGTCGAACAACCACACAAACGATGATAAAAACAAATACCTGACCATTTTCGAAATCCTACCCTGTCCGGTGGCGGTCCTGGATCAGGATTATCGTGTCGATACTGTCAACCATGCCTGGACCGTTCATTTTGGGCAGTCTGAGAAATCGAACGCGCAGGACCGTGACCCAAAGGGCCGTCATCAAACTATCACGTGGCTGAGAAACGAGATCACTGACTTTGCCTCCGGCGACCTTTCCGAGCAAACCATCGAAAAACCGTTAGACACCCCGCTCGGAGAACGCTTTTTCATCATCCATATCAAACGCATGCGCAATACCGAAAAAAAAAACAGCGGAGCCGTGGTCATCTTAAACGATGTCACTCAACAAAAACGCGCCGAATCAGCCCTTCAGGAGTTAACCCGCTGGCAAAAGGAAGCCACACAGAACAGTGAGCGTTTCCAGGGCATCCTGGAACTGGCCGGTGCCGTCTGCCATGACATGAATCAACCGCTGATGGCTATCAGCGGTTATGCTGAATTGATTTTGATGGAAACCCCTGAAAATTCAAAATTTACAGAAAAACTGAGAAAAATTTCCGAACAGGTTGCCAAAATGGGAGATATCACCAAAAAATTGATGCGTATTACCCGTTATAAGACCAAAAATTATATGAATCAGAAAATCATTGATATCGACAAATCATCAAGCGAAGACTGACCACATGTTTACAGCCCAAGACATACTGGAAATAGCCATCCGTTTGGAAAAAAACGGAGAAAAGAGGTATCTGGAAGCGCAAGCACATACGTCGGATGACAACCTCAAGTCCCTGTTGAACTGGGTCGCTGAAGAGGAACGGGCCCATGCCAGGTGGTTCATTGCGCTGAAAAAAAGCCTGGTTCAGGGAGAGGACCATCATTTGCTGGTACAACTGAGCCAGGCCCTGGTGGAAGATGTGATCCGTAGCCAGAGCTTTTCATTACAGGAAGTGGATTTCTCGGCCATTCAGACAACGGACCAAATAATTCGCACATTCATCGGCTTCGAGGACGATACCATCGCTTTTTATGAAGTGCTCAAAAGCCTGATTGATGATCCGGCAACGGCAAGCCGGTTGAAACAGATCATCGACGAAGAGAGAAAACATATCGCACAGTTCAGGAATCTGCTGGCGGGCTGATACCCGACGCTTCATCCCATACCGCACAACACCTGTATTGGCGCCGTGCACATCGGCATCCCCATTCATATCGGTTAGCGGCGAAAGAACAAAGGCACGCTTGCCGCCATCGACCTGGCCAATCCCGGTAATCTGCCCCAGGTCATTGATATCCACCGCAATCAACAGCTCCCATCCAGTGTAATGCTATACCCGCCCATATAGTTCGTGTCCGAACCAAGCGTCCCCAGATCGCGAATGCCTTCAGTATAATTGAAAATGAATCCGTGAAAAGGCGTAAAATCATCCGCAGTATTAGGGATTTCGGCATGCCCGACCACCGTATGGGCATTGTTGATGCCGCGGTAGGCATAGCTTTCATCACCCTCTTGCAGGGTGTCCGGATTGGCCAGGATACCCATATCCAAAATGGATCCGTCAGCCAGATCCCAGCGCACGGCCCGCTGATAGCCGTCGGCATTGGTGGTAAATCCGCAGGCCATGCCCATATCGTTGATGCCCCAGCCGCCACTGGTTCCATCCAAAGTTGTCAACGCCACGCTGCCCTGGCGCATATCCCAGAACAACGCCCGTTGGTCTTCGGTCTCGTTTGTGATTTCATTGAAATTATAGGTTCGCCCGACAACCTGGGTATGGTTGTTGATCCCATAACCCTTGCTGAAGGCGTGGCCGGCGGCAGGCGGGATATCCACAATGATATAGCTCCGACGTAAAAAAAAAGGCGGATGGCCCCCTTTCCGGGCCATGGTCGGTATAAAAAACGGAGGAACCCATCTCAAATAATATCATGCCATTTTTCACAGGTAACGGTAGCTGATTCGAATCTGCTATGGCTATCGGTATGAACCACCGATGGCGCCAATGAGCAATAGCGTTATCACCGAGATCAGATTTCGCTTGGCCGGGTACATGTTTTCTCCTGCTTTTGTGTTTTTCCCTTCGTTTTATGCAACGTGGGCCAGCAACAAGCAATTGGCATGCCCGAGTTGGTATACATTGATAATTCGGCTCCTATTGGCAATGAATTGATAGAGATGTAAAGATGTTGGAATATATCGGGGAAACACGGCAAAGCGAGAAGATTGCGGGATGTCATGCGATTCGCATTTCGATGTGGTTACGCAGGGGAACTGTTTTTGCTCACGATTTTTCATTGGGTCATACTTCAAGTGCCCCGTAACGAAAAAGATACGGTGCCCTGTGAACGCTTACGTCCAGTTTTTGGGGACCGCCCGTTGGGGGTTAGGGAGCATCTGGCCGCCTGTAATTGGCGACATAAAAATCGCCGATCAGCCGGCGGGCCTTCAAATCCTCACCCATGGCCCGCGCATTGGCCTTGGTCTTGAAATGGGAAACCCGGACCTGGTACCAGGTTTTGTGGGTCCCCACGGCCCGAGTCCAGTATGCATCCAAGCCATGGCCGATCAACTGGTCCACATACCGTTGGGCGTCGGCCTCTTTCAGATACGCGGCCACCTGCAGAGTAAAGGGATCGGTAATTGTTTTGGCCTCAATTTTAGGTGCCGGATCAACCGCCCTGAAAGTCGCGGACAGATAAATGACCGTGCTGACGGCCAGCCATCCTACGGCCAGGGTCGCTAGGCCCATGCCGATCCATCGACCTCGCGGAGAATTGATCGCCCTGAGAATGCGCAATACCCTTGCAGAGAAAATTGCACCGACACCGGCCAGAGCCATGAATCCCCGTTGCATCAACGGGCCCATACGCAAATCCCGGGACGTTTTGAACCGGCGTCGACGCTTTTGAATTCCATCGGCCGCATCCGGTAAGTATTCGTTGGCAACTTCAGCACATCGGGATGTATCCATATCACTGAGTGCGTCGCGTGCTTCTTCGCGCAGGGGGCGGGGAAGGGTTTCGAAAGGGATGTCACGGCAGCAGGCGGCGATGCCGGCAAGCAGTTTCTCCCCGCTATGGTCTCCTTCGTATGCCTTGAGGAACACCTTCAGAGCCAATCGGCCGGCACGTCGCTCGGAAATAAAAAGCGCCGCAAGTTCCTCGATCAGGCCCTCGGACAAAGCTGTTTCGGAATTGGCAATCTGTGTGTAAGTTTGTAGCGCCGTCAGGTCGCATCGTCGTTGGGAGATATAGAACCGTGCCAGAAGTCGATGGATGGTCGGATCGTCGGGATGGGCCTGCCCGATCCGCACGGCGATATCATCGGTTACGGATGTGGTATCCCCGGCACCGGCGATCTCCTCCAGCCATTGGATCGCCGCTTCCCGATCCTCGGGCGCCTGGCGCAGGTAAGCAACCACAACGGAATCCGATGGGTGATGGACGTCCCCCTGAGCCATCTGGAAGCGGGCCCGCCGGGCCAACAGGCGTTTTGCCTGATCCTTTCGCACAAATGGAGAAAGAAGAAAACTGTCCACAACGGCACCGGCACGTGAAAGTGCCTGCCGTGCCTCCCGATCCATGCCGGCCCGCTCCCACGTAAGGGCCTCTTCCAGGAGGCGGTTGAACCGGCGACGCCCCGCATAAGCGAACGAGATACCGACGAGCCAGTAGGCGATTGCAATCAGCCCCACGGCCGGCCCGATCATCCACGACGGCCCCAGCGTTCCGGCAAACGGCGGCAGAAGGATCAGGGTTGCCGAACTGCCCAGAAACAGGGCGGCCCACAATCGTACGGCGGCATGTTTAAACAGGTGTCCCATCAGGAAGCGCCTTTTCTCAAGGCCACCGAGATCGCATCTTGCATCCAGAATCCGGACGAAGACCCGGTTTCGGGGTGGACCTTCTTGAAACGAATGCCATCCGGCACCGTAAAATTACGGGGGGGCTCCCCCTGGGTGGCCTGTTGCATGAATCGGGTCCAGATGGGCGCCGCACCCCGTCCACCGGTGATGCCCCGACCATTTTTGTCCCGCATGCCCTGGCCCCGGTCAAAGCCGACCCACACCGAGGTGCTCAGGCCCGGGGTGAACCCCACAAACCAGGCATCGTTGTAGTCATTGGTGGTACCGGTTTTACCAGCAGCCGGCAGGCTGAAACCCAGTCGGCGGACCACATTGCCGGTACCGTCATTGATTACTGCGGTCATCATATCCACCAATTGGTATGCGACATTTTCGTCCAGGACCCGTTCACCGGTGGCGATGTGTTCTTCCAAGATCCGACCGTTGACATCCTCGACCCGACGAATCCAGTAAGGGGCATGCCGCACGCCGCCGGTGGCGAAGGTCGCATAGGCGGCGGCCATTTCCAGAGGACTGACGCCGAAAGAGCCCAGCGCAACCGAATAAACCGGTTTTAGCGGGCTGGTGATACCGCACTGCCGGGCGGTCTTGATTACCGCTTCGGGTCCGACGGCTTTGACCAGTTGGGCCGCCACCGTATTGACCGATCGCGCAAACGCACGCTTGAGGACCATGGGACCGTCATGGGATCTGTCGAAATTACGAGGTTTCCAGGGCGGCTTACCGGCCACGGGGATGGCCACCGGTTGGTCCACCATCACATCTGCGGGCGTTTTGAGCCGGCTTTCCAGGACGCTGGTATAAAGGAAAGGTTTGAAACCGGACCCTGCCTGACGGTTGTTCTGCATGGCACGATTATAAGGGGTCTGGAAAAAATCACGGCCGCCCACAAGGGCTCTGACCGCTCCGGTGCCAGTGTCGATACTGACCAGGGCTCCCTGAAGCCCGTTGTCCGCCGTGTCTGTGGTTTTCTCTTGCCCAACCATCTGCGCTTCCAGCCGGTCGAGCCCTTTGCGCAGGGCCGCTTCAGCCGACTGCTGCATACGGATGTCAAGGGTTGTGTATACCCGCAAGCCGCCATGAAAAACAACCTCGGGGCCATAGGCTTCCTCCAGACGCTTCATTACCGCATCGAGAAAATAGCTGTCCACGCGCAACACGTTTTCCCGCGGTTGCAATTTCATTTCTGCCTGGCCGGCTTTATAGGCTTCCTGACGGCTGATCATCCCGGTGGCCACCATGCGCTGCAGTACCACCTGCTGTCGGGCACGGGCCCGATCCGGGTGACGAAAAGGATTGTAGCGGGTCGGCGATTTGGGCAGGCCAGCCAGCAGGGAGGCTTCGGCCAGGTTCAATTCGCCGGCCGATTTGCCGAAAAAAGTATGTGCGGCCTCGCCGATGCCATAGGCACCGACCCCAAAAGGGATCTGATTGATATAAGCCTCCAGCAGTTCCTCTTTGGAAAACTGGGCCTCGATCTGCAGCGCCACCAACAACTCCCTGAATTTGCGGACATATGTGCGTTCAAAACTGAAAAACAGGTTTTTTGCCAACTGCTGGGTAATGGTGGAAGCGCCTTGGATCCGCCCCGGTTCGAACAGGGTGATCCACAAGGCCTTGATCGTGCGTAATTTGTTGACGCCCCGGTGCTCCCAGAAACGATGGTCTTCCGTGGCCAGAATGGCCTGGATAAAAGCGTAGGAAACATCTTCAAGAGCGACGGTTTCACGTCCACCGATGGTCAGGATGCGCTGACCGTCTGCGCTGAAAATCTCAGTGGCCGGGGTGTCGTTGATACGGCTGATGGGATCAGGCACCCGGGGCAGGTCTTTGACCGCCACGATAAACACGCAAAACAGCCCCAGGGCAACCAGTCCCGCCACACTGGCCATGAAGAACACCAGGCCGGTGAGCACCCGCATGGATCGGACGGCCAGGCTCATGGATCCCCCCCGCCAAAGGACCAGCGGGTGGCATTATCGGAGGGGCTGGACAAATGGGGGGCCAGCAGCATGCGAACCTGCCAGACGGCCCATTCCTGCCCCGCACCAAAAAAAATCTGCGTCCCTTCAGGGGTCTCCATTTCGATACCGATGCGTATCATGTCACCGCTGACTTCATCACTGATACCCACCCGGACAGGTACACCCTCGGCGGCCAGCACGCTGCCCGGATGGGTCAGCACGGCCTGCTGGGTTTCCGCCGGGAGGCTGTCCAGCGCCATGAAAAACCGGTCTGCCGCATAAATGCGTCCGTTGAACTCGGGGCGCATATCAAGTGAACCGGCCAGCAGCGGAGGCTGGCTGTGTACGGCGGCCAACTGCTGGTCTGTCAATGTGGCGGTGCTGAGCACGTTGTTACTGCGATCCAGCAGATAGATGCCCACCTGTTCACCGTCTCGCTCCAGATAGACCCGGTCCCAATGCTTTTCGGCACTGATACGCAGGACCAAAACAGGGGAAAAGATGTTGCGTGCCAGCCTTTCGGGAAGCCGGCTGTACAAGGTTTTAAAATGGGCTGCGGAAATCATGGCCCCCCGGGTATCGTCGAGGCTTTCGATGAGTTCGCCCAGGGATTTGGCCTGGCGGGCCTCCCGTTGCACGGTGAGTTGTCGGGTGACGATCTGTTCAAGGGTGCGAGAAGCCGTCTGCTTGACGCGCCCCTGCTCCCAGACGCTGCCCGATTCCGGACGGTGTCGGTTGGTCTCGGCCAGATAGCGGCCCACCAGTATTTCAACCCAACTGAAACGGACTTCCGAAATCAGGAGGGCCGACAGGGCAAGGACCACCAGTACGCCCCGAATGCTCACCCCATTGACGCACCATGATTTCAGATCCTCTGGCTGTGACCAGGCTGGCATGGGAATGTCTTTCCGTTCTTTGATACGAATCGATGCGTTTTTCTTAGACAACTGCACCGCTTTTACACTATTCGGAGGAATTGATAAAGGGGGATGGACCGCGGGGGGGCGTTGGTCACGGTGTGGCTTCGATAATCTCTTTCAACGCGCCTTGATCGTACAGGGTTCGAAACGTCTCGATAACCTCGGCATCGAACTGGCTGCCGGAACCGCCATACATGATCCGGAGAATCTTCTCTTCTTCCATCTTCTTGCGATAGGCACGGTCCGAGGCGACGGCGTCGTATACATCGGCAACGCTTAGAATCCGTGCCAGCATGGGGATCTGTTCTCCGGCCAGACCATCGGGGTATCCCAAGCCATCGAAACGCTCGTGATGGCATTTGATGATGTATTTTTCGCGGTCCCACAGCCCCAGGCGTTCGACAATTTTGGCGCCGATCACCGGATGCTCCTTGATGATCCTGAACTCCTCATCGGTAAGCCGTCCGGGCTTGAGCAGAATATCGTCGCGGATGCCGATTTTACCGATGTCGTGCAACTGACCGGCCACATTGAGAATATCCTGCTCCTCCTGGCTGCCGCCCATGGCCGCGCAAAGGGCGATGGCAATCTGGGTCACGCGGTTGGAATGCTGCTCGGTGTATGGATCACGGGCTTCAATGGCCCGTACAAATGCGTATAAGGTGGCAAACAGGTTTTCGTATATATTCTCGTACAGGGCGATGTTTTCAATCGCGTAAGCGGCCTTGTTGGTCATGAAAGATATGTAATACAGGTCTTTTTCGGAAAAACGCACATCACCGTCCAGCACGGATACGGCCAATACGCCGAAAACCTTTTTACGAATCGTCAATGGCACCAGCATCATGGACCGAATGTTGTCCGGTATTCCTTCTACCGGGCCGTTCTCATGAATCAGCAATGGTTTGTCTTCGCTGCAGTTTTTCAGAATAAGCTGGCTGATATCCATACCGGAAAAGCATTTCCGATCACATAGGGCAACCGCCTTGCCGCTATTTTCCTGATCAGTACTGGTGCCGCCGGCCACGGAGTGGGCCACCTGGACCGGGCGTTGGATGTCCTCGTTGATCACATAAAAACAGGCTTCGTCAGCCCGGGTCAGTTCCGTGGAAAGATCCACCACCCGCTTGAACAGATCGAAACTGGTTCCGATGGTGGTGAAGTCGGTCATGATGCGATTGAGTGTATTGAGTTCGTCGACCTTGTAGGTCAGCTCCCTGTTGAGTTTTTCGATGCGCTTTTTGCTCTCCACCTCTTTGGCCAGAAAAAGATTGTTGATGAACAACTGCCGTTCCCGCAGAACCCGTTTGACGCATAATTCCAACTGGTTGAGGTTGACCGGTTTGATCAAAAAATCGACTACTCCGTTTTTGAGGGTACGAATGGTGTTGTCCAGAGAGGGGTATCCGGTCATGATGATAACCGGAATGGTGTTGTCCACGCTGTGGATGTGCTCGGCCAATTCGAGGCCGTCCATCTCGGGCATGTTGATGTCCGTGAAGCAGCAATCGATCTTTTCCCTGGCAATGATTTCTGTAGCGATGCGACCGTTGGTTGCGGTCAGAATATGGTACCCTTTGGCTTTGAAAAACTCCGAAGCCACCTCCAGGATACTTTCCTCGTCATCGACAAACAGCAGGGTTTCTTTGGATGCGTCCATCATCGGGTTTAGATAGTTTGCCTTTGGATGCGGTTGCGAAGCGAATCGGCGCTTGTTCGCCCACCAGCCGCTTCGTGTACGTTTTTTCATCATGTAGTGATATCGGCAGGTGTCGATCAAACTTGATCCATCTTTGTAGGATTTTGTAGGAAAACAGCAAAAATTAGCCCTTTTTTTTAAAAAACTCAACTTTCGAGATTCAATAGATCATGCAAGTTTATACTATAAGATATTGAAATAAATCAATAAATAACTTGAAGAGCCCTGCTTGTTGATATATAGTGAAATCGCTATTATTCACAATAAAATCAATAAGAAAGGGCTCAAAATGAAGCATGGCAAGTTTAACTCCAAATCGCAAGTCGATATCCAAATTCATGATCAA
>PDWJ01001921.1_pt1 | contig 23592 bp, 19 predicted proteins | sample 1430881 | NCBI WGS metagenome assembly PDWJ01 (sample SAMN01162460, study PRJNA174530) | Oral metagenome, whole genome shotgun sequencing project. | biome: Marine environment; feature: Marine mammal; material: Swab sample of the gingival sulcus; isolation source: swab sample of gingival sulcus... | reverse complement strand
TTTAACTGTTCGTAAATAATCTAATAAATTCATTTCATCATTTTTTTGCAAAAATAATATTTTTCTTCCTAAGAACTTAACAGCCCTGCCTTCTCCAAGGGGGATTAGCCCTCGACTTCGATTTTGCTTTCATTTATAATTCACCATTCATAATTCATAATTAACTCTTTATCTTCCGCTTCCAAGTACTGTAATTACACCTTGATAAACATCAGTCTTAAAATAACCAACCGTTTTCAATACATAATAATAAGTACCGTCCGAAAGTCCATCTGCTTTCCAATCGCTTTGATAATTAGAATCTTTTACCATCACTTTTCCATATCTATTATACACAAATAGCTCAACCGATTTAAACTCGTTGGAAATAAAAGAATCCGTTTGTTTATTTTTGATTTGGAAAACATCATTAGCACCATCTCCATTGGGTGTCAAAACATTAGGAATGAACAATTCTGCTTCTACCACCGGCAAATCTTTGACAATGGTTGTGTCGCATCCGTATTGATTTGAAATTTCTAATGTAACATCATAATTGCTTTCAGGCCCTTGTTCTTTCAAAGAAGAAAAGGTATAATAAAAACCTCTGTCTTTATAAGTTGTAGTATCATAACTGAATTTCCATGACCATGCTGTAATTTCTTCATCTGAGGTATTCTCAAAATCAAAGTTTAAGGTCGGATTTTGATAATATATGGTATCCGAAGGCTCCGAAATGATTTCGGCAGAAGCCGCAGGATTGGCCTTAACCTCAAATTTTTTATTTAATATACAGCGGTTGGCATCTCTTACCAAGAAATCATTCTCGCCCGGACATAAATCCGTTGCAATAGAATCCCATGGCACTTGATATTCATTCCACAAATATTCATACGGTTTTACTCCACCACTTACTTTAGCAATCATTTGCCCATTACAACTCCCATAACAAATTTCATTGACTTGGGTTATTTCGGCAAATATTTCCGGATGTAACGTGGTTGAAATAGTCGTAGAACAACTACCATGTTCCCCTTCAATAATCGCCGTATAATCCAACGCTTCCGTAGGATAAATAATCAAGGTGTCATTCACTTGATTTTGCGGAAGCCATGTTACTTGATAATTCAAATCATCTTCGTAATCAATGATAAACTCACATTTATTGTTATGACATAAAACGGTATCACTCGTTAAAAACGAAGGGGTAAAATAAATAAATTCTACAATAGTTTGTGCGGTTTGTTGAGTTCCGCCTTGCGTAACAGTAACCGTATAAATACCATTTGTATTTACCGTTATTTGCTGCGAAGTTTCTCCCGTACTCCATTGGTACGTATCAAAACCACTGCCGGCATCTAATTCTACATAAGATTCGTTACAAACAATTGTCTTTTCCTGCAAATTCAACTGTTGTGCGTATGCAGAAATCATAAAAAAACCAAATACGGTTAAAAAAAGTATTTTCTTCATCAAAAATTATATAAAAAATAAAAAAGTAGGGATTTTAAAATTCCCCTCTTTTCAGCATCATAATCGTGCAATCTTTTACTACTTTAACCCCACGTTCTTTACAAATCTTTTCCAATTCTTCATTTTCTGCTCCCGGGTTAAAGATTACTCTTTCAGGGCTATACATAAATATCTTTTCATAATAATCTTTCTGATTTTTAGCGTTAAGATATAATGTAACAGTATCATATTTTTCTATTGGAGGTAAATTACTGCTTATCAAACTCCCCATTACCAATCCTTCTTCTTTACCAACGGCATAAACATAGTGATTATTTTCCTGAAGTGCTTGTATCGCTGCATTAGAATAACGATAATGCTTTAAACTTGCTCCTAATAATAAAACGTTCTTATTCATAATTTTATTTTATTTGTTTATTTGGTGTGTCAACATTGTATTTAAATTTTCAAATCTTTCATGATAATCTTCCATAGATCGAAGAATAATTTCGTGCGCTTCTTCCACACAAAAAGTATGGGTAATTTCAACGTCATGCTTTAATCCCGGCAAATCTTTATAAGTCAAAAAATAGTGTTTTAATCTCTCCACTACCATTGACGGAACATCACTTAACTTATGATATCCACCATATACCGCATCATTTTTCAATATGGCAATCAGTTTATCATCAGACTCATTTCCGTCTATCATTCTAAACCCGCCAATAGGTACAGCCTCTACCAATATATCTCCATGGGTAATTTCCTTTTCTGTAAGCACACAGATATCAATAGGGTCACCATCTCCCACAATGTTCTCTCTCCCGGTTTTTTCACCACAAAATTGAGCTACACGAGGACCACTAATGGTCTGTGGAATAAATCCATAAATCGCCGGAATAACATTGGAATATTTTTGAGGACGGTCAATTTTTAAATAACCGCTTACTTTATCTACTTCGTACTTTACAGTATCGGTCGATACCATTTCTATAAAAGTTGTTATGGTCTGAGGAGCTTCATCGCCTATATCTACTCCATGCCATGGGTGTGATTTGTATCTTAATCCCATAAGGCGACCTATGGGATCCATTAACGAGTTTTTTGCCATTACTCTTTTTTAAAAGTTCTTTTTCTAATTCTCTTACAAATGTATGGATATTAAATTGATTTATGAAGGATTTTTAAGTTTTTTTTTAACATTGATTATAATTAGTGTTTTATAGCCCAATTAATACAAGGATTATCCCATAAAAAAGTATACAAATAATGGTTTTGATTTTTTGAGAACCAGATAATCATAATATTAAATAACCTAACTATCAGAAATTATATCATGAACGTAAATTTGAATAAAAAAACAACAACTCAAGTTTTAGTTCATTTTATAAAATTAAGCCCTTGAAATATAAGGATAGACGGCATAAGAAAAAATATTACTAACTTTATAAAATCGAAGAAAAAATAATATCTTTGACATTAAATGTTTGTTTTTTTGTAACGAGGGATTAGAATGATTGTATTAAAACTACTAAAAGAAAGCCTTTATTTTTCAATAGCTGCTATTATATCTAATAAAGTTAGAACGGTTTTAACATTGTTGGGTATAACCATTGGTATTTTTGCCGTTATTGCTGTATTTACGGTTTTTGATTCCATTGAATATAAAATTAAAAGCACTTTTGAAGAAATGGGCAACAATGTTTTATTTATTCAAAAATGGCCTTGGTCTATGGGCGGAGAAGATTATCCTTGGTGGAAATACATCAAAAGACCTCAACCGTCATTAGATGATTTGGAAGTCATTCTTAACCAAAAACAATCCGTTGCGGCAGCTGTTCTTTTTACAGATATAAATAGTGTTGTAGAAAGAGGCAGTCAATCACTAGAAAATGTGGACATCAAAGGAGTTACACATCTCTATTCAGAAACTCATCCATTTGAATTTTATGATGGCAGATATTTCTCTGATATGGAATCAAAAACAGGGAAACCTGTGGCAATTATCGGTTTCAAAATATATGAATCATTATTTCAAGATAGACAAGCAATTGGTAAAACCATAAAAATACAAGGAAAAAAAATGCAGGTTATTGGCATTTTTAAGGAAGAAGGGGAAAGTCCTGTTGGAGAGTCGCATGATCATTTGATAGTCATTCCAATTAATGTAATAAAACGAATGGCTGATTTGCGGAAATTAGGCACAAGTATCATGGTAAAAGCCAAAGATAATGTGTCAATGGATAAACTACGTATGGATATATTGAAATCCTTGAGAAAAGAAAGACGTTTGAGACCTGGCGCCGAAGATAACTTTGCCATTAATCAAATGGATTTTTTAACCAAAAGTTTAGATTCTATTTTCAATACCATATCCATTGCCGGATGGATTATCGGTGGTTTTAGTTTGCTTGTGGGCGGATTTGGCATTGCCAATATCATGTTTGTGTCAGTAAGTGAACGCACAAAACAAATAGGCATACAGAAAGCCTTAGGGGCAAAAAGATATTTTATTTTGTTACAATTCCTGTTTGAAGCCATATTTTTATCAATTATGGGCGGAATCGTAGGGTTAGGATTGGTCTATTTAGGCACTATCATTGTCAATCAAGTTGATATTGGCATACAACTGTTCCTATCCTATTATAATATTACTTTAGCCATAGTGGTTTCCTCTGTTATCGGACTAATTGCCGGCATGCTTCCGGCTCGCCGTGCTGCAAAATTAGACCCTGTTGAAGCCATGCGATCAATTTAGTAATCTTTATTATTGTTAAATTTTTAAAGGCTTTTTAAAATATCTGAAATTAGGCATTTTATCATATTAGTCCTTGAGATTACTATTAAAATAAAATGCCCTTTTCCTTTCTGATTTAAAATTGAATATTCATATTGAATTACATTAAGTCCTTAGCTTTAATGATTTCAATTTTATTGTCTTTCAATTCTTTTAAAATTGCATCATCTGAAGCTGAATCTACCGGCTTGGTCGCATCCCAAATAAAATAGGTTTTATAGCCCAACTTTTGGCCGTCTATGGCTGTCCAACGTACACAATAATCACGTGCCAAACCCAAAACATATATATTTTTTATCCCATGTTCTTTTAGGATTTTATCCATTTCTGTTTTTTGCAAATGATTATTGTCGAAAAAAGCCGAATAGCTATCCACCTGAGGATTTTGTCCTTTTAACACGATATGATCGATGCGAGTAGCATCGATATCTTTATGAATATCAGAACCATGTGTACCCTGCACACAATGATCCGGCCACATTACCTGTTGAGTGCCATCAGATAGCGTTATAGCTTCAAATACTTTACTTCCTTTGTTATTAGAAGCAAAAGAGATGTGGTTTTGAGGATGCCAATCTTTAGAAGCCACTACCAAACCCCAATCTTTTTGTGCAATTTGGTTAATGGTTTTTAGAATACTATTGGCATGTTTTACTTCAAGGCTACCGCCTTCCATAAAGTCATATTGCATATCAATGATGAGTAATGCACTTTTTTTGTAATTCATAGTTGATTTAGATTCTTGGTTGCAAGATATAATGCCTAAACATAATACCATGCTCATTAATAAAACGATTTTTTTCATTGATTTTATTTATAATTAAGAGGTTAGAAAATATATTGATTATCTTGATTATTTTTTTACTATTTTCACCACATTACTACCTATGTAACAACATGTTAATAGATTTGTCAAAAATCCAAACATACTACTTTTTGATATAATTCTTTTAATGTAAAAATATTTTCAGTTGTTTTATAATAGTAAAACGCTCTTTTTCATTATTATTATGTAGGTATCAATAAATTCAGAAAGCCCAACCTATACCTACATTTAAAGTTATTCCTCCACTTTGTGCTTCATGGCCTGTAAATGTAAAAATATTTTGTCTATATCCAATGCTTGGTTCTATAATAAAACCTTTACCAATTATAAACTTCCATCCTGTTGAAGCAAAAAAAACCAAGCATTGTATATTGTCATTTATAAGACTATTCTTTTCTCTATTAATAAGTGTGCTATATCGATACCCTAATCCTATATTTACAAAAAGTTTTCCTATGGTTGTTTGAAAAGGATAAAACCTACTATGTCCGGCAAAAGAATATACTGATTCATCATCAAAATCTGTATAGAAATTCATTTCTCCTACAAAAGAAAAATATTTATACATTCTTCTTTCATAAAACAACCCTCCTCCTACTTTTCCTTCCCAAACACCTTCCATAAGAGGAAATAAATCGATAAACAAGGCTTGTTTTTGCTTTGTGTTTTCTGATTTAATATCAAAAACATTATTTTGTTCTTGTGAAAATAAGGATTCACAAAATAACATTAAAAATATCACAAAAACATATTTATTTATTACACTCATTTACAAAATATTATATACTAAAATATTTACCTACTCATAACTTTAACCTAATAATTATAGCGCTATTATTTCTGCTCCATTTTCAATACTTACCTCATAAAACTTGGGTTCGTGTCCGAATTGTTGCTGAAAATCTGTACGAAGTTGGGTTTTGAAGTGTTCTTTGGCTTCCGTTTTTACGATATTAATGGTACAACCACCAAAACCGCCTCCCATCATTCTGGCACCAATTACATCACCTGTAGCTTTAGCCAATGTTACTAACATATCTAATTCAGCACAACTTACTTCATATAATTTGCTTAATCCCTCATGGCTTTTAAACAACATTTCACCAAAGTTTATGGCTTGTTTTTGGTCTAAATAATTACCGGCTTGTTGTACTCTTTCATTTTCTTCTACTACATACAGGCAACGTTTGTAAATGGTTTCAGGAAAGTAAGATTTTGCTTCTTTTAATTGGGTTGTGTTTACATCTCTTAAACTGTTTATATTAGGATATAATTTTTGTAAGATTTTCACTCCTTTTTCACACTCTTGTCGTCGGATATTGTATTCGCCCGAAGCCAAGGCATGTTTTACCAATGTGTCTGCCAATACAATGCTATATCCCTCCAAATGAATGTTTTTATATTCATATTCCAATGTCCGGCAATCCAATAGCAAGGCTTTGTCTTTTTGTCCGTTAAAGCTAATAAACTGATCCATAATACCACAATTGACCCCCACAAAATTTACCTCTGCCATTTGAGCCATCTTTATCATCTCGGTTTTAGGAATTTCAAAATGATGTAAATGATTAAAAGCAAAAGTAAATACGGTCTCTAATGCTGCTGAAGATGATAATCCGGCACCATGTGGAATATTACCACCAAATACACAATCAAAGCCTTTAACATCAAATCCCTTTTTATGAAATTCATCAATTACTCCCAAAATGTAATTTGCCCACGGCTTATCATTTTTTTCGATATGATTGATATCAATTTCTACACTTTCATCCAAATCATAAGCATATAGGTTGGCTTTCTGACTGTTATTCAAATTAATTGCCAATACAATGGATTTGTCAATGGCCGCCGGAAATACAAAACCCTCATTATAATCGGTATGTTCACCTATTAAATTAATACGTCCCGGTGCATTAAACATTACAGGATTGGTTTTGTGCAACTCTTTAAATTTTTGTGTTATTTTTTGTTTCATAATTTTATTTTTTAGGTAATTGGCCTTTAGCCGTTGGCTATTGGTTTTTTGTTTTTAAGGTATTAGACTTGCAAATTTAGAACTCGTCATTGCGAGTGTAACGAAGCAATCTCCATCTTTCAGTAAAAGTTCGGAAAAGAAATACACATTACCCTCATTCACAATCCTTTCCATCTGATTTGACTTCGTTTAGTAACTGACTAATTTCTTTGCATTCTTTGCGTCTTCCTTGCGTTCTTTGCAGTTAAATTTTTAAGCAATTAGCGATTCATTATTCACAATTATTTAGGTCAATCCCCCTGCCCCCTTCTCCAAGGGGGATTGGCTCCCGTCTTCGATTTTTCGTTCGTTTTAATTTTTAACTTTTAACTTTTCCCCACCCACCACTTCGACTCCGCTCAGTGGCCGGCTGCTCTTCGGTCTTCGATCTTCAGTCTTCCGACCTTTTAATTTATAATTCATAATTCTAAGAAACCACCACTTCAATAAATTTTTTTGGGTCTAAATATTTTTTCGCTAAATCTCTAATGGTTTCTTTATCAATATTTTTAATTCTATCTAATAAATGGTAAAAATATTTTTCGTCCAACCCTTTTTCATAAAGCCATTTAAAATAATCTGCCGAACCAAAAGGACCATCCACCATTTTTAAGACATTGCCCAACAAATAATTTCTTACCAACATCAATTCTTCATCAGAAATCAATGTTGTTCTCAAAGTATCTAACTCCTTATAAATTTCATCAATGGCTTTTTGAGTTACTTCTTTTGCGGTTTCGGCTGCAATATAAAAACAACCTTCATTCACAAATGAAGAAACAGAAGAATGAATATCATAGGTGTAGCCTTTCTCTTCCCTGATATTTTTCATCAATCGAGAACCAAAATAACCACCAAAAACCGTATTGGCAATTTTTAAATCCTGATAATCGGGATGATTTACGGTAAATAACGGTTTTCCAATCATAATTGCCGATTGCACAGCCCCTTCCTTTTTCAACATATACCTTCCGGGCAATTGTGTTTTGCGTTCATATTGCTTTTCCGGTTGTAAATCTTTTTTCCAATTCAATCCACCAAAATAACGATTCAAAGATTTTAATAAATCATCAGGCAATTTTCCGGAAGCCAGTATATACATATTTCCGGCATGATAATACTGCTGATGAAATTGATGTAAATCATTTGTAGAAAGTCGATTGTAATGGGTTTTTCTTGCCATTTTTCCGTAAGGATGCTTTTTCCCAAAAAGCGATTGGTTAAATAATTCTTTTGCCAAATAATCCACCCTTTGCTTATGATATTCCAGCTTTTGGATTTTATTTTTCCTGAATACCGACCACTCTTCTTTTGTAAATGCCGGATTTTTAATCACATCTTCTGCAATATCCAGCATTTTATCCAAATGTTTGTTTAATGTGAAAACCGAAATTTCAGCATTATTGTAATAACAACCCGAACTCAAATATGCGCCCAAGAAGTCCACCTCATTGGCAATCTGCTGCGAAGTTTTGGAAGTGGTTCCATTTCGCATCATCAAAGCAGTAGCAGCAGCTTGTTGAGGTTTATCTTCACTCCAAACGCCTGCCTGAAAAATAAAATCAATCTTTGACACTTCTTGATTTCCGGAAGAAAACAGAATAACCGGAATGCCGTTATCCAAATGCTCAATCGTAAACGGATGTTGTTTAATATTCGAGATGTTACTGCTTTTGGGCGGTGTTTGTCTATTTACCATTTTTGTCTTTCTTTTTGTAATATAATACCGATGATTGATTTTCATTTAAATATTTCTTCACGCTTTCGCGAATATCCTGTTCCGAGACATTCAAGTATTTTTTTACTTGCTCATTAATCTCCTCAGCATTGGATAATAACTCAAAAAAGCAAAGCAAATAAGCCCGATTCAAGCTATTGATTTGTCCGAATACGAAATTGGATTCAATTTTGTTTTTTACCTTTTTCAGCTCTTCCTCCTTGATGCCTTCATGAAAAATGCTGTCTAATTCCGCTCTAATTGCTTGTTCAGCTTGTTGAAAAGTCGTTTTTTCATTCAATTTTCCTTCAATAATAAACATACCTTCTTCCACTTCACCCGAAAGGTAAGCATCCAATGAATGAAACAACTTACGCTGCTTTACCAAACGTTGATACAATCGAGAAGAATCTCCGGAAGACAATACATCCGACCATAAATCCAATGCCATAAAATCAGGATGATTGCGTTTACAAACCTTATACGTGATATAAATTACATCCAACGGCACATCTCTTTCTACAGTTTTTACCCGCTTTTCTGTTTGTAGCGGTTCTTCAAATGTAATTTGCTGTACTTCAGACTTATTTTCAATATCGCCATACCATTTATTCATCATATCTTTAGCTTGATTTAATTCCAAATCACCCGAAATACAAACAATGGCATTATTAGGATTATAATATTTTTGATAAAAAGATTTTACATCTTCCATGGTAGCTTGCTCAATATGTGCCACCTCTTTTCCAATGGTTGCCCAACGATAAGGATGCGTTTTGTAGGTCAAATCTCTTACCAAAGCAAATGTGTCACCATAAGGCTTATTAATATAGTTTTGCTTAAACTCCTCGACCACCACTTGTTTTTGCACATCCAACACTTTTGAGTTAAAATTTAGGTTCAACATCCTGTCAGATTCCAACCAAAAAGCCGTTTCCATATTTATCTTGGGCACGTTGATATAATAATTGGTAATATCCGTATTGGTGAAAGCATTGTTATCGCCCCCTACCCTATCCAATGCCTTATCATAATCTTCCACATTCAATGAGCCTCCAAACATCAGGTGTTCAAACAAATGGGCAAACCCTGTTCGGTCGGGATGCTCATGTTTCGACCCTACATTATATAAGGTATTCATGGTGATAATCGGAGTTTTAGGGTGTTGATTGAGAATAACACGCAATCCGTTATCCAATATAAACTTTTCAAATTTTATCATTTCATTCTAATTAAAGTGCAAAAGTACAAATTGCTTTGAAATCTGAATAAAAGAATGTCATTGCCTTTATAATTAGTCTTTGCAAGAAAACTCCAAATTATTCATAAATTGCTTATTTTAAAGGTATTCATGAGCTAAAGGTTCTTCGTTATGCTCATTTTGAAAACAGTTATTTCACTTCTACTCAATATTTTTTAACCTACAAACTTCTATTAATCAATAATTTAAAAATAAATAATAAAAAAATATTTGATTTCTCTTGCCATATTATAAAAAATTATTACTTTTGCAGTGTACTAATAAAGCAATACACTAATTCAGTAAAGTTATGAATGGAATAGAAATTAAAAATTTAAGTTTTACTTACAACCGAAAGGTGCCTTTTTTAATGGATATTGATTTAAATATAAAATCTGGGCAGATTTACGGTTTGTTAGGAAAAAATGGTGCCGGAAAGACCACATTGCTAAAATTAATCTCCGGTTTGCGTTTTCCGCAATCGGGAGATGTTTTTATTGATGAGTTTTCGGCAAAAGAACGAAACCCTAATTTTATACAAGATGTATTTTATTTGCCGGAAGAATTTTATTTGCCGGCCATTAGCAGCAAAAGATACATTAGTATTTATAAGCAATTTTATCCAAATTTTGATGAGGAAAAATATGAGGAATATCTCCAAGAATTTAAAATTCCGAAAAGCAACCGATTGGATAAAATGTCTTACGGACAAAAGAAGAAGTTTTTGATTGCATTTGGATTGGCAACCAATACCAAGTTATTTATTATGGACGAGCCTACCAACGGATTGGATATCCCTTCAAAAAGCTTGTACCGCAAATTACTTTCTTCTACCATAAAAGAAAATCGAGCCTACATTATTTCCACTCATCAAATTAAAGATGTTGAATTGATGTTGGACAATGTGATTATCTTGGATGATGCTCAAATTAAGTTAGATATGAGCATGTCGGAATTAAGCGAAAAACTCTATTTTTCGAAAGAAAAAGTGGAAAATCCTCAAGGTGAAGTATTGTATCAAGAAGACCAAACTTTGCAGGTAAGTCAAATATTGAGTAATCCTAATCAACAAGATTCTATTATTGATTTAGAGTTGTTATTTAATGCCATTGTGTCTAATCAATCTACTGTTATTAATCACCTTAAAAACGCATAACCATGAACAATTATAATTCTACATTTAGTTTCAAAAGATTTAAAAATCTTTTTCTCAGAGATTTATTTGTTAATCTAAGACCTCTAATTACGATTGTTGGCGGTATCTTTTTCATTTTTTTGTTGATTTTCTCATTAATTTTATTGATTAATCACTCTTCTGATAAGTTAATGAATATTGCCCAAAATTTTTATAATGTAACTTATTTTATGGCTTTTCTTGCCGGAAGTCTGTTTTTTAGTGGTAATGCTTTTCGTGATTTTAGGAATAAGGAACGCTCTATGAGTTATTTGATGCTTCCTTCATCCAATTTAGAAAAAGTATTATCGCAATACATATTGGTAACCTTTATTTTTACGATATTTACCACATTGGCATATTATATATTCAGCTTTTTCAGCATGACACTTATTAGTGTGTTTACCGATTACACATTGAGTTTTTATGAGCCTTTTGGCAAAGTAAATTGGAATATCTTTTTCCGTACTTTTATTCTTGCTCAATTATTCTTATTAGCCGGAGCGGTTACTTTCAGACGGTCGCCGTTATTTTTTACCGGATTAACTTATTTCTTGTATTTCTTAGCCCTTTCATTAATTATTGCAGCTTTTGTTACATTTATCTTTTCGGGTATAGGAACTTCATCTGTTGATACAGCCTTAGAAAGCACCGGATTTTTAAACACAACAAAGTATAATAGCTTCTGGGAATTAGACAGCAGCATCTTTAATTCATGGTCGTTAAAGGCATTTTATTATTACCATCAATACATTATTGGAGTAGGTTTTGCCTTATACATTTGGTTTAAAGTGAAAGAAAAACAAGCTTAATTATAAAAACAAAATATTATGATATTTAATAATGATAAAGCAATATATCTTCAGATTGCCGATTATTTCTTTGAGCAAATTTTAAATAAAAAATTTGTACCCGAAAGTCGAGTATCATCTGTAAGAGAATTAGCTATACAATTAGAAGTAAATCCAAATACCGTAATGCGAACTTATCAATATTTACAAGATATGGAAATTATATATAACAAAAGAGGTATCGGTTATTTTGTATCGCAAGATGCCTACACCATTGTACAAGACAAGCAAAAAAAGGATTTTTTGGAAAAAGAAGTGCCTAAATTCTTTAAAACCATGGATTTGTTGGGGATTAGTCTTCAAGAACTATCCGACATGAAAAATAATTGGCAACAAGAACAATAGGTTGCTGTTTGTAATGAATAAAATTTTGATAATCACATAAAAAAAGATAAAAATGAAAAAAAGTAATATTATTCTCATCTTAACTATTGCGATTTCCATATTTACTATATTTTTTGTAATCATAGAAGCACGATGGAAAGTGGATGAATGGATGGAAAACATCACAAAGGATATGGAAAAACAAGAGACGGTTACCTTAAAAAGTGATATAAAAACATTGATTGTGAGAGGAGGTAGTAAGGTAGAAATGGAAATGAACAATGATAAAAATTGGATAACCGATAGAAAACCTTTTGGCTTCCATTATTTAGGAGATGTTTTAGAGATTAATAAAAAAATAGAAACCCGTTCAAAAACATTAACTGCTGATAATAAAAACCTTGAAGCGCAGAAGAATTTCTATATGCGGAAAATAGATTTAGGACTTACAGATTTCGAACGTGTAGAAGTATATGACAGTGCTGCATTAAAAATGAAAAAAACGTATCAATCAGATGAACTTTTTATTGTTGTAGGACAGTCTGCATGGTTTACCATAAATGATTTAGAGGTAAAAAATATACACATACAATGTTATGAAAATGCTAATGTTAGAATAAATAGCCTTCGATGTGATAGCTTATTTATTACATCAATGGATGAAGCAAAGCTAAAAATAAGGAACAATAGCCATATCAAATACGCATCCGGAACAATTAAAGGAGATTCAGAAGTAAGGATGCCAAGACCTAAAAAGTTAGCTATTGATACTGATAATGAAGCTTATTTTAAGATGTATTAAAAATAAATGATAAGCAATGAATAAATTTTGATGTGTAAGAGTAATCTTATGTGTTGCTATCATAATCCAAACAAAGTATAGACGTCCAAATCGGACGTCTTTTTTTGTGAAATGAAATAATAATGCTAAAAAAGCTATTTTTCTTGATTCTATTAACTAATAAACATCAACTCTCGATATTTAGGAATTGGCCACATTTTATCATCAACAATTCGTTCCAGTTTATCAACATGACATCGAATTTTTTCAAAATACTTTTCTACATTATCATGATAAGCAATGGCTTTTTCACGTGTTGTTTCTATTTGATTGGCTTTTTTACGTGATTCAACCATTTCTTCCACATTTTTCTTAATTCCGGCAATATGTAATGATATTTCCTCAATTAAATCCTTATTCTCTTTTGATAATCTATTCGCTTCTTCTTTCCCAAATACCGTTTGCATTTTATAAATATTATCCAGTAAAAAAGTTTGATATTCAGTAGCTACCGGTATGATATGGTTGATGCAAAGATCTCCCAATACTCGGGCTTCTATCTGAATCTTTTTGGTGTAAGTTTCCCATTTCACCTCATTTCGCGCATATAATTCTCTTTGTGAAAGCACATTGGTACGTTCATACATCTTAATCACTGATTCATCAGTATAGCTATCAAACATCAATGGTACACTGGTTTCGCAATCCAATCCTCGTTGTTGTGCTTCCTGCTTCCATGCTTCACTATATCCATTACCATCAAATCGAATATTTTTACTCTCTTTGATATATTGTCTGATAACATCAAAAATTGCTTTTTCTTTATCTGCACCTGATGCTATTTTCTGATTTACTTCTTCTTTAAAAGTCATAAGCTGACAGGCTACTACAGCATTCAATGTAGTGATAGCTGCTGAACAATTAGCCGAAGAACCCACAGCTCTAAATTCAAATCGATTGCCGGTAAAAGCAAACGGCGAAGTACGGTTTCTATCCGTATTGTCCAATAATACCTGTGGAATATGCGAAATTCCCAAGCGTATCTCCTTGAGTTTATCTACCGTAATGTCGTTATTTTCTGAACTATACTCTATTTTATCTAAAATAGCAGAGATTTCTGAACCAAGAAATACGGATATAATCGCAGGAGGTGCTTCATTTGCTCCCAGTCGGTGGATATTTCCGAAAGACATAATAGAAGCTTTTAACAATCCATTATATTTATGCACCGCCATGATGGTGTTTACCAAAAAAGTAACAAATTGTAAGTTTTCGTTAGCTGTTTTTCCCGGTGTAAATAACCCTACACCGGTATCTGTTGCCAATGACCAATTGCTATGTTTTCCGGAGCCGTTTACGCCGGCAAAAGGTTTTTCGTGAAACAACACCTTAAAATCATGCTTTGTAGCAATTCGTTCCATCAATGTCATTATAATCAGGTTTTTATCCACTGCTAAATTGGCTTCCCCATAAATTGAAGCCAACTCAAATTGATTGGGAGCTACCTCATTATGACGGGTTTTTAACGGAATGCCATATTTGTAAGCTTCATGTTCAACTTCTTTCATAAAAGCAGCTACACGAGGCGGTATTGCACCAAAGTAATGGTCTTCCAATTGTTGGTTTTTAGCACTTTCATGTCCCATTAAAGTTCTTTCCGTTAAATTTAAATCCGGTCGTGCATTATATAAAGCTCTATCTACCAAGAAATATTCTTGTTCCCAACCCAAATAAGCATATACTTTTTTTACCTTTGAATCGAATAATCTACATACCTCAACAGCAGCTTTATCAATACTATTAAGGGATTTTAGCAATGGAGTTTTGTAATCGAGGGCTTCACCGGTATAAGAAATAAATACGGTAGGAATACAAACGGTATCATCAATAATAAATGCAGGTGATGAAGGGTCCCAAGCAGTGTAACCCCTTGCTTCAAAGGTGTTTCTAATGCCGCCGTTGGGAAAACTGGAAGCGTCAGGCTCTTGTTGTGCCAATAGTTTTCCGGAAAATTTTTCTATTACATCGCCTCCGGGTAAATCTATATAATCAATAAATGAATCGTGCTTTTCGGCAGTACCTTCGGTTAGCGGTTGAAACCAATGTGTATAATGTGCTGCACCCATATCCAATGCCCACATCTTCATGCCTGCAGCTACATCGTCAGCAATTTCTCGATCTAATGTTGTGCCTTTTTCAATAGCAGCAAGTACTGTTTTTATGACGTTTTTGGGCAAATATTTAGCCATTTGTTTTCTATCAAAAACATATTGTCCATAAATCTCTGACGGTAATTGCTTAGGAATTGATATTGCTAAAGGTAGTCTTTTTACGGCTTCTTCAACAGCTTTAAATCTTAATGATGACATAATTTGGTATGAATGGTTGGTTTCTTTTTTTATTTTAATGATGCAAAGATAATGAGGTTTGTGGTTTTGAATGTTAGATGTTGTACTTTTTTTAAATGAGCTCATTATTTTATTAGGATTTTCAATACCTTGAAAAAAGAATTATCTTTGTAAGGCAGAACAATGCTTAGCTAAATGAAAAATTAAGAATGAAAAATTAAGAATTAACTCTTTGATTACTAATAAATTAAATTTAAAAACCTGAAATTTTTAAAGTGTTAAATTAGTTTATTATGAGTTTTTAGCGAAGTGTTATTAAATCAAAAGAAGTTTAAATGAGTTTATACACTAAAAATTAAAAAGTTTTATGAGATTAAAAATTAAATTAAACCGCACCACCAAGCAACGTATGTTGCCAATGGATTATCAGTACTACATCAGTGCTTGGATTTATAAAGTATTAAAACAAGCCGATGCAGACTATGCAGAATTTTTGCATAACCAAGGGCATGGCACTAACCCTAAACGACTCTATAAATTGTTTTGTTTTGAACGATTGAATTTTGGTAAGCCCAAATTATGGAAAGAGCAAAAGCTATTTGAAATAGCTGCCCATAATATTGAGCTCAAAGTATCCTTTGATGTAGAAGATACTGCCACTCATTTTATCAAAGGCTTATTTATGAATCAAGAATTCTATTTGGGTAATCGTTTTAATGGTATTGATTTTAAAGTGGTGGGGGTAGAAGCTTTGGCTATGCCAACTTTTAATGAGACAGAACATTACCGCACTATAAGTCCTTGGGTGGTGAGTATAAAAGAAACAGAAAAAAAATATGCTACTTACTTAAAACCTGATGATGCTGATTTTATCCCTCAAGCCATTAAACATTTGGTAGATAAATTCAATTATACCCAAAATAAGCAAACTATAAACTGTAACGATATTGATTTACAAATCACAAGTGAATACAAACGCAGTGGCTATCTAAGTAAGCCTGGCACCAAAAACGAAAGCAGAATTGTTGGTAATTTATTTGAATTTAAACTCACAGCAACTACAGCAGTACATCAAATGATTTGGAACGCTGGTATTTGTGAAAAAAGTAGCAGTGGATTTGGTTGGGTAGAAAGGGAAGAGAAAGGGAGCACACAACCCTAAAGTTGTGTGGCTCCATAATAACTTACTACATATTTCAATTCCAAGATGGTTCGATTGAAAATTTCAATCAATATATGTCCTAGTAAATCTTTCACCTACAAAATCACGATTAAATGATATTTAAATGCAAAAATAAACTTAATTTTGTATTTACGCAAAATTTTTAATTACTTTTTACATAGGTATTGATTTTTTATAAAAAATATATTTATTTTGTAGATTTTATGAACAAACACAATTGAACAATTTATCTTTATGAGTTTAAATACAGTTTTAAAAATAGGTAAAGCATTTAAAACATCTGATAATAATTATCAATATTTGAGTTATCTTTATAATCCTAAGGATACTGATTATAGAAATATTTTTAGGGTCGCACTTCCGTTGAAAGAAGATTTTAGTTTTGATTGGGAGCATTTGTCTATTTTGACAAATGAACAGTTATATGATAAATTGTATGAATTGCGATTTAAAACAAGTGGTAGTGATAGTACTATCAAATATTTGTATGGAGATATTTTTTACGAGCAAATAACCAAATTAGATAAAAAGGGGAAAATAAAACCAACTGAAGAACGAGGGCGTATTCAATTGCAAAAAGGAGACACCTTTAAAGCTGCTCAAAAGAACGTGGATGAGATTCTTGATGAACAAGCTATTGTTTTTATCAAAGCATTTCTTAATAACAATGAGCCTCAAATTATTGCTTTGTTAGAAACTGATAGAGAGAAGTATGAAAAAAAACTCAAAGATGGTTTGTTGGGTTTATTGATAAAAGAGATTAAAAAATATACTCCGGAACAAAAAATAAAAGTTGTCAAAAAATATAAAAACTTACAATCTTTGATTGCGGATTGTTTGAAATACGTTAGTAAACAGGTAAATAAAGTGTCTTTAGCTAAGTTTAGGCGAGCATTTGCTTATAATCAAGATAAAATTAATACTTTGCTTAGATATTCAAATGCTTTTGAAGAATATTTGTCAAATCCTCAATTGTATGGCTCTTTGTCAACTATTGAATTGTTAGAGAATGACGTTAAACTAAAAGAACTATCTGCTAAATATACTTTTGAGAATGCTAAAGAAGTGGACTTGAAAAAGATATTCGGTAATGATTATAAGGACAGGAAAATAACAATGGAAGAAAAGTTAAACTTAGCAAGTTTTACTAACCATTCTGTGTTTATACACTTTGTATATCCTAATAATAAGATGTGGTATAATTTTGATGGTACTTGGGATTTGATTTTCAATAATGTTATAAATGCGATTTTCTCAAATCAAAATGAAAAATATGTTTTAGACAAGTCTGTTTATAGAACACTTGCTTCTGGAGATAAGAAAAATGACATACAGTTTCCTGCCTTTAGAAGTGAGAGCAAGTATAAGTCTCAATATTTTGATAATAAACAAGTGCAAGAATTAATGTATGGTTTGCATGCTTACAAAAGCAAAGCCTTGCAATTGAAAGGAACAGATATTATTCTTACTGTGCTTCCAAAAGGAGAGAATTTGACAGCAGAGGATTATGATAATTTTATCAAACGGCGTGTGAATGCTCAAAAAATAGATGAGGAAAACCAAAACAATAAAGGTGAGGAAAGAGAGCCTTTATTCATGGCTTTTTTTAAAGATAAAGAGGAAAAAATCACTTCGTTTGATGTTATTTTGGTAAATACAAAAGGGAATACAGATAAAGATTTGGTTGAAATGTCGGGTGTAAAGAAAAGTACGCTTGATACTATAAGAGAACGAATAGATAAAATAGCAAATCAAATTTTGGATAAAAAGAAGCTTCTTTTTAATAACTCTTTTAAGCCTAAAATAGAATATGCTTATCAAAATATTTTAGGGAATCCACAAGTTGATAAAAATGGCAAAATTAGTTTTAAAGCGAATGCAAGATATGAGATGCATTTATTAAAGGTATTACCTCAAATATATTGCATGAATTATTATCAAGATAGAAGTCTATTGCCATCTTTTATTGAAAAAGTAGAATTTGCAACAAGGTATGGTAGTGATAAAGAACCTTTTTTTAAGTATCAAAGTTTGAAATATGACTTGGAATTTCTCTTAACAATACAAAATTCAAAAAATAATAAATATATGGAAATGGTAAAATCAGATAGTTATCATATGGGCTATCATCTCGGAAAAATGGCTAATGTTGTTTCTCAGCAAATTAATTCATTTGAAAAGAATTATGTGGGAAACTTGTCTCGTAGAATTAGTCGTTTGAATGATTTTATGAAATTAAAAAATGAAATTATTCAGAAATTGATTAATCACGATAAAATGTCATATGTTATCCTGAACTCAAAAGAATTGGATGAGTACATTAAAAAGTTGGACGAAACAAATTACCATAAAGACAAAGTGGCTTTTGGTTTTTTTGAGGGTTATTACGATAGAACTAGTGTGTCTGCAATTTCTAAATTAAAAGAATTGATAAGACAATATCCTAAAATGAAAGATGATATTATCCAAGACGCTGAAAACATAATAGAAAAATATAATACAATAGTAGCAAACATTAAATCTAATCCAAATGAGTAATATAATTAAAAACAAATCGGAGGTTTTATTTTTTTACGAAAGTCTTTATTCTATTCCAAATGGTGACCCTTTTACAGGGGAACAACGTTATGATGAAGAAACAAAAAAAATATTGGTAAGTGATGTGCGTATAAAACGATTTATACGAGATTACTTAGAAGGTATAGAGAATGAAACCATATATGTAAGTGACAAAACAGGCGCAGGCAAGACGGATGCCAAAAATGTATTGGCATGGCTTGCTTTTAATAAGTTTCCTGATAAAGATGATATTGGGGAAATATTGAAAAGCTTGATTGATGTAAGGTTATTTGGTGGTATTTCAACATTGGGTGATAGTGTGGAGTTGGATAAAGTTGATGCAGCAGGTAATAAGGTGAAAGGTGCAAAAAAGAAATTTAAAAATGGTCATGTACAGTTCACAGGACCTGTGCAATTTGCATTATTAAACCCTTCTTTAAATGAGGTAAATATGAGAATGCATCAGAATACAACTCATTTCACTTCAAAAGCCGATAATACACAGGGCTCTATTGGGACTACTACTGTTGTGCCTTATGGTCTTGTGCAGGTGCATGGTTGGGTAAATCCCCGTTCTGCTCAAGAAACGGGTTTAACACTCGGTGATAAAGAAAAAATGTTTAAAGCGCTTTGGGAAAGCGTAAATAATGTGAATACAAGGACTAAAAGTAATCAGAACTCAACATTGTTGATTGAGATTGTTTACCAAGAGCCTTATTACAAAATTTATGGCGCAGATAGATTAGTTACTATTACACTTAAAGATGGTAAAACTGGTGAACAAATTAGAAGTATGGAAGACTATGATTTTGATTTTACTAGATTATTAGCTCTACAAAAGAATAATAAAATATCTGAGATTAGATATTATACTGATATTGATGATATTAAAAATAAGTTTTCAAATTTAGGAAAATTTAAATTGATAGATTTTTATAAAAAATAAAATATGCAAGGATTACAATTAAAGGTTAGTGGAAATTGGGCACATTTTAAAAAGCCTGAAACCAATAACAATCCTTTGACACATGATTTTATCCCTAAAACAGCTTTTATTGGTTTAATAGGTGCTGTTTTGGGGATTGAACGGAAAGAAATGTTACCGTTATTTCCACGGCTTTCAGAAGATTTTTTATATGGCGTATCTGTGCTAAATCCTGTTAGAAAACTATCTTCGGGGTTTACAAGTAGTTCCGCTGTATCGCCTACACAACAAGGAACGCCAAAATCGTTTGAGTTTTTGAAAAACCCTTCGTTTAAAATAGCTTTAGCTTTGAAAAACGAAAGGTCGAAAGATATTTTTGAAAAGTTTAGGACATATATTGAGAAAGAATATAGTGTGTACCCTCCGGTTTTGGGGTGGCACAATTGCCCTGCCGATATTGAGTTTATTTCGTATGGTAGTTTTTCTGATATAAAAGATGGCAATTTTGTTACCAATGCTTTTGTAGAAACCAATCAAGATATTCATACTGCTAAATTAGACGTGGGTTTTAGAATTGGTTTTGAACGTATTCCTACTTATCAAGAGGATTTTTGGAATTTGCCGGAAAAGTATAAATCAATTATTTATCCCGAATGTGGAAGTCCGTTAAGTATCAATGGGAAATATTTTGAATATTCTGATAATCAAGAAAAATGGTGGTTGATATAAGTAAACTAAAATCGCATCCCGATAAAACATTGTTTACTCATTTGAATGGTGTTTTACATGAAGTAAAAAAGCTGACAAATCTGAAAATAGCAGAGATAGCAGCTATATTTCATGATTTAGGGAAAATGAATTTTGGTTTTCAACTTAAGATATATCCAACCATAGAGCATGACTTAGGTATAAATATAAGTCAGGCAGATAGAAAGTATTCGCATCATGCTTATCTATCTGCTTATGCTTTTTTTTGTTATTATTTGACCAACGGAAACGCCTTAAAAAAATATTTTGACAAATATATTGCAAGCAATGAAGTGTTGGCAATAATAGTAATGATTGCCAAGCATCATGGCGACTTGCCTAATTTTTTACCTTCTGATATTAATAGAGAGCAGGTTTTGTTCAAAGACGAAATAGGTCAATTGTTTCAATACCTGGAAACAGCTAATCTTCCATTTGACGATTTCCCTCAATATTTTGATATTCCTAAAAGTTCGTATTCATTTTTGTTAAAAGAGAAAAAAGCTAAAGAAGTATTTTCTAACCTTTGTCTTGATGTAAAATCACATGTAAACCACCTTCAGTTTTATCAAGAAACGCAATTTTCTTTTGCTGCCCTTATTCAGGCAGATAAAAAAGATGCAGGGTGCATGCATATAACAGACAAGGAAAATATTAAAACGTTTTGCAGTCAATACAGTTCTTCTTTCAATAATTATTTAGCTACATTAAAACCATATCAAGATAAGCCAATAAATAGGTTAAGAACAAAAATCAGACATGAAGTGAGTGCAAATATTTCTAAACATTTGCGAATAGGAGATTGTCGTGTTTTTGATTTGACAGCACCCACCGGTTCGGGAAAAACATTGTCTTTGTTGTCTGTTGCCGAAGAAATAATAAAGAGCAAAGGTGCCTTTAGAATAATGTATTGTTTGCCTTTTTTATCCATTACAGAACAAGTGGAGAAAGAAGTCTTGAATATTTTTGAAAAGCAACGTGATTTTGTGCAGAGGATTGATAGTAAATCTGTTAATCAAGATATTCAGAAACTACAAGAAGAGTTGGACAGTCATCCAAATGAAGATAAATACAAGGAGTTAGAAACCAAACAGTTTCAAGAAGATGTATTTGAATACCCTTTTATCATTACCACTTTTGTACAGTTTTTTGAGGCTTTTTTAAAGAATAAGAATGCAGATTTATTAAAATTGCCTAGTTTTTCTAATAGTATTTTTCTAATTGATGAAATACAAGCCTTGCCTCCTCGTTTGTATGGGTTTTTTGTGGCATACTTAGATGCTTTTTGTAAAAGATTTAATTCTTATGCTGTGATATCAACGGCAACTATGCCCAATTTTGAATTACCAACAAAAGATATCAAAGCGTTTTTTCCAAATTATCGTCAACCTCCTAAATTGCTTTCTGAGGAATACTTTAACCATGATTTGTTTAACCGATATGTTATTGATTATCAAAACACAGAAATAGAGATTTCAAATTTAGCAGAAAAACTAGTTGCTGAAAATAAATCGGTTTTATGTGTTGTTAATACTATTGATGATAGCAAAGATTTATTTAAGGAGTTGAAAGGGTATGTGTTACCTAATGAAGTATGTTTGTTGAACACTCATTTTACCCCTAATGATAGAAAATGGAAAATTGATGAAGTTAAATTCCGTTTGGAAAGTGGGGAAAGAATTATTTTAGTTTCTACACAATTAATCGAAGCAGGTGTTAATCTTGATTTTCCTGTATTGTATAGAGATATGGCAATTATGCCAAGTATTGTGCAGTCGGCAGGGCGTTGCAATCGACACGGGAAATTAAACAGAGGGAAAGTCGTTTTATTTCATTTAAATAATCGAGGTGCCATAAGGTCGAAATTGATTTACAAAGGAAAAGATAGCAAGTTGTTGTATTACACCAAAAATATTTTGGAAAAATCTTTATACAAAGAAAAAGAGTTATTTGTAGAACAAAAGAAATATTTTCAGCAGCTTGGTAACGATTTGATGTTTGGAGAGCATGAACAGGGGAAGGAGACGTTAAATTTTATTTCGTTGATAAAAGAAGCTATGTTTGCCAGTTTGGGTAAATTCAAATTGATTGATGACGACTATTATGGTGAAACGTATAGAATGTATGTCCCTAAAGATAATACAGATAAAACGTTTGACAAATTGGAAAGTTTGGTAACTATGTTAGCCAATAGTAGAAAAGAAGACAAGCAAGAAATTAGAAGAATAAAAAGTCATATTACATCTTTATTAAAAGAGATGTCTAATCAAATAGTGCAAGTGCGATTAAAAAAAGATGAAATAAAGCCTACTTTTTTAAGTGAAAATGTGTACGGCATATATCTTTTGGATATAGATGATTATGACAAAGAAATAGGGGTGCATTTATCAGTAGAAAATTTAATTTTTTAATTCTTTATCATGTACATCACAGGCACACATTTTAATTATTATTTGGTTTGTCATCGTAAGCTATGGTTGTTTGCGAATGGGATTAGTATGGAGCATACCAGTGATTTGGTGTTTGAGGGTAAAACTTTACACGAAACAGCTTATGTACAGCGAGCCGAACGCTATAAAGAGTTGGAGTTTGGTGGCATAAAGATAGATTATTATGATAGCAAACGTAAGGTAATTCACGAGATTAAAAAATCGCGCAAAGAGTACGACTCTCAT
>PDWJ01004533.1_pt1 | contig 23598 bp, 17 predicted proteins | sample 1430881 | NCBI WGS metagenome assembly PDWJ01 (sample SAMN01162460, study PRJNA174530) | Oral metagenome, whole genome shotgun sequencing project. | biome: Marine environment; feature: Marine mammal; material: Swab sample of the gingival sulcus; isolation source: swab sample of gingival sulcus... | reverse complement strand
AATGGTAGTGATGGTACTGCTACACCTCCAAATATTAATGCGCAACCACTGTATCAAAATGAAATGGCAGTAGAAGGACATGCATGGTATATTAACAATGATTACGAACATCGTGATGCTTCATTTGAAGAAATTTTACATTTAATGCACGACTATGGTATTGGTGTGGACACCAATGGAACACCTAGTCCAATAGGTGCATTACCTGCTTATCAAGCAGAAATTAGAGCAGCTCAGGACAATGCTGATAATAATTTTGCAATTTGGCCGCTGACGGCATCCAGTGATCCGCAGTGGTATAATGAGTTAGCCCAAGAAAACAGTTTATCACAAGAATATTTAGCGGCAGTAGTAGATAGCTACTATGGTTTATGGGAACCCTGGACTGAACAGGAAGGTGTTGGCATGTGGGGAGAATATATTGCAAAAACCCGTGCCGAAATTCAAACAGAAGATCCGATGGGTTATGCCTTAATGCCAAAGTACTTTTCGCCATATATCAATATCAATTTTGATATAGACCCAACCTTTACAGGCGTTTTTGATATGAATAGAAATACAGCATTGCCTTATACTTATAAATCACAATATTTACAGCATTTAACATTAACCGGTTCCAATGCATCGGGTATTAAAGGAAATGATTTGGATAATATTTTGAATGGAAATACGGCAAATAATACGTTACAAGGTGGTAAAGGGAACGATACATTAGACGGAAAAGCCGGAACTGATATTGCCGTTTTTTCAGGTAACTATGCGGAGTATACGATAACGACTAATGCTGATACAGTTACTGTTCAGGACAATACAGCAGATAGAGATGGAACAGATACATTAATCAGTATAGAGACCTTACAATTTGCCGATCAAAGTGTGCCCAATACCCCTACTATGGGTATTGATACCGAGATCTCTAAATCAGTAGTTATATATCCTAATCCGGCTTCCGAAATAATCTACTTTGATTTTAAAGACATAGCTTTTTCAAAAATAACAATCTCTGTTTATGATGTCAATGGAAGCATGATAAAACAGCAAACAATCCAAAGCAAACAAGCAGAAATGACTATACTAAACTTAAATAAGGGTGTGTATTTTGTTGAAATACAAAGAGATGATAATAAGGCTACAGCAACAAGAAAAATAATTGTAAAATAAGCTGTTTTTGATTAATAATAAGAGACCTCATAGTTATGTGCTATGAGGTCTTTCTATTTAAGCAATTAATAGAAAATCCGACTTGATTTGATGTCAAGTCGGATTTTTCTATGATGGTTTATTGTTTGAATAGCTTAACTTATTGTTTGATAAATTTATTGGTATAAACTTTACCTTGTGCAGTCACTTTTATAAGATAACTACCCGGTGCTAAAGTCTGGACATCCAAATCTAACGTTGACAACATATCTTTTGAAGATTGTTGAAGGATTAGTCGTCCGTTAAGATCATATACTGCAATTTGTGGTTGGTGTAATTGTTGATCTTCAAAACTCATGTGTAATGTATGATTGACAGGGTTAGGATAAACTTTAGAAGCAGATGTTAAAATTTCATCCTCTATACCACTAGTGCCATCAGCAGTCGTAAAATAGCCTGAGAATATGCCTCGTCCATAAGTCGCAGCATAGACTTTGTAATCGTCACGCATGACCATGTCCGTAACTTTAATATAACCCATACCATAAGAGTCGTGATACCATGTAGGGCTTTCAGATGAAAAGTCTTCGGTCCACCATGTACCCAAGTCTGTACCTATAAGCACTTGATCGGTTTTCAATGGGTTTTGTAAAATACATTTTACCGGTAGGTCCGGTAGATTTCCTTCTTTTTGTGCCCAGCTATTTCCACCGTCAGCAGTATACCATATACTATTTACACCATAATTGTGAATAGTTACAAAGATTTCATTTTCATTACTTCCAAACTCAATATCCGAAATACTACCTATCATAGCGTCAGGAGAGATAACAGTCCAGGTGGCTGTTGCGTTAGCATTGTCAACTTTTAAAAGTCTTCCGTTTTGCAAACCAACAAAAAGATTGGAACTGCTAGTGGTGTATGGTGATACTTTTAAAGCAGTGGGTTTACTGTTTAATAAGGCGTTTTCTAACATACCTTTGATGACAATACCGTTGCCTGTAAGGGAATTGATGGTGTATCTTCTTATCTTGTAGTTGTTACCAGAAGAGTAATTGGTGTATAAGATGTTTAAGTTTGAATCCAGTGTTGCCTGGTTGATAAAATCACCATTAGCTGCATTCTCAGAATTCACATAGAATGAATTGCCGAACTCATAGTTATAAAGGACTATAGCATTGTTGTACACATAATTAGCGATATAATATCTGTCACTGCCGTCTTGATCAAAAGCAGAAAAAGCCCCATCGCCACCTAGCGCCATTAATGAGCCGTTCATACCGGCTACGGCATTAGAAAACAGTTGAGTACCATTATCTTGTGTTCCACCAATGATGTATTCCCCGCTAAATGCACTGGTAGGTGCAACACCTATATTGTAGAATTGAGTAATATTTAGGTTTTTTCTGCGATGAGAGAAATACGCACCTGCATCGTTTGAGAAAACAACCCCACCATCATTCCCGGCAACTACTTTGTCTGAAGTAGCAAGGTTTAAGCCATGTTGATCAGGATGTATTAAACTACCAGAACCTCCGCTATAACCGGTGGCTATTTGTGTCCATGAAGTACCTGAATTGGTCGATTTAAACCATCCTATACCTCCTACAAAAACAGTGTCGTCATTGTTTATACCGACTTCTATGGCAAGGTCATACCAGCTTTGACCATTAGTGAAGTCACTGTCAGGAATACCACTGGTGTCCACGGGTAAACTAAGGTTTACGACACTGTCAAAAGCATCATCTGTCCTAAGAAGTTTTACGGGTGTAGAACTATTATTGACAGAACAAGCTGCATATATTCTGTTGGGGTTTTGATGAGATGTCGTTATTTCAGTTCTACCGCCACTGGCTATACTATGTTTTAATACAAAATTCTCGCCATCAGTACAACTCAAAATAGCACCACCACCTTTGCCGTTAAGCGGGCTGTATGTACTAGATAACCATATGGTGTTATCGGTCGTATATTCTAAATCATTAGGAATAATAGTATCACCAAGACCAATAGTGGGTATGTTGAGTTTTTCCCAGGTTGCCCCGTTATCGGTAGATTTATAGACGCCTACAGCATCACTACCCACAATAGTAGGGGCAGATGTTTCAGCATATTGAGAGTCTCCTACAGCGGTATAGATTTCTGTACTACCATTGTTGTTGACAGCTATAACATCATTGATTTGAGATTTTCCGGGGATAAGTACTATGTTGGGTTCTAAAGGCTCATGAGGAGTAACAGTTACATTGACAGTTTCTGAAGACATAGCATTCAGAATTTTATCACCATCTTCCATTGAAATCATTACAGAAGGTATAGTTATGGTGTCATCACTACCACTCATGGCAATAGGATAGCCATAGGCATTGTTAATCACGATAACCGCGATAGCACCTGCTTCCTGCGCAAATTTCACTTTTTGAACAAACTGACAATTGCCTCTTTTAATAACGGCGATTTTACCATTGACCTCTGTCGGATTAGTCAGCGCCTCACATGCTTCTTCGGGATTAGCCAGAATTAAATCACCTGATAGTGTCGTTAGATCAGGACCAAAAGCAGCAGAAAAAGCAATATAGTCATCAGCAATAGATGCCGGGCTGTTAACTGTAAGTAAGGCGTCTGTTTGGTATTCAGATTCTACAGCGTTATCTCCAAAGGTTTTTGTCCATGTGTTACCACCATCTTCAGATTTCCATAATCCATTACCTAAGGCATGTCCAAAGGTGTACGATTCACCTGTACCTATATAGAATATTTGTGAGTTATTGGGGTCTACAGTGATGCTTGTAACATTCAAATCAGTTGTAGATTCTATTAATTCCCATTGTGAATTAAAGTTAGAAATATTAGTGTTTTTCCACAAACCACCACTGACACCTCCGGCAAATACAGTTTCGTGATTGGGGTCATTGGGGTCAAATAATACAGCTTTTACACGTCCGCCTACATTATTAGGGCCTCTTTCTGTCCAATGGTTGTTGTAGTCTCCGGGTAGGCTTTTGTAAGTGCCTTTTTTTAACTCAGTATAGATTTTAGTAAGGTTTTCAGGTGTAGGTCTTCCGGTATAAGGATTGATAGTTAGCTCCCATTCCCTTTCAAAGTATTTATTGGGAGGTATGCCATGAGCTTTACGCTCTTTCTTTGACATAGTCAGAGTTTCTTTATACGGACTGTTGTTGAGATAGGCAGTATGTTGTGCTCTGATCTTCTCGTAAGAAGTTGAATTGTAGGCTTTGTAAAAAATAAAAGATAAAATTATCAATGCTATACCTGATAATATGATTGTTTTCTTCATGTGTTTTAGTGATTATTAATACTATAGGTTTTATTTAAAGTGGTTTGGTTTTTGTAGGTCGTAAATGTAATAATAATATGCTATAAAATCATGTTAAAAAAGACTCTCATTGTATAGCGGTTTTGATATGATGTAATGGAATTTAATGTATATTCCGGAATAAAATTGTGTTTCCCTTGAATAATCAGTTAGTTTTTGAATTATTATAAACGTCTTTGCTGATTTTTAATCATAAAAAAACTGCCTCAATTAAGAGGCAGTTTTGAAGTGTGTTTAATTATTCAAATTAGTTAACATCCCAGAAAATATGAGTGCTTAATAAGTCACCACCCATGGCAGCAGCTGCTGCGTCATAGTTAACTTCATTAAGTAAATCTTCATCATTGGGATAAAGCATTCTGTTAGGATTAGGTGTGCCGGTTTCATCAGCAACTTGTAGTGTAGGAACTCCAAGTCTTCTGGCTTCAGTCCATGCCTGATGACCTTGGTTATACAAGGCTAAGTATTTTTGCATACCTATTTTATCAATATAGTTTGCAGAACTGTAGGCAACATCACCCTGAGCTACATAAGTGTCGTAATCAGCATCTGGAATACCCCAGAAATCAAAAGAAGCTTTTATTCCTGCAAGATATTCTGCTTCAGCGTCTCCACCCGTAAAACCTCTTTCAATGGCTTCTGCCATAAAGAAACAAACGGTTGAATAGTCCAAAAGAATACTAGGATAAGTAGGATCTTCGTAGATGTCTGTGGACACATGACTAAAGTTATTATAATTGTTTCCAGAAGCTCCATACAAACCACCTAAATAAGTGTCTGCACCAAGATTGTCATCATAATATTTTACTATTCTGGGATCATTATAATCCTCTAACATATTTACAAAAAAACTTGTAGCGATAAAGTCAGATGCTCTGGACTGTGTCACAAAGTAATCGTAAACAGGGCTGGTATAAGGATCTGTTGACAAAAAACCAAAGCTTGCATTATCATCATTGGAGTCAAATACTCCAAAATTAACGGCAGCTGAAACATGGCTCGAGGCATCTGAAGGATTGTATTCAGCAATACGCATTCCTAACTGGAGAAGTAACGAAGCACCAAATTTTTTCCATTTAGAGATATCCCCATTGTAGAGTCTGTCATTAACCCCGTCAAAACCGTCTTCACTAGTGTCCATTGAGTTTAGAGCATCAATGAGATTAGCCGTGATGGTTGCATAAATGGTTGCGGCATCATCGTAAGCTGGTGTTGTATTTCCCGGATCTAAGGCTTCAGAAAAAGGAACATTTCCAAAATTGTCAACTAAATATTGATAAGCATAGACTTCTAAAATGCTAATCTGAGCCATTTTGTTCTTTTTCTGTATAGCCAAAACACCTGACGCTGGTTGTTCGTCAATAATTTCTTTTGCAGCTTTCAACTCTATAAGCGAGTTTGCATACATGACTGCCCATATTGTTCCACCAATATCTCTGTTGATGGGGTCATAATTACATTCTTGGATGTAAGTTGTCTGTGTCAAATAATTAGCCCAGAATCTATCAACATTGTAGTTGTAACTACCATTGGCCATTTGTCTGGCTATATTTTCTAAACCATAAGTAAACAGATACTCAGGCGGTACCTCAGTTGGTTTTTTATGATCTTTATTTAAGTCGTCCAGATCTTTACAAGAGATAAGTCCGACTATAAATACTAAACTTAAAATGATTATTTTTTTCATTATTAACTGTTTTTATTTAAAATTGTAATTTAACATTAAATCCGTATTCTTTTACACTTGGTAATGCGCCATTTTGAAGACCTTGATAATTACCTGCACTAGCACTATACTCGGGATCTCCATAAGGAAGGTTTTTATGAATAATCCATAGGTTTCTTCCATACATTCCTATACTAGCTCCCCTTAATGAAGTGTTTTTAATAAGTCTTTTAGGGAAAGTATAACCCATAGATAGTTCACGTAATTTGACATAAGATGCATCATAAACAAATAGCGCATCTGGAGCTTTATTGTCACCGTTGTCAATTGAACCACCATAAAAACCAAATGGTTGTGCATAGTTTCCTGCATAAGCCCAAATATCGTTTGGTGCAGTATTCTCTACAGTGTATGAGTCCTCACCGAAAGTTACATCGCCTGTAACACCGTCAAGAAGGACACCTCCGCCTTCATCTACAGGATCACGTATAGGATTACCCTGAGAATTTAAGCCTGCTGTTTCTGCATAAAGTCCTGTGGCATTTCCAAAGGCCATATCAACATTGTAGATGTCTCCACCTTGTTGGATGTCTATTAAGAAGCCAAGATTAAAGTCTTTATATTTAAAGCTGTTGTAAACACCACCCAACCAATCCGGTTGAATGTTACCAATAACTTTTGAACTGTTAGACAAGTCTTTGAGATATTTACCATCAGAACCTATGACTTTATTACCTTCATTATCATATACAAAATCATAACCGGTAATGCTTCCGAACGGCTGTCCTATTGTGGCATTCATGGCTGCATTCCACGCAGAGTATATCAACATGTTTTTTGAATCGCCATAAAGTGATACAACTTCATTGTTGTTTTTTGCCCAGTTCAAGTTCAAATTCCAGGTAAAATCATCTGTTTTTACAGGCACTGTGTTCAGTGCAAGTTCAACCCCTTTATTGGAGATGACACCGGCATTAGCCCATGCTCGGGTAAAACCGGTACTGGATGACACCTGTACAGGAGTGATCAAATCAATAGTTTCTCTGTCATAATAAGAAAAATCCAATCCAATTCTTTTAGCAAATAAACCTAATTCCAAACCAAATTCTAACTCAGTAGTTTTTTCAGGTTTTAAAAGAGGATTGTTGGATACATTATTGATGTAATACATAGGAGCAGTATCAAAGACAGTTCCTGCGCTAAACGTGTTGTACACTCTATATGGGTCAGTGTCATTAGCAACTTCTGCATAACTGGCCCTTATCTTACCGAGATTTAACCAATCAGCTTCAAGATCTTCGCTAAAGATATAACTCAATGATCCGGATGGATAAGCGTAGGTGTTATCTTCTATTGGCAATGTGGATGATTGATCTACCCTTATAGAACCTTCTAAGAAAAATCTTTTGTAGAAACTAAAAGATGCCTGAGCATAAGCTCCGTATTTCATGATTTCAGGATCATATTCCGGTGGTGCCTGTAGTAAGCTTGCGGAGTTATCAAGAGAGTATATACCTGGAAGTATCAAACCACCATTAGTAGAAAGTGAAGTGGAATTGATTCGGGTGTTTTTAGAGCCTGCACCAATAAGACCATGTACATCTATATGGTCTGAAAAGTCAAAATTATAGTTTAAAATCAAATCAGTAGTGTACTGTTCAAAAGTTCTCAGATATTTTTTGTAGTAAGCTAAATCTAAACTTCCAACGGCTTTTCTTTCTTCTTGTAAGTCAGAATAACTGTCCGCTCCAAATCTGGCAACAAGATTAAAGTGATTGCTAAATTTGTATTGAGCTTGTGCTTTTGCGAAAACTCTGTTTCTCTCATCAGTTTGGAAGTTTTCATGCAAGACCCAATAAGGGTTGTCAAAATATTTAGGTTTAGTATTAGTCGCTGATGTTGCGTTCCATGTGGCATTGGTAAGAGTAGAAAGGTATGCTTCCTCCTGTTCTTTTAAGTCAACGTTGACCTGATACCATTGTCTGAAAGATTGCATTAGGTTTCCACCGTCATACCCTGTCCCAAAACGACCTTTACCACCTCTGTCTGTATAGGTGATTTTAGCATCTACATTGAAATTATCATTAAATTTATAAGCACCGCTTAAATCAATAATATGAGTATCAATTTGACTGTTGGGTAAAATACCGGTTCTGTCGTCATACGTATAACCTAGTCTTAAAGACCCGTTTTCATTACCACCTGATATGGCTACATTAGACACTAAACTTAGTGATCTTTTCAAAAGATAATCTACACTGTTTTGTGCAGGTAAATAAGGTGTTTTTTGCATATAGGTGTCAAGTCCCGGATAAAGTGCATTCCACTGGAATACCATAGTCCCATCCAAAGGTGGTCCAAAAGAAGCGTCATCATAATATGCAACTAACAAGTCCGGTGTGCCGTCACCGTCAAAGTCTGATTCATCAAAACCTTGTGAAATACCACCGTACCCCGCACCGTAACTGGTTTGATAAACAGGGAAAGTAGACTTGTCATAATCACCAAACGTGAAACTTTGGTTTATGGTTACGCCTAAACCTTGTCCTGTTTTACCTTTTTTGGTTGTAATGAGAACAACGCCGTTGGCAGCTTCAGAGCCGTATAATGCAGTTGCAGCAGCACCTTTTAATATTGAAATTGACTCTATAGATTCAGGGTCAATATCTGATGCAGCATTACCGTAGTCATAACCTCCACGATTTGTCAAAGTTGAACTGGAATTCAGTGTGCTATTGCTTATGGGGATACCGTCAACAACAAAAAGTGCTTGGTTACTTCCAAAAATAGAAGCATAACCCCTAACAACGATATTTGCGGAACCACCCATTTGACCGGGTTTTTTAATTTGAACACCACTGACCTTACCCGAAAGAGAGCTAATAAAGCTACTTTCTTTACCTTTGTCAATGTCATCACCACTTACTTGTTGCGTGGCATAACCTAAACTTTTTTTCTCACGTTTTATTCCTAAAGCGGTGATTACAACCTCATCAAGGACAGTACCTCCGGTCAACATAACATCATAGACATTAGATGATCCTATAACTTTTTCGGCATCTTCATACCCAACATAGCTAAAGACTAAAACGTCTCCTTGCTTAGCTGTTATTGAGTATTTACCGTCAAAGTTGGTTTCTGTTCCCGTAGTCGTACCTTTGATTAAAACATTAACACCGGCTAACGGACCTGATTCATCTGAAACAGTTCCGGAAACATTTTTTTGTGCGAACATAAACTGCACAGACAACGCTAAAAGCAGCGTGAAAATTCCTTTGAACTTTGTTTTCATTGTATTAATAATTTGAATTAATTAAGGCAAATATCATAAAAAAAACTTAATTATAAAAGGAATATCATTAAAAATGCTTTAAATGATTGTAAAACACGTAATTCTTGTTTTTGTTTTTGCGTCAAAAAAAAAGAGGCTAAAAGCCTCTTTTTAAGTGTTTTAACAAATGTTAAAGTAAATAGAATATGTTGTTAATAAATCCCTAAAAGTCTGCAAAGGTTTTATCGATAATAGCAACACAATCCATCAATTCTTCTTCATTTATGACCAGCGGTGGCGCAAAACGTATAATGTTACCATGTGTAGGTTTAGCTAGTAAACCATTATCTCGCAGTTTAAGACAAATGTTCCAGGCGGTATCACTGTCAGGTTTATCATTGATGACAATGGCATTGAGCAGACCTTTACCTCTTACAAGTTTTAATAAGTCGTATTTATCAACCAGTTTGTTGATCTCTTTTCTAAATAATTGACCCAATTTTTCCGCATTTTCGGCCAGGTTTTCATCTTTAATGACATCCAGAGCAGCCATAGCAACAGCTGCTGCTAATGGATTACCACCAAAGGTTGAGCCGTGTTCTCCGGGTTTGATGACGTTCATGACAGGGTCATCGGCCATAACAGCAGAAATAGGATAGGCGCCTCCTGAAAGTGCTTTCCCCATGATAATAACATCCGGACGGATGTCTTCGTGATGTACTGCTAAAAGCTTTCCTGTTCTGGCAATCCCTGTTTGTACTTCATCCGCGATAAATAATACATTGTGTTTTTTACATAATGCATCAGCTTTTTTCAGGTAACCGTCATGAGGCACGTAAACACCTGCTTCACCTTGAATAGGCTCTACCAAGAACCCTGCAATGTTTTTATGGTTATTCAATACATGTTCCAAAGCATCAATATCATCGTAAGGAATGTTGATGAAACCGGGTGTATAAGGCCCATAATCATCTTTGGCCTCAGGGTCATTTGAGAAGGATATAATGGTAGTGGTTCTGCCGTGAAAGTTACCATCACAAACCACAATTACAGCTTGATTTTCAGGAATGCCTTTGGCTTTATAAGCCCATTTTCTGGTGAGTTTTATAGCTGTTTCTACGGCTTCGGCACCTGAATTCATGGGTAATAATTTGTCATATCCAAAGAAGTCTGACATATATTTTTCATACTGCCCAAGCATATTGTTGTAAAATGCTCTGGAAGTAAGGGTTAGTTTATGAGCTTGTTCAGTCAGAGCATTGATGATCTTGGGATGACAATGTCCTTGATTGACTGCAGAGTAAGCAGATAAGAAATCATAATAGTGCTTACCTTCCAAATCCCATACATGGACACCTTCACCTTTGGATAATACCACAGGTAGCGGGTGATAGTTGTGAGCGCCGTACTTGTTTTCCAGTTGAATGGCTTGTTCTGAAGTTGATACTTTCATTCTATAATTGGTTTAAAAAATTAAATAAAAAAAGAGGTTGTAAAAAAACTTTTGCAAATTACAATTTTTTTATCATAAAAAAAGAGTTCTTAAAGCCTTGTTAATCAATACAGGAGGAACCATAAAAAAAGCTTGACTGTATAGTGATTCACACGCTCTTTACAATACTTTAATACATTGTTGAGAATATTTTCACATAATATAGTATAATAAAGTGTAACTTTTTTAGGTTTTCTACGTATATAAGGATGACGACGATAATCAATCTAAATTAATTTCATGAGACAACTAAAAATAACAAAGCAGGTTACAAACAGGGAAACTGCTTCTTTGGATAAATATTTGCAGGAAATAGGGAAAGTTGAACTCATCACTGCCGATGAGGAAGTAGAATTAGCCCAACGTATAAAAGCCGGTGATCAAATTGCTTTAGAAAAACTAACCAAAGCTAATTTAAGATTTGTGGTATCTGTGGCCAAACAGTACCAAAACCAAGGTTTGACCCTTCCGGATTTAATTAATGAAGGTAATCTGGGATTGATAAAAGCAGCACGAAGATTTGATGAAACCCGTGGTTTTAAGTTTATATCTTATGCTGTATGGTGGATTCGTCAATCTATTCTTCAGGCATTGGCAGAACAATCGCGTATTGTTCGTTTACCGCTTAATAAGATAGGCTCCATTAATAAGATTAATAAAATGTATGCATTCCTCGAGCAGGAAAATGAGCGTGAACCATCACCGGAAGAAATAGCCAGCAGGTTGGATATGACGGTCAATGAAGTGAAAGAGTCGCTTAAAAATTCAGGTCGTCATGTATCTATGGATGCTCCTTTGGTAGAAGGTGAGGATTCTAACCTGTACGATGTCCTGAAATCCGGAGAGTCTCCCAATCCTGATAAAAGTTTGGTGCAAGAATCATTGCGTATAGAAATAGAACGTGCTTTAGAAACGTTAACACCGCGTGAAGCTGATGTCGTAAGATTGTATTTTGGCCTTGGTGACTTCCAACCCATGACTTTGGAAGAAATTGGGGAAACTTTTGACTTGACCAGAGAACGTGTGCGTCAAATCAAGGAAAAAGCCATCAGACGATTAAAACATACGTCACGTAGTAAAACTCCAGTGACTTTGTCAATTTACAATCTGAACTCGAAATGCTCAATGCCAGTAAAGCCGAATGGATACATCTGGATGTTATGGATGGCGTATTTGTGCCTAATATTACCTTTGGGATGCCGGTCATAAAGGCTATGAGACAACATACAGATAAAGTGCTTGATGCCCATCTTATGATTGTCCAACCGGAACGTTATATTTCAGATTTTAAAAAAGCCGGCGCCGATGTGTTGACCGTACATTATGAAGCTTGTACACATTTACACAGAACAGTCCAGGCGATTAAAGATGAAGGTATGAAAGCCGGTGTGTCTCTTAACCCACATACGAACGTGGCGGTTTTGGAGGATATGATCACAGAACTCGATTTGGTGTTGCTTATGAGTGTCAATCCGGGGTTTGGGGGGCAATCCTTTATTGAAAATACGTATAAAAAAGTGTCTCAGCTCAAAGCTGTGATAGAACAATCCGGCTCAAAAGCTCTGATAGAAGTCGATGGTGGTGTGTCTGATAAAAACATCAGCTTATTAGCACATAAAGGCGTCGATTGCTTTGTTGCCGGAAGTTTTGTTTTTGGTAGTCCTCAACCACTAAAGACTATTGAAACTTTATACACACTGGCCAATAGTTAATCTTATATGATTAACCTTAATTACGGCTTAGAAAAGCAATATTCAATAATGTTAGCACCCATTTGTAAAGCTTTTAATCTTAGCTCAGGTGGGTCATTATGCACTTCGGGGGCTTCCCAGCCGTCACTCAAATCACTTTCATAATCATAAAAACAGACTAAACGTCCTTTGTAAAACAAACCATAACCTTTGGGCGGCTTAGCATCGTGTTCATGAATCTTGGGAACGCCGTTTGGAAATTGGTAAGTTTGGTTAAAGATGGGGTGATTCAGAGGCACTTCTTCAAAATCCTGTTCAGGAAATATTTTTTTAAACTCCCGTCTTATATAAGTGTCAAAACCATAATTATCAGAGATGTGTATAAATCCACCGGATTCTAAGTACAAACGAAGATTGTCTGCACTGTCATCATCTAAAAAAATATTACCATGGCCTGTCATAAAAATGATAGGGTAGGCGAATAGTTCTCCGGATTGAGGTTTGACTGTTTTAGGTTTGGGACTGATAGTGGTGTTGATATTTTCGTTACAAAAGGCAATGAGATTGGGTACTGCAGTGGGGTTAGCATACCAGTCTCCACCACCATCGTATTCCAAAACAGCTACTTCCTGTGCATTGGTGGATAAAAATTGGAAGATGATAACTATAGAAATAAGGTGTTTCATATTTAATCAGTATTATTTAAAACTACGGTGTGGGTAGCCACAACACCAGCGGTTTCTGTGCGTAAGCGGGTATGCCCCAAAGTTACCGGGATATAGTGTTTGTCCAACGCAAGATCTATTTCATGCTGAGAAAAGTCACCTTCAGGACCAATTAAAATTTGAACATTTTCCCCTTTGGTGAGTACGGATTTTAAGCTTTTTTTATTGTCAGGCAAGCAGTGGGCTATCAATTGTTTGCCGTCAAAAGGTTCTGCTGTAAAATCATTGAAGCTCATGAGCGAGTCGAGTTGAGGCAGATGGTATTGACCGGACTGTTTTAAGGCAGCAATCATGATTTTTTCTAAGCGTTCATGCTTAATGATTTTGCGCTCCGAATGTTCACAAAGCAGAGGGGTTATGCGATCGATTCCTATTTCCGTGGCTTTCTCTAAAAACCACTCAAAACGATCGATGTTTTTGGTAGGTGCAATCCCAAGATGTAACACATAGTTGTTGTGCTTGGGATGCAGTTGTTCTTCCAGAATCTTTAACTCACAGCGTTTGGGATTGGCTATTGTTATTTGCCCTTTGACAGATAAGCCTTTACCATTGGTAATTAACATCAGGTCGCCCTCCTTGTGCCTTAAGACCTTAATAATGTGTCGGCTTTCTACCGGATCCAGTGTCAATGTATTCTGTCCGGACACCAGGCTCTTATGATAATGTAATTGCATAGGGTATTCTAACTTTTTTTACCAAATAACTTAAATTTTCGTTTGCCTTTTATTCTGCCACTGCCATCTTTTCTGGACTTCTTGGGTTTGTCATAATGTCTGTCTAAACGCCATGAAACGCCTAATCCCCCTTGATAGTAGGTGTTGTTGTCTTTGTTGAAATTTCTGTGCAAATTAATGTCTATTTGCCATGCAGGACTTAAGAGGTAAGCCATACCGCCACCTGCTTTAAACTCTTTGTGTTGTTTGTAAAAAGAGCCTTGATGTTCCCCGTACAACGAAAATCTATCGGTTAAGGAAATAATTAAAGTCGATATATAGCCGTAATTTCTGTACTCTTGAAGATTTAGATGATCGCCAATTATGTTGTTAACCCATATGAAATAGTCTGAGAAATCGTGTTGTAATAAGATGGCTGCTTTAGGGCTTAGTCTGTTTAGTTTGTGAGGTTTACTCAACAGGTTTGTGTTGAGTCCGGCATAGATACCCACACTAGGAATTAACCGTCTGGTGTCAAAAGCAGTTTTACGTTTCCAGCTTCTTATTTCCTTGGAAGGGTCTTTGTACTTAGGCATGTAAATCATGTACTTAGCCCCAATCGTCATGTGACTTAATCCAAAATATTTCTCGGTGGTAACACCGGCATTGATACTGTCATAAACATTCAGGTTATCATGCTGAATCCTTAAATCTAAATTGAATTCTAAGCGCTCACCCAATTGTCCGGTTCTTAGAAATACATCGCTGCCCATGGCTTTGTTAAAAGCAGAGCTGTCTATGGCGTTTCTATAGAAAAAACCGCCTTCTACCTGATACACATTCGTTCCTATACTGTAAGGACTTTGTGAAAAACCGGGGCGTCTGGAGTTGATGACCTCAGTGTATTGAGCCGCAACATCCAAAGAGAGAAAAATGGCCAGAAAAAGAATGAAATGTTTCACGGTTGAGGATTTAATGATGAGCGAAAATTACAATTTTTATTTATTATATCATAGAATAAGTCTCATGGATACTATTATTGATCTTAGCTTAATCTGAATTATTCATCGAATTTCACGAAGAAAGCAAGCATAATTCTTTATAATAATGCTTTTACCCATGGGTTTATTGTACAATGGGTGATGTTTGAGTTTTCGTATGATTAATACAGGAGCATTGCAATCAAACATAGTATAAACTGTTTGCTCTTTTTCAGAATGAATAAACCATTGTTAGTGGAATAGAATATTTTAATCTTTGTCGAGTTTTATACCCAGACGCCTCAAAGTTTTTTTCTCAAAATTCCAGAAGAATTTGCGCTGTCCGAACAAAGTGCCTATGACAACCAACATAATTTGGTAGCTAATAAAAGCAGTAATAATAAACAAGGGCCAGTACAATGCCAAGTGTAAGTTTTCTTTGGTAATTCCCAGTGCTTTGATAGCTGGTCTTGAAATATATAAGGAGGCTGAGCCGGTGACGCTGAAGACAATAAATATGATGATGAGCTGGAAATTGGAAGAAATACCCCAACGTTCTTTCAGATTTTTCATGATACTTTGGTTGAGTTCGACTTTTTCTTGTTGTTGAGTTCCTCTTTAGTTGGTACAGGGTCATAACCACTACCACCCCAGGGATGACAGCTGGATATGCGTTTTAGGGCTAGCCATCCGCCGGTTATTAAACCGTGTTCTTTAAGTGCTTCTATTGTGTAGTGTGAGCATGTAGGCTGATAACGGCATGAGTTAGGCGTATATGGTGAAATGGCTGCTTGATAAAGGCGTACCAAAGCCACGAGGGGGAAGATTAATATTTTTTGTAATGTTTTCAAATGCTTAATCTAATAGTCTAGAGTTCTTTTACATAACGTAACCTATCGTATTATACTGTAACTGGTACCTTCTTTGCCGTCTTTTAACTGAATGCCCATAGCCATAAGTTGGTCTCTGATACTATCTGATAATGCCCAGTTCTTATCAGTTCTCGCTTGGTTGCGCATTTCAATGAGTAACCCTACTACGCTGTCCAGTTTCGATTCATCCGGAGTGTCAGTTTGACGGTCAAGTCCTAACACCTCAAATACAAAGCTGTGAATAGTCTCTGTTAACAAGTCCAAATCCTTCTTGGTAATTTGAGCCTTTTTATCGTGAATCTGATTGATAAACTTGACACCTTCAAACAAATGGGCAATGAGAATAGGTGTGTTGAAATCATCGTTCATGGCATCGTAACAGTGTTGACGCCATTCTGCAACATCTATGCTGGATTGTTCTGAAACAGTCAGTTGATCCAATACTTTCAAAGCTTCCATCAAGCGGTTGTAACCTTTTTCTGCGGCTTCCAGTGCGTCATTAGAGAAATCAAGGATACTGCGGTAATGGGCTTGAAGCATAAAGAATCTCACAACGGCAGGCGCAAAGGTTTTGTTTAACAAAGGATTGCCCCCGTTGTAAATTTCAGCGGGAAGGATGTAATTCCCGGTTGATTTAGACATCTTTTGACTGTTGAGGGTCAGCATATTAGCGTGCATCCAATAGTTGACAGGTTTTTTGTCATTGGCCGCTACGGATTGTGCAATTTCACACTCATGGTGTGGAAATTTAAGGTCCATACCGCCGCCGTGAATGTCAAATGTTTCGCCCAGATATTTAGTGCTCATGGTGCTACACTCGAGGTGCCAGCCCGGAAAACCATCACTCCAGGGTGAAGGCCAACGCATGATGTGTTGGGGGTCAGCTTTTTTCCACAAGGCAAAATCCTGAGGATTGCGTTTGTCAGTCTGACCGTCTAATTCACGTGTGTTGTGTATGGCTTCTTCAATATTTCTACCGGATAAAATCCCGTAGTGGTGTTGTTTGTTGTATTTTTCTACATCAAAATAAATAGAGCCGTTGACTTCATAAGCAAATCCGCTGTCCAGTATTTGTTTGATTTCATCTATTTGTTCAATAATGTGTCCTGTTGCTGTGGGTTCTATACTTGGTGGCAGAAGATTGTAAGCCTTTAAAATATTGTGAAAATCAACGGTGTAGCGCTGGACAACCTCCATGGGTTCCAGTTTTTCCAATCGTGCTTTTTTGGATATTTTATCCTCACCTTGTTCCAGATCATCATCTTCCAGATGTCCGGCATCTGTAATGTTGCGTACATAGCGTACTTTATAACCCAAATGCTTCAGGTAGCGGAATACCACATCAAAAGACATAAAGGTGCGTAAATTACCTAAATGTACATGACTATAAACCGTAGGACCGCATACATACATCCCAACGAAACCATCTTCTATGGGTTTGAATAGCTCTTTTGATTTGGAAAGAGAGTTGTAGATCTTAAGCGGTTGTGATGAATAAAGTGGCATTCTGTATGAATTTAATTCTTGATTATTCAGGCAAAAATACATGAATTTTATAATTTCTTTTGATTATTGATGTTAAAGGGATGTTTTATGAAAATGCAAGACGTGATGTAAAAGGAAAATAGATGGAAATAAAGGATGAAGGATGTCAATAGTTGACAGCCAAAAGTCCTCTGTATTCTAATCCCGTTATTCCCGACACCTAACTCCTAATGCTTTGCTTGTCCAATTTTAAACATAAAAACATGCCACAAAGAGACTGGAAAACAATAAAGAACTATGAAGATATTTTATTTGACTTTTTTGAAGGAATTGCTAGAATCACGATTAACCGTCCGGAGGTTTACAATGCTTTTCGCCCTAAAACAAACTTTGAAATTTTAGATGCACTGCATTACTGTGCTGAAACGCCGGAGGTGGATGTGGTCGTATTAACCGGTGCTGGAGATAAGGCTTTTTGTAGCGGAGGAGATCAAAATGTCAAAGGGGTAGGAGGTTATGTTGATGATCATGGCGTGCCGCGGTTAAATGTATTAGAAATACATAAACGTATCCGTGAATTGCCTAAGCCGGTGATTGCCATGGTCAACGGTTATGCCATAGGCGGTGGACATGTTTTACATGTGGTTTGCGACTTGACAATAGCCAGTGATAATGCCCGTTTTGGGCAGACAGGGCCAAAGGTGGGTAGTTTTGACGGTGGTTTCGGGTCGTCCTATTTAGCCCGTCATGTAGGTCAGAAAAAAGCCCGTGAAATATGGTTTCTCTGTGAACAATATACAGCTGAGGAAGCTGAAAAAATGGGAATGGTCAATACAGTGGTTCCGTTGGATCAATTGGAAGATACAACAGTACAATGGTGTAAAACCATACAAAAGCGTTCGCCAATGGCGTTACGTATGATCAAACGCGCGTTGAATGCCGAACTTGACGGTCAGCATGGTCTTATGCAAATGGCGGGTGACGCGACCTTGATGTATTATCTGATGGAAGAAGCTCAGGAAGGTAAAAAGGCGTTTTTAGAGAAACGTGACCCTAATTTTAAGCAGTATCCTAAATTCCCGTAAAAAACTGATTATAAATATGTTTTTCTTGGGTTTGGGATTGCGGAAGAGTGTTGAATATACCTTTATAAATCCAAATGCGTTAATGCAGTAAACCTATGCTAACAGTCAAAAGAAACAGTGTTTTTTTTGATTTGTAAAAGGTGTGTAAATATTTTAAAACAATCCGATTTGATATGATTTCAAGTCGGTTTTTTTTATGCTTTTTGGGTAGAAAAACAATACCCTGTAAATAACTATGTAACACAAGTCATGACTACTTGTTAATAGACCGTAAACATCTTCTTTTTTACGCGTATTTTCTACAGAAAACCCAAAAGCTGACGGCCATTTCTGCTTTGGGTGTTATTTATACCCATGATAGATAGATTAATATTCAATAAAATTCTTAAAATAAATACAAAAACATAATTAATAGTTTGTATGTTTGCGTATGTGTTAATGAAAAATTTATAATAATGATGATTATTTAATAACCGGTCAGACTTAAAAACACGTGTTTTTATGACTTTTGTCAGGGTATAAAATAAGGTGTTACGGTACTTTTGTTACAGAATTTAGAGTTTCGTTAAAATATGTGTAATTAACGTCTGATTAGGGGAAGTAATTTTAAGAAATTCACAATTCGATAAATCTATCTAAAAACTAATATTATGCAATTTAAACCTGAAAAGTACAGCATTCCGGATGAACCGATGCAACCGTTTATCGATCCAGAAGAGATCCAAGATATCATAGATCATACGGTTTCTACTACAGAAAAAATCAAAGAAGTCATTGCGAAATCGCTTGATAAAAAGCGTTTAAGTATGCAGGAAACTGCTGTGTTGCTCAATGCAACTGATCCCAAAGACATCGAACTGATAAAAGAGGGTGCGCGAACCTTGAAAAAGAAAGTTTACGGTAATCGTATCGTGCTTTTTGCACCGCTTTATATTGGTAACAAATGTGCTAATAACTGCACCTACTGTGGTTTTAGAGCAGATAATAAAGAGGCTGTCAGGAAAACGCTTGAAAAACAAGAGATGATCAAAGAAATAGAGGCGTTAGAAGACAATGGTCAAAAACGTCTGATTTTGGTCTATGGTGAGCATCGCGATTACAGTCCAGAATATATAGCGGAAAATGTCAAAACAGCTTATGAGGTCAAAAAAGGTAAAGGTGAGATACGCAGGGTTAACATCAATGCTGCACCACTTGATATAGAGGGCTTCAGAACAGTCAGAGAGGCTGGTATAGGTACCTATCAGATCTTTCAGGAGACCTATCACCCCGAAGCTTACAAGTGGTATCATGTGAGTGGAAAAAAAGCTGATTTTAATAACCGTCTTACCTCATTAGACCGGGCTCAGGAAGCATTGTTGGACGATGTGGGTATCGGGGCTTTGTTTGGGTTGTACGATTGGAAGTATGAGGTTCTCGGTTTGATAAGACATACCAATCACCTTGAGGCTTGTTACAATATAGGTCCTCATACCATTTCTTTCCCACGTATTAAAGATGCGTCAGGTCTTAAAGTAGGTGACAAATATTTTGTTTCTGATGATGATTTTGCATTGTTGATTGCCATTCTCAGACTGGCAGTGCCCTATACAGGTATGATTTTGACGGCCAGAGAAAGTGCTGCAGTAAGAGATGAAGTTATTGAGTTTGGTGTTTCTCAGGTGGATGGTGGTACAAAAATAGAGTTGGGTAGCTATTCTGACTTGAAAAATAAAGAGCAAAATCTCAACCACGAACAGTTTAAAATCAATGACGAACGCTCTTTGAGGGATGTGATCAATGAACTGTTGGATAAAGAGATGTTGCCTTCATTTTGTACGGCATGCTATCGTCTGGGCCGTACCGGAGAACATTTTATGGAGTTTTCCGTGCCCGGATTTATCAAAAAATATTGTACGCCCAATGCTATTCTGACTTTAGTAGAGTATCTGGAAGATTATGCCGATGACGACACTAAAACTAGAGCGTGGAATATCATTCAAAAAGATCTGGATGCACTCCCTAATGATAAGATAAAGGAAAAATTGGTTGAGCGTATAGAATTGGTGAAACAAGGACAAAGAGATTTATATTTTTAGGTATAAGAAATCATGAGCAAAGGCAAGGATTTAAAACCGCATATTGGAATTTTTGGCCGACGAAATGTTGGGAAAAGTTCTTTGATCAATGCCCTTACAGGTGTTGATGTTGCCATTGTTTCTGATGTAGCCGGTACGACAACCGATCCGGTCAAAAAATCTATTGAGATTTTTGGTGTTGGTCCGGCTATAATTATTGATACTGCCGGTATAGACGATACCGGTGATTTAGGTCAAAAACGTATCGAAAAGTCACTACAAGCTATCAGTCAGATAGATGCGGCTTTGTTGGTAGTGTCCAATAACACTTTTGGTAAAGAAGAGATAGCGCTTATTGGTAAACTCAACCATTATAATGTGCCTTTCCTCGTCGTGCACAACAAAGAAGACGAAGCTGTTTTAGAACCTCAAACATCAGCGCTTATCAGGCAACAGGCTAATGTGCCGGTGGTTTCTTGCAGTGTTAAAACATCCAAAAACTTTGCTGAGCTTATTGAAGCGCTCAAAAGAACTGTTCCTGAAACCAGTTACCAAAACACTTCATTGCTGGACGGTTTGATTGGTAAGAACGATTTGGTTATGCTTATCACGCCGGTAGATAGTGAAGCCCCTGATGGCAGAATGATTTTGCCGCAAGCCATGGCTATAAGAGATGTGCTTGATCACGATGCAGTCAATATCGTGCTCAAAGAGACTGAGGTAGATTATTTTTTTAAGCATAACAACATCAAGCCGGACTTAGTGATTACAGATAGTCAAGCGTTTGGATTTGTGAGTAAGGTGGTTCCTCAGGATATTCCTTTGACAGGATTTTCTGTGCTTTTTGCCCGTATGAGAGGACCGTTTAAAGCTTATTTGGAAGGCGTGAAAAAGCTATCTAACCTCAATGACGGTGATCGTATTCTTATGCTAGAGAGCTGTGTCCATCAGGTGAGTTGTGAGGATATAGGCAGATATAAATTACCCAATTGGATTAAAAAATACTCCGGAAAAGACCTCACTTTTGATATTGCACCAGGTCTTTCGACTATAGAACGTCCTATGACAGATTATGCATTGGTTATCCAGTGTGGAGGATGTATGATTACCAGACAACAAGTGCTTAACCGCTTAAAACCGGCACTGGATGCCAATATTCCGGTGACCAATTATGGTTTGGCCATAGCTTATATGAATGGCATTTTAGAGCGCGCCATCAGTCCTTTTGTAACTAATGAATTATTATCTGTTTGAGTATGAAGTGCTTTACTGACATATTAAATCAGAAAAACTTTACAAAAGAAGACTTGATATGTTTACTCAAGGCTGAAGGAGAGGATAAGGCATTATTGTTTGAAAAATCTGCTGAGGTACTTAGACAAAATATTGGGGATAAAGTGCATTTAAGAGGCCTGATAGAATACTCCAACTATTGCATCAAAGATTGCTTGTATTGTGGTATCCGACGCTCTAACCACAACCAACAACGCTTTGTGGTCAGTAAAGAAGAGGTCATCAAAAGTGCTGAAGAGGCTTTAGAAAAAAACTATGGAAGCATTGTTATTCAAGCAGGAGAACGTACAGATCAAGCGTTTATAGATGAGATTACAGCATTGCTTAAGGAGGTCAAAGCCTTGAGTAATGACACTTTAGGCATCACATTGTCTTTGGGTGAACAAACCTTAGAGACTTATCAACAATGGTTTGAGGCCGGAGGACACCGTTATCTCTTGCGTATTGAAAGTTCAAACAGAGCATTATTTGAAAAAATTCACCCCAACAATAAGATTCACAGTTTTGACAAACGCATAGAAGCTTTATACAACATCAGAAAAGCCGGTTTCCACTTGGGTACAGGATTTATGATTGGATTACCATTTCAAACGCTGGGGGATTTAGCAGATGATTTATTATTCCTCAAGGATATTGATGTGGATATGGTGGGTATGGGACCCTATATAGAGCATGAAGACACGCCTTTGTACCAATACAAACATTTATTGGTGAGCAAAGAAGAGCGTTTAGACTTAGCCTTAAAGATGGTTGCTGCCTTACGCCTTTTGATGCCGGATATAAACATAGCATCTACTACAGCTTTGCAAGCTATTGCGTCTGATGGACGTGAAAAAGCCTTGCAATACGGGGCTAATATTTTGATGCCCAATATTACATTGGGTGATTACAGCGACAATTATCATTTGTATGAAGGTAAACCCTGTACTGTGGAGAATGAAACTGAAGATTGTATTTATGCTATTAATCATCGTATGGCAAGGATCAATAAATTGATAGGTTATAATGAATGGGGTGATTCAAAACATTTTAAAAACAGACAATCAGTCCGAAATTATGTTAAAAATTAATAAGACCAATATGAAGTTACATCAGATTATCTCGCTACTCAATGCAACGGTGGTTAGTGGGAACTATGACCCTGATAAGTTGATAAAAAATGGCTTGTCTTCTGATTTGATGAGTGATGTCTTGACCGTTGATACAGAGCATGTGGTATTACTTACAGGACTTAGCAATTTACAAACCATTAGAACAGCAGAGATGGCTGAGGTTGATGTGATTGTGGTGGTGAGAAATAAGGAGATATCAGAAGAGATGGTTGCATTGGCCGATGAAAATGATATTGTGCTTTTGTCTTGTGATTACTCATTGTTTAAAGCTACAGGGATATTGTATAACGCAGGATTGGAACCTGTCTATTAATCATATGAGACGATGCACTTTGAATTTTTCGTAGAAGGCGGTGATTTTTCAAAAGCGGGCAGTGCGTCCAGTAAGCTTAAGCGTGTGTTAAAACAGCTTAACATAAAGCCTGCAATTATAAAAAAAACAGTTGTAGCGCTTTATGAAGCAGAAGTCAATATCGTGGCTCATGCGTATGAAGGTAACATTGTAATAGACCTGACCCCAAACGATATCAATATAGTTTTGGATGATAAAGGTCCCGGTATTCCGGATATTAATCTGGCTATGAAAGAAGGCTATTCGACAGCTTCAGAAAAAGTAAGAGAAATGGGATTTGGAGCCGGCATGGGTATTCCAAACATTAAAAACAACTGTGATGTTTTGACTATTACATCAGAAGTTGGTAAAGGCACGAGATTAGAAATCAAAACGGCAATTAATTCA
>PDWJ01004373.1_pt1:2500-23615 | contig 23615 bp, 22 predicted proteins | sample 1430881 | NCBI WGS metagenome assembly PDWJ01 (sample SAMN01162460, study PRJNA174530) | Oral metagenome, whole genome shotgun sequencing project. | biome: Marine environment; feature: Marine mammal; material: Swab sample of the gingival sulcus; isolation source: swab sample of gingival... | reverse complement strand
GCGTTGTACTCCGACACGTTCTCCCACGATGGCACCGAGAATTCGTCGTCGTAGCGTGACCCATCACCGATCACATCCCCCTCGATACGGGTGACCCCGGCAGCCACCACCGCATCGACCAGCGCGTTCAGATCGGTGGTGTGAACCGGTTGGAATCGGTGGGGATCGGGGACTCGACCGGTGACGAGCACCGGATCGCCGCCGCCGATGAGATAGACATCGCCGGGGATCACACCGTCAACCGGTGACGGCCCCACCACGCGGGTGGTGAAGCGATAATCGCTGCCCATCACCGCCAGGGCGGTCGCGGCAACCAGGATCTTTTCATTGCTCGCTGGAATGAGCTGATCGTCGCCGTGTCCGAGCGTCACGATCTCGTCATCGTCTCGAGCGACGGCGACGCACCAACTGGCATCGGGAACGTGGCCCATGATCGTTGTCTCAAGCCGATCGAGAATCCCGGCTTGTCGAGCGGCCATCCGTCGAGCGGCCATATTGTCAGCAACCTGTTCGGGTTGGCGTCGCATCGACACCAATGGGGTCACCAGGACCGGCGAGGGAGCCGAAGGATCATCGGCTACCGGGACGGGAACCGGTTCCTCATACTGGGCGCTGGCGTAAATCGTGAGCGCGGCCAGCGCCAGAGCGGGAACAAGCGCCAGCGTCACGAGGGCGACCAGCGACCGAGGCCGGCACTTCATCGGGGTCCAAGCTGAGCCGGTGATACCGCCGCCGGGTACGACGACAGGGCGGTTGCCAATGCATCCCAGATCGGTCCATATTCACCAACATCAGCAACCGACGGACCATTCAGGATGAGAGAGAACTGGATAGGTGGTCCACCCTCAACGGCAACAAATCCGGAGAGGGCTTTGACCGCTGGAGGGTCGACATCGACGGGAGGATTGCGCAAGGTTCCAGTCTTGGCTCGTAGCCGACCGACCATCGGGGTGTCAGCAAATGCGTATTCCAGCCAGCCACGCTGGCCGGCGACCGACATCGCTTGGCCAACTTCGCCATCGAGACCGCCATGGCTGAGGATCCCCATCATGGCCCGGCAGGTCATCCGATTATCCCGGCTGAGCCCGGATCCATCGGCAAAGACCACTCCTTCAAGATTGATCCCCCACGACTCGATCGTCGATCTCAACACATCCAAACCGGCTTGGCGAGTGCCTTGACCGGTCATCTGATAGCCCAGCTCTTTGAGCACCAGTTCGGCGGTGTTGTTATCGCTATTGGTCAACATCTCGGTCACGATGTCGGACAGGGGCAGCGATTCGATGGCCACCAATTCGCTCAGACCGGCTGGGGCCACGCCCGCACTGGCACCGCCGGTGACGGTGATGCCGGCATCACGAAGCGCTCGGATGAAGTCCCGGGCAGCTGATTCTGCTGGATTGCTCCCCCTCAATGGGTCTTGGTAGACGGTGGCATCGTTGGCGAGGAGGGCGTCATATGGCCCAGCTTCGATGCCTCCAACGCCATCACCCCAACCGGGAGCAAAATACTCGTCGTCATAGCGAGACGCATCGCCCACCACTCCCCCGCGAATCTCGGTTACCCCAGTGGCAGCCAGGTCGCGAGCCAGTTGATCGAGGGAGGTGGCGTTAAACACCGGCATACGCTCCAGGCCAGAGGTGGCATACCAATCCCCGGACAAGAGGGGGTCTCCACCGCCAACCAGCACGATGTCCCCATCGATGATCCCGCCGGTTGGCGGGGTCCCCATGACCACGGTGCGATAGGTGAAGTCGGCGCCGAGCACATCGAGCGCGACCGCGGCAACCGGCACCTTTTCGTTGCTGGCCGGGAGGACCGATTGGTCGAGGTTTTTCTCACCAACGGATTGACCGTCGAGCGAGATCGCCACGCACGAGTTCTGATTGATCGAGTTGATCACCGGCGCGACAGCGCTACGAAAAGCTGACAGGTTCATGCCCAGCGAGATCGCGTCAGCGTGGCGCCGATACGACAAGAGCCCGGTGCTCATCGCCGCCGACGGCGTCGGCTGAGAAGCCACTGATTCAACCGGGGTTGGATACCCATCCTGGGCGTTGGCTGCCCGATTGGCCGCCCAGCGCCACGCCCCAGCCAAAACCAGAGCCGGCACCACGGCGACGACACCCAAGATGATGAAAGGTTGGAGGGGGGAACGAGCGCTCATACCGATGACAGGACCTGATCACTCACCAGGAGCGAGCCAACGCGGCTCATGGCTGCACAACACACCGAGTGATCGCTGGTCACGCTAGCCCTCTGATGGGCCCTCTCGATGACACCACAACAGCGATCCCATCGAGAGGCGCCAACCACGGTCAGGCTGGCGGATACACCCCCATGCCCTGGGCCTTCTCGGTCTTCCAGAAGATCTCTGCAATCGCATCGATCATCTCGACCAAGGTCACGCCGACCGCTGGATCGGTTGACTTCTTGACTTCGCCAGCCTGGTGGATGGCATCCCAGAACATCTGGTGGAGCTGGGGGAACTCCTCGAAGTGGGCGGGAGCAAAGAAGTCGGCCCACAGCACCATCAGGTGATGCTTGACCTCTTCAGCACGCTGTTCTTTGACGATGATGCAGCGGGAGCGGAAGTGGTCATCGTCGGATGCGAGATACTTTTCAGCGGTCTTGACGCACGAAAGGGCCTCAATCTTGGCCTGGGCGGGGTCGTAAACACCGCAATACAGGTCACAGTGGGCGTGGGCGGTGGTCGCACCAGCAAACAGTCGAGTGAGCATGACATCTCCTTTGGGTCGAATCACGTCTTACGCTACACCCTTGAAGGCCAGCTCTGGACGGACCCATAGACTGATCTGATGCGCCGGTTTCGCCGCTTCGTGGTTGCCGAAAACTCGATGCTGCCAGCCCTGACACCAGGGGACGGCCTGATCGCGATGCGCTCAAGCCGGCTCCGACGAGGCCAACTGCGCTGCTTTGAACATCCGGAACGACCAGGGTTCTGGTTGGTCAAGCGAGTGGGAGACATCCATGGGCAAGGCACAGCGACAGTCTTTTGTGCCCTCTCAGATCGACCGGGAGTTGATGTGGTTGACTCGCGACGATTCGGTCCCGTGTCGGCCTTGGGCACCTACCGGGTGATCGCCAGGATCCCAGCTCGCCTGCTCGGCAACTAGCCCCGGTATCAACCTCACTCAGCTCTCATCAGGCGTGCTCGGGCGCCGAGCGACCAGGGTGGCCAACCCGTCGGCTTCGATCGAGCCCACGATCTCCAGATCAAGATCGCGAAAGGCCATCACCAGTTCGCCGGGCGGCGCGTGATGACGACCAGGGGTGCCGTCGTAGCCCACCTGGGACAGCACGGTAACCGTGACGATTCCACCTGGCGCAGCCATATAGGCGATTTGGGGATAGAGGCTGGGATCGCGATAGCGCTCACAGATCACCAGCGCACACTGGCCGGCATAGTCGGCGGGCAACCCCCGGTCGAGGTCGTAGACCCGACTGGTGATTCGGTCGCGCACCCCGGCCTTCATCGCTGCGGTGTTGAGGACGGTGATCGCCACTTCCGACACATCGAGAGCCACCACCTCAAACCCGTTCTGAGCCGCCCACATGGTCTTCTCACCCAGGCCGCAGGCGATATCGAGACAAAGCCCACCTCGAGCCATCGTCACCCGGCCCAACCCTCGGGGCGCTGTGGGAGGCCCAGGCATCCGGTTGCGGTAGCGCTCATCCCATCGTTGACCGTCGGCATCCATCGATCCAGTGTCGCAGACGAGCTGCCGAACTCACCTATTTCGGCGACCTCACCGTTGAGCTCGGCACACCACCGTGCAAGAACGTTAAGGTCAGTAGGGATGGCTTTATCTTCTGACACCGACCGCCAAGCGATCAATCTGATCCGCGGCCTTTCGATGGATGCTCCCTTGGCTGCCAAGAGTGGCCACCAGGGAACCGCTCTCGCACTTGCACCCTTGGCTCATGTGCTCTACAGCCGGATCATGTCGTTCGACCCGGCTGACCCGGCCTGGCCTGATCGTGACCGCTTTGTCTTGTCGATCGGTCACGCGTCGATCCTTCAGTATGCGATGCTCTATCTGTCGGGGTTCGGTTTGGAGCTCGATGATCTCAAAGCCTTCCGCCAGTGGGGTTCAGCCACGCCAGGCCATCCCGAAGCCGGCCATACCGCTGGGGTTGAGGTGACCACCGGTCCGCTTGGTCAGGGATTTGCCAATGCGGTGGGAATGGCGCTTGCCGAGCGGATTCTGGCCGACAAGTTCGGTTCCGATGCTCTTGATCACTTCACCTATGTGATCGCTGGAGATGGCTGCTTGATGGAGGGTGTGTCGCATGAAGCAGCATCGCTGGCTGGCCACCTGAAGCTCAACAAACTGATCGCCATCTATGACGACAACCGGATCACGATCGACGGGTCGACCGATCTGGCGTATTCCGATGATGTACCTGGCCGCTTCCGGGCCTATGGATGGGAAGTGAACGAGGTCGGAGAGATCGCTGATGATCTTGATGCCCTTGAAGCAGCGATCCGGTCAGCCCAAACCACTGATCGGCCAAGCTTGATCGTGTTGCGCAGCCATATTGGCTATCCCTCTCCGCGTCTGACCGACGACCCTCATGCCCATGGTCTGGCCTTCACCGCTGAGGATGTGACCGCCACCAAGGAGGTCATGGGGATTCCTGATGAGCCGTTCTGGGCTCCCGACGAGGTGGTCAGCGCCTACCGTCGCCATGTTGCCGACAAGGGTGCCGCTGCCCGCGCCGCCTGGCATGAACGCAACACCGATCTCGGACCGGAGTGGGATGCTGCCTGGCATCACACCGGACTCGAGGGCTGGGATCAGGATCTGCCGTCCTATGAGCTCGGCGACACGGTTGCGACCCGGCAGGCGGTCCAGGCAGCGATCCAGGCCACCGAGGCTGTGCTGCCCGGTCTGGTGTCGGGTTCGGCTGACCTGACCGGCAATACCGGCACTCGGCTGGCCCAGGCAGAAGCCCAAAGCGCCGACCAGCCTGGTGGCCACCAGGTCTATTACGGCATCCGCGAGCACGGCATGGGATCGGCCATGGTCGGGATGGCGCTCCACGGTGGTGTGATCCCCGTTGGCGGAACCTTCTTTGCCTTCCTCGACTATATGCGTCCAGCCGTTCGCCTGGCGGCCCTGTCTCAGGCTCCGGCGATCTTTGTGTGGACCCACGATTCGGTTGGTGTCGGCGAAGACGGCCCCACCCATCAGCCGATTGAGCATCTCTCGACCCTGCGGGCGATCCCCGATCTCCACGTCATCCGCCCCGCCGATGGCAATGAGACCATCGCTGCCTGGGTCGATGCGGTCAACCATGATGGGCCGACCGCCCTGGTCTTGTCTCGCCAAGGCATCGAGGTGGTCACCGATGGTTCGGCGGTCGCCACCGGCGCTGGCATCGTCGCGGCTGTCGATACCCCCCAGATCGTGCTGGTTGGCACTGGCTCTGAAGTCGCCTTGTGTGCTGCTGCAGCTCGCACACTGGCGGAGAACGGGATCGCTGTCCAGGTCGTGTCGATGCCGTCGTGGGATCGGTTTGAAGCCCAGCCCGATGCATTCCGGCGCCAGATTTTCCCCGCTGGGGTGCCGGTGTTGGCCGTTGAAGCAGCCTCATCGATGGGGTGGCATCGTTATGCCGACGATGTGGTGTCGATCGACCGATTCGGAGCTAGTGCACCGGCCTCGGTGATCATGACCGAGTTTGGTCTCACCCCCGATGCTGTTGCTGATCGAGCCCGCGCTCTGCTGTCCTAACCCACGCTCTTTTCTCACTAAGGATCATGATGAATCTTCTGCCTGCCCTTTCCGCTGATTTTGGTCAGAGTCCCTGGCTCGACAACCTCAAGCGCAGCTATCTCACCTCGGGTCAGCTGATCACCCTGCGTGACCGTGGGGTGCGAGGCTTGACCAGCAATCCCTCGATCTTCCAGAACGCCATCCAGGGTTCGCCGGACTATGACGATCAGTTCCGAGCCTTGGTTGCTGCCGGTCATTCGATCATTGAGGACTATTGGGAGCTGGTGATCGCGGATATCCACGGCGCCTGTGATGTGTTCTCTCGGGTCTATGACCACTCCGATGCCCTCGATGGCTATGTGTCGGTCGAGGTTGATCCTCGTCTGGCTCACGATGGCCCAGCCACCGAGACCGCGGCCCGCGAACTCCATGAGCGGGTGAATCGACGCAATGTGATGGTCAAGATTCCAGCCACGGTGGAAGGGTTGCCAGCGATTCGTCAGATGATCGCTGAAGGGCGCAGCATCAATGTGACCCTGATCTTCTCGCTGGAGCGCTATGCCGAGGTCGCCGAAGCCTATGTGGCCGGGTTGGAGGAGTATGCCGCTGCCCATCCTGACGCTGATCTGTCGCGAGTGGCCAGTGTGGCGAGCTTCTTTATCAGCCGGGTCGACACCGAGGTTGATCGCCGTCTGGGAGAGATCGGCACCGATGCAGCCGCGGCATTGGCCGGTAAGGCGGCCTATACCCAGGGTCAGCTGGCCTATCGCATCTTCAGCGAGATCTTTAGTGGTCCTCGCTGGGAAGCGTTGGCCGCACGTGGCGCTCGGGTTCAGCGGCCGTTGTGGGCATCGACGAGCACCAAGAATCCCAGCTATCCCAACACCTTGTATGTCGACACATTGATCGGACCCCACACGGTCAATACCTTGCCGGAGAACACCCTGGAGGCGTTCGCCGATCATGGCACCCTGGCCCGCACGGTGGATGCCGATCTTGCTGCCGCCGATCGGGTGTGGGCAGCACTGGCCGAAGTTGGGGTCGATATGGATGATGTCGCCGCCACCTTGGAACGCGAGGGGGTGGCCTCGTTTGTGGCGGCCTTCGATGAGCTCTTGGCAGCCTTGAAGACCAAGGCGGCTGAGCTGGCCTCCTAGTGCCATGATGGAGAGCGATGAGCTCTCCTACCTATGATCGATATCCCCGCTATGACGAGCTGACCTCATGGCTCGACGGCTTTGCTGATGCCTTTCCCAACCTGGTTCGCAAGACCAGTATTGGCCAGTCGTATGAGGGACGGGAGATCTGGCTGCTGACGATCACCAATTACGACTCCGGTGATCCATCCGACAAGCCAGCGGTGTGGATCGATGGGAATATCCATGCCACCGAGGTGACCGCGTCGATGGCCTTGGTCCATCTGATCGACCATCTCACCTCGGGCTATGGCACCGATGCCCAGATCACTCGGGCCCTCGATACCCGCACCTTCTATGTCGTGCCCCGGGTCAATCCCGATGGCGCCGAGTTGGCCCGGTCAGAGGTGCCCACCCTGGTGCGCGGCAGCGTCCATCCTTGGCCCACCACCGACCAGCTCGATGGCTTGGTGGTCAGCGATATCGACCATGATGGCCGGATTCTTCAGATGAGGGTGGAAGATCCCAATGGGGCGTGGAAGCCCTACCCCAATGATCCTCGCCTCATGATCGCTCGGGAGCCCGATGAAGCAGACGATGGCCCCTACTATCGCCTCCTCGGTGAAGGCATGGTGCAGAATTATGACGGGGTGAGGGTACCGACCGCTCCGTTCCGGGCCGGGATCGATCCCAATCGCCAGTTCCCGTACAAGTGGGAGCGCAAGGTTGAGTCATCGTGGGATGCTGGGGAGTATCCGGGCAGCGAGCCCGAGATTGCTGCCCTGCTGGCAGCGATCACCAGCCGCAAGAACATCTGTGTCTATTTCGCCTATCACACCTTCTCGGGAGTTCATATCCGGGCCTATAGCGATCAGGGCGATGATGCCTTCAAGGCTGAAGACCTGTGGACCTATGAGTTCTTGGGCGAGATGGCCACCGAGCTGACCGGCTATCCAGCGATTTCGGGATATCACGATTTCCGCTATCACCCCAACAGCGTGATCCGGGGCGTAGGGACCGACTGGGCCTTTGACTATCTCGGGGTGTACGCCTGGACGACCGAGTTTTGGAATGCGATGCGCACCGCTGGGTTGACCGACTCGCATCCGATCAATTGGCTGCGAACCCATCCTCTCGATGAGGAGCTCCAGCTCTTGGCCTGGGTGGATGAGAACGTGCCCAACGGCTATGTCGATTGGTATGGGTATGACCATCCCCAGCTGGGGCCGGTCGAGCTGGGCGGCTGGGATTCGGAGCTGGTGTTCCGCAATCCCCCACCTCATCTCCTCGAAGCTGAGATTGCTCCCCATTCTCAGCTGGCGGTTCGGATGGCCCTGTCGACGCCTCAGCTTCGCCATCGTGACACCCTGGTTGACCATCTTGGCGGCGAATCGTGGCGGGTGCGTGTGGTGGTGGAGAATGCCGGGTGGATGACGACGTCGGTCACCAAACAGGCGGTGATCAGTGGCTACGTGGCTCCCCTGGTGGCTCGTATCACCTTGCCTGACGGCGCGTCCTTGATCGGTGGCTCGGATCGACTTGAGCTGGGCCAGCTCGATGGCCGCGCTCTCAAGCAGACGGCGGTTCGGGCGTTTAGCCCCGGCTCGGATGGCACCGGTGATCGTACGGTGGCCGAGTGGACCGTGTCGGCTCCGGCGGGCACCACGGTGTCGGTCGAGGTTGCCCACGATCGGGCGGGCACGATCCGGTGTGAGGTCCCGCTCACCAGCTGAGCTCAACCGACCCAGCAGGCCAGCATCTTCCCACATAGTGGGAGGGACTACGCTAGGCCTATGACAACCAGTGGGAGTTCCACCGACCGTGATCGGATACGGGCTGCTCTTGATGAGCTAGCGCTTCCGAGTGGTCATCGTTTGGCCACCCGATTTGTGACCGAGGTGCTCCAACTCATCGATGGCGAACCTGATGTGCTCAATCTCAAGATCGCCTCGGCAGCGGTGGCGGAGATGGCCGATGCCTTTGAGATGTTTGCGCCCTATGCCGATGTGCCCAAGGTGACGATCTTTGGGTCGGCTCGCACCGAGCCCGATGACCCGACCTATGCCCACACCGTCGAGGTGGCTCGCCAGCTCGCCGCTAAGGGCTGGATGGTGGTCACCGGCGCTGGACCCGGAATCATGGAGGCCGGGATGATTGGCGCGGGGCGAAAGAACTCGATCGGGGTCTCGATCCGTCTCCCGTTTGAGACCGACACCAATCCGGTGATCGCTGGCGATGACAAGCATGTAGCGATGAAGTACTTCTTCACCCGCAAGCTGATGCTGGTCAAGGAGAGCGCTGGGTTTATCTCTCTGCCGGGCGGGTTTGGCACCCTGGATGAAACCTTTGAGCTCTTGACCTTGAACCAGACCGGCAAGGGGATCCCAGCGCCGGTGGTGTTCTTGGATACGCCGGACGACTCTTATTGGGCTGATGTTGATCGCTTTATTCGCGAGGTGCTCATCACCCGGGGCCTGGTATCTGAGGCTGATACGTCGCTCTATACGGTCACCGACTCGTGCCAGCAAGCCACCGAGGTGATCACCGGCTTTTATGCCAACTATCACAGCATCCGCCGGATCGGCGATGACCTGGTGATCCGGCTTCGGCGTGCTCCAACCGATGCCCAACTGTCTGAACTCAACGAGCGGTTTGGTCATCTGGTGTCATCGGGGACGATTCGGCGCACCTCGGCGTCAGGGGTGGAACAGCGCCAGCACGACGCTCTGGATATGGAGCGGATCGTGTTCCACTTCAATCAGTACGCCTATGCCGAGCTGCATGACCTGATCCGAGCCCTCAACGCGCTGGGTGCCAGCTAGGGACCCCTACTCCCCTGGCGAGTCGGCCAGGGTTCTCAGGATCTGATGGGCCTTTTCGAGGGCTCGCCGAGCTTGGGTGAGGCGTTTGTCGGCCACGGGACGGGTGGTCGAGCCATCGGCGACCGCTTCGGAGAGCCGGTCAAACATGAGGTCGTCAAGATCGGCGGCCAGCATTTCAACCCGATCGGCCAATTCCTCGATTCGGTTGTCGCTCATGGTCGATCCTCACTGGTAGCCATAACCGCGATCGTAGAGAACGAGAGTGACAAGACCACGATTGTCGCTCCGCTGAGTAGACACCAGCGAGTCGTCGACATCGTCGCCGCACCTTCCGTTCATGCCGGCCTGTCGGGGCTATCGACCGCGATGACCAGCGATTTGTCCGGGAGTTCTCCCCGTTGAGACAAACCACGAGCACTACTACTCTCACCGCTATGCGATTTGCCCCATGGGCCATCATCCTTGCCGCACTGATTGCTCCTGCAGCCTGCTCATCAAGCGATGAGTCAACCAACAGCACCGATGCAACCACCATCGCGACCGTTGCTACCACCGCACCCGCCACCACGCTGGCACCAACAACCACGGCAGCGACGACAACAACCACAGCCCCGTCAACCACACTGCCAACAATTACAACGCCAACAACCACCAGCCGAGTGGTTCCCCGACCAGCCGAACTCACCGTCGAGGAATTCGAGGTCTACACCACCAACTACAACCAACTCCTCGACACCATCGAAGCCAGCCAAGAAGCATGGCTCGCATTCACCCACGACCCCTTCAACGACGAACTCGCCGACGCCTACCTCAGCTACCACATCGAACCCATGCTCACCGCCGTCCACCAAGGCATCGAAGAACACCGAGTAAACAACTACTTCACCGAGCTGAGCGGCAGAGAAGCCTTCGCTATCGATCCGCTGTCGGTGGAATTTGACGATGACTACACCGAGGCTGTCGCTCTTGCGTGCGAAACCGATGGCGTTCGGTTCTTTCAAACGCAAGCGGACGGCACCAGTGTCTTACTCAACGACAACTTGAGCTACACGCGCTGGTCCTACGGGCTGGTGAAGCAGAACGACAAATGGATGATCAGCACACGTACGCGCAACGAAGAAGCCAATGAAGTCCCCTGCGCCTGAGTGTCAGCCAGCTCGCGTTGTGGCGGGCCCACTGACTGATCAGCAACACGAGGCGAGCTCCGGGGAGTTCTCCCCATTGAGACAAACCACAGGCCCTATTACTGTCATCAGCATGCGATTTGTCTCCTGGGCCATCATCCTTGCCGCACTGGTTGCTCCAGCTGCCTGCTCATCAAGCGATGAATCGGCCACCAACACCACCGCTGCGACTACCGCAGCGATCCCTACCACCGCAGCATCCACCACGCTGCCCCCGACCACGACAACCCTTGCTCCAACCACCACCACGACACCGTCAACCACGGCGCCGTCAACGACGCTGCCAACAACCGCAGCGCCACCAACCACCAGTCGAGTGGTTCCCCGACCAGCCGAACTCACCGTCGAGGAATTCGAGGTCTACACCACCAACTACAACCAACTCCTCGACACCATCGAAGCCAGTTACCAGGCATGGCTCGAATTCACCCACGACCCCTTTGACGAAGAACTCACCGAGGCCTATCTCAGCTACTACATCGAACCCATGCTCACCGCCGGCAACAGCATTAGAGACAAACACCGATCGAAAAACACTTTTACCGAACTCAGTGGCAAAGAAACCCTCGAGATTGATTCACTATCGGTCGAGTTTAACGATGACTACACCCAAGCCTCAGCAACTGCGTGCCAGGTAGACGCTTTGCTTCTTTTTCAGAAGCAACCCGACGGCACTGCCGTCCTCATTGACGACGAAACGTATGTCTACGACTTGTACTACGAGCTAACAAATACCACTAACGGCTGGAAAATACGACTCATAGCGCCACGCAAGGATGAAAATGCGTCTACCTGTTCATAAATATCTAGCTATTGCTTTTTCCTTCCTTTTGTTGCCCTTTTTTCAACCGGCAATTGCCCACGCGGGAGCGGACGACAACCAAGATCTTCACAAAATAGAAGAAATACTGGCCAGATTTGCGAAAATATACAAAGGCAAGCCAACTGGTGGGTGTTGGTGGGAACCAACCCGCGGCACCACCGAGGACGAGACCGAACTCTTCCAATTCCTCAAACGCCTTGATGGCGGTGTCCTTCAAAACCACGCCATCCACACCACCTCTAGCCAGCTTCAATACACCAACCTCGAAACCGGCAAGACCAAAGGCTTGAACATCCGCCAGTGCTGGGGTGACCAAGCCAACAGCCCCCAAGTAGGCGACAAGCTCTACGACGAAGTTGGGCCTCCGAACCCGAGCGTGTTACTCCCATCCCTATATGACCGAGCGGTCGGCACCATCTATGACCCCGTGCCCGACATGAGCCCAACAACAGACATGTACATCAACCTCGGACTCTGGATGGCCGTCGAACCACTCGACCCACACCCGCTGGTGGTTCGCGCTGAGATACCTGGGGCCTGGGCCCAAGTCACCGCCACCGCGATCTCCACCACCTTCGACATGGGCAACGGCGACACCGTCGTCTGCAATAAACACCACGGCGGTGTGTTCGGAACCCCCATCCCCGTGACGACCTCGGCGACAAAACCATCACCATCACCACCACCTGGAAGATCGAAGAAGAAACCAGCGTCGGCTTCTACCGACGCCGCGCCGACATCACCCTCACCACCGAACACCCCATCAGCGTCTGGGAAATCACCACCCGCGGCGGCAACCTCTAAACCCAACCACCACCGAATGGCTGCCGGTCGCCTGTGCTACCGGTATGCAGAGCACCGACTATCGCTTCCCCTGCCAGAGCCCTAGGGTGGTGCCATGCTTGCTCCCGATGTTCTCGCTTCGATCAGCGCCTCGTGTGACGCGGTGCGCGCTGGTGCTACGGCCGGCACGCTGTCGTCGATTCATCGCCGGCGTGACCAACTCACCCGATTGCGTGATCTATTGGTTCATCACACCGATGATTTGGCTCGGGCCCTCCGTGCTGATCTGGGCAAGTCAGCCCATGAGGCCTACACCACCGAGATCGGGTTCACGATCAGCGAGATCGACTACGCCCTCAAACATCTCAAGGCATGGACTTCACCTCGCAAGGTCAAGCTCCCGACCCATCAGCGTCCGGGAACCGGCCAAATCCTCCCCCGCCCGCTGGGCACGGTCTTGATCATCGCTCCCTGGAACTATCCGGTCCAGCTGGTGCTGGCTCCCCTGATTCCAGCTCTTGCTGCCGGCAATACTGCGGTCATCAAGCCCTCCGAAGTTGCGCCGGCGACGGCAGCGCTGATCGCCCAGCTGATCCCCGAGTATCTCGACAGTGATGTGGTCAAGGTGGTCACCGGGGGCGTTGCTGAGACCACCGAGCTCTTGTCGAAGCCGTGGGACCATATCTTCTATACCGGCAACCCCACCGTGGGCAAGATCGTGTTGAAAGCAGCAGCTGAACACCTCACTCCGGTCACCTTGGAGCTGGGTGGCAAGTCCCCGGCCATCGTGACCCGGTCGGCCAATGTGGCTGTCGCTGCCCGCCGCATTGCCTGGGGCAAGTTCTTGAACGCTGGCCAAACCTGTGTGGCTCCCGACTATGTCTTGGTTGATGCTGAGGTGGCCGATGAGTTTGAGGCCGCGCTGGTGGAGTCGGTCAAGCGGTTTTATGGCGATGATCCGGCCCAGTCGAATGACTACAGCCGGATTATCAATACCCGCCACCACGATCGGTTGATGGCCTTGCTCGATGGGGAGGGCTATGACGAGGTGCTCACCGGCGGCACCGGGAGCCGGGCGGAGCTCTATATCGCTCCCACGATCCTGGGTGGGGTGTCACCTGAAGCCCAGGTGATGGCTGATGAGATCTTTGGTCCGATCTTGCCGGTGATTCGGGTGGACAGTGCTGATGAAGCGGTTGAGTTCGTCAATGCTCGTCCCCATCCGTTGGCGATGTATCCCTTCACCGAAGATGTTGATGAGGCAACGGCCATCATTGAGGCCACCTTGGCCGGTGGTGTGGTGGTCAATCACACCCTCTTCCATCTGACGGTGCCGACCATGCCGTTCGGCGGGGTTGGCACCAGTGGGATGGGCAGCTATCACGGCGAGGCGGGGTTCAACACCTTTAGCCATGATCAGCCGGTGCTGCGTCGCCCCACCAGCCCGGATCTCTCGCTGGCCTATCCGCCCTACACCAAGATGGGGCGAGCCATTCTGCGCAAGCTCTTCTGAGCAGCTATCGAGGTTTGGACCCACCTACGGGACACACCCAATCAACTCCTGTCATTGGGTGCCATCAGCGCGGTCGTCCTAAGGCGATGACTAGGAAGCGCGCCACGCTGGAGCATCGGGGTCGCCACGCCAGTACCGGAGTCGGCGGCGGGCCTCGGCAGCAGCCGTTGCGCTGGCGCGTCCAGCGATGATCCTCATCAAGGTGGCAGCCAGATTGCGCAGCTCAGCGAGCCCGATGGCGAGTGGATCGTCAACAAACGAGCGTCCATAGCCGCTGGCAAACGCTCGATACACATCGGGGTCACCACCCCATCGATCGGCATAGGTGAGCAAGAACGAGTGGTCCCACCCCGGAGCGGCCACACACATCAGATCCCAGTCACCGATCCGGCTCACGGTGCCATCGGCAACCACATTTCCGGGATGGATGTCACCATGGCAGATGACCGCGCCGTGAGCGACCTGGTCCCTCCAACCAGCGTGGCGCGCTACGGCGGCATCCATCCCGGCCCGGGCAGCCGAATCGATCTCATCGGCAACCTCGGCGAGGCGAGCATCAAAGTCCCACCACGGTAAGACGGTTGGGGATGGAACTGGGTAGTCATCGGGGATCACGTCAGCGCTGAGCTGGTGTAGATGTCGCACCGACTCCCCCACCTGTTCCCAATCGATGAGATGATCGCTCCGATCGACCGCTTCCCATCCGCTCACGCCAAAGCCTTCCCATTGCCCAGCCAGCCCGATCACCGGCATGACCACCGGAATCCCGTTGGTGGCAAGAGCGGTCGCCAATCGTTGTCCAGCACTGGGAGATGAGGTGGGATACCCGACCCTGATGACCACCGATCCGGCTCGGTAGAGCACGTTCATCCCGGCCCGCAGGCGTTGAGGAGCCGGCAATCCCCACTGGCGAGCTGCGCTGGTGGCGGCCCGGTCAGCAACGTCGAGATCGATCACCGGGGTGTCGACATAGGGCCGCGAGTCGATCATCGGGTGTGTCCCGTGGTGATGGCTTCAGCGGTCGGTGACGACCACGATCCGACTGGCATCAACGGGACGGCCATCGACCAAGACCTGATCTCCCGGCTCAAGCCGATCGTCGATCGGCTCAACATGGTGGTCACGACGAGCCTTGAGCCCCGCCTCGGTGGACTCCATTTCGAGTCGCCCAGCCTTGACAGCATCCAGCACCCGCCAACCAAACGACCGGGTGCGGTCGATCATCGAGCGGGCCATGACCGGCGGCGCAAGTTGGATCATTCGGCGGCGGATCCGATTGAAGGTCATGCCCATGGTGAACGATCCCACAGCCATTCCCACGCTAAACCAGGTCACCCGTTTCAACATCATGTCCTCGCTTCGGGATCGTCAAGCTCAAGATGTGCCGGTCGCCGCCGGAGCTGGCTGGCGGTGCGACGGACTCCAGACGCTAATCCAACCGCCTTGATGATCGGTGTCGACAGCGCGATTCGCGCCACCTTGACTGAGCGCCGAGATGCTGCCGATGAGATGGCCTCAGCCGATCCGAGTACTCGATCAAACCGTTCAAGATCGTCGCGAGCCTCATCGACCGCTCCCCGCGCCGCGTCGGTGGTGGCTTGCATGTCACGGAGCAGGTCATCGGTGTCGGCTCGCAAGGTGGCGATCTCTCCTCGCACCGCGTTGAGGGTGTCGAGCACTCTCACCAAGGCCACCACGAGGGCAGCAAACGCGATCACCCCCAACACCCCAACGATCACCATCGCCAGTTCACCGGTGGTCATCGTTCATCTCCTGTGCGGGTTTGTGCTGCCATGCGATCGGCAATCTCGGCTTCGGCTCCATGTCTACTGGGACGGTACCAGCGTCGGTCGGCGAGCTCCTCGGGAAGATAGGCCTGTTCAACCCACCCGCGAGGATCGTCGTGGGGGTAGCGATATCCCTTTCCGTGGCCCAGCTCAGCTGCTCCTGAATAGTGAGCATCGCGGAGATGGGCCGGCACTTCGCCGGTTGCTCCAGCGGTCACCTCGCTGCGGGCGTTCCAGATCGCCAGCGCTGACCGATTGCTCTTGGGTGCAGTGGCCAGATGGATCGCTGCTTGCGACAAATTGAGTTGGGCTTCGGGCAGACCGACATGCTCCACCGCCTGGGCAGCCGCTACCGCCACCATGAGGGCGGTTGGATCGGCTTGGCCGACATCTTCGCTGGCAAAGATGATCATCCGCCGGGCGATGAAGCGAGCATCTTCGCCGGCTTCGAGCATCCGAGCTAGCCAATAGATCGCTGCATCAGGATCAGACCCGCGCATCGACTTGATAAAGGCGCTGACCACGTCGTAGTGGTCGTCACGGCCGTAGCGCAGCGAGCTGGTGCCCAAGGCGGCTTCGACATGGTCGAGACCAACCGGGTTGGGATGAGCCAACGCGCAGGCCACTTCGAGTGAGGTGAGCACCTGTCGCCCATCGCCGCCGGCGCGTTCAACCAAGAGCGCGATCGCGTCGTCCGATGCGGTGGCCAACTCGGCAGCGAGGCCTCGCTGCACCAGGGTCGCGATCGCGTCGCGGTCGAGAGGTTCAAGGCGAAACAGGGTCGATCGACTGCGCAATGGTGGGTTGACCTCAAAGAACGGGTTCTCGGTAGTGGCCCCGATGAGGGTGAGGGTGCCATCTTCAACCGCTGGCAAGAGGGCATCTTGTTGGGCTTTGGAAAAGCGGTGAATCTCGTCGAGGAAGAGGATTGTGCCCTGGGCTCGCTCCCCGAGTCGCTGGCGGGCTCGTTCGACTACCTCACGCACATCGCGCACCCCAGCGGTCACCGCCGACAACTGCTCGAACGCTCGGCTGGTCGACCCGGCGATGGCGAGAGCCAAGGTGGTTTTGCCAGTGCCCGGTGGCCCCCACAGGATGGCTGAAGTCAAGCGGTCGCGTTCGACCAAGCATCGGAGCGGACGACCGGCACCGACAAGGTGGTCTTGACCAACCACATCATCGATGGTGGTTGGGCGCAGGCGAGCCGCCAGCGGAGCCGCCGAGCGGAGCCGCCGTTCAGCTGCAGCGCTAAACAGATCAGACACCAAACACCTGCTGATAGGGCTGACGCCGGAACTCGACCACCTGGGCGGTCAGATCAGCTGGACTCATCCAGGTCCAGTCGCGGAACTCATATCCATCGGGATGCGGCTCAACATCAGGTTGGAGCGGCTCGAAGAAGAACCAGCGGTGGGCTTGGCCGAGTCGACGACCTTTTGATGCCACCCCGGCGGGCCACTCATACACCGTCCAATGGGGATGCTCCCCGGTCAGGCGCACCTCATTGGGACCAAGCCCGGTTTCTTCGCCCAGCTCTCGCCAGACCGCATCAACCGGCGACTCGTCTCCCTCGATACCGCCTTGGGGCAACTGCCACGAGTTCGGTGTGTCGGTGCGCTCAAAGGCCATCACCGCACCGTCAGGGCGGGTGACGACCGCAACCACGCCAGCACGAAAATGAGCTTTTGCCATGGCCAACAGAGTAGTCAGCGCCCGAGCGAGCGAAGCCGCGATTTCACGTCGGAGAACTCAGGATTGTGGGACGAGATCGTGGTGAACCAGCGACTGGCCGACATGGTGTCGCCGGCCCGGTCGTAGAGATCGGCAATCACATACCACTGGCGAAGATGATGATCCCGCACCCGCTTGGGTGATGAGGTGGCCGGTTCCATCAGGGCGATCGCACCGGCCAGGTTGCCCTGATCGGCAAGCGCTCCAGCGGCGACGATGCGAGCCTCGGCCATGATGTCATGTGAAGGCGACATCTGACGGACCTTCAACCAGACCGCATCCACATCGAGGAATCGGCGCTGGGCTCGATAGCAGTCGGCCAAGACCGGCAAGAGGCTCGCTTCTTCTCGAAGCTCCAGAGCGAGTTCAAGAGAGCTCGAGGCTTCCTTCCATCGGCCGAGCCGGTAGGCAGCCAGGCCCTTCACCTCGTGAACTGCGGCCACCGTGGGCAGCTCTTTCACCAGGGCGGTCGCCATTCGGCGAGCCTGCTCATACCGTTCTCGATCGAGAGCGTCAGAGGCGGCGGCGAGCCGTTCGACCAAGCGCTTGGCCCGCTGGGGATCAACCGCTTGTTGGACTTCGATAGCCACTTCAGGGGCCAGCTCACGGGGACGCCGTGATGATGACGGCCCACCTGATGCTCGCTGAGTGGCAGCGATCGCCTCATCGCGCACTGAGCCTTCATCAATCCAGGTGTCAAGTTCGCGGGACTCGATCTTGGCGCGTTCATCTTCGGGCGACCGCTCAGGGCGCGGCCCTCGGCGCTTGCGAACCTCAGCAGCGCGACGTTCGGCCTCGGTGCGAGGCTCGGGACGACCACGGTCTTGATGCCCGCCGCGTTGGCCGCCGCGCCCATATCCGCCACCGGAGCGCGAGTCACGACGGCGATCACCACCCGGGCGACCTCGACCTCCCCGCCCCTGGCCGCCTGATGGACGACCATCACGACGCGGTGAGCTGCCACGGCGACCATCTGGGCGGCCCCGACCACCAGAACGCCGGCTATCGCCATCATCACGACGACCATCGTCGCGTCGGTCGCCACCACGACGATCCCGACGATCACCGCCGGGACGACCACGACGATCACCACCGGGGCGACCTCGACCTCCACGCCCCTGGCCACCTGATGGGCGGCCGTCTCGACGGCGAGCACCACCGCCCCCTCTGGGGCGCGACGAACCGCCGCGACCACGCGATGAATGAGATGGACGATCCGACGACGGCATAGCTGTCCATGCTACGGCGAAAACGACGAAGAGCGCCGCCCGAAGGCGACGCTCTTGTCTCAGAACAAATCCGGCAGCGTCCTACTCTCCCAGGGGATCACTCCCCAAGTACCATCGGCGCTGAGAGGCTTAACTTCCGTGTTCGGGATGGGAACGGGTGTGACCCTCTCGCCATGGCCACCGGAAACTTGTTGTCAACAGGTGTCACACCTGAGGACTCCAGAGCGAGCACGAGCTATCAAAACGATCGTACAAAACCAAGCCCTCGGCCGATTAGTACCGGTCGGCTGAACATGTTGCCATGCTTACACCTCCGGCCTATCAACGTGGTGGTCTCGCCACGGGCCTTACTACGTTAACCGTATGGGAAGACTTATCTTCGAACGGGTTTCCCACTTAGATGCTTTCAGCGGTTATCCCTTCCGGAGGTGGCTAATCTGCAGTGCCCTTGGCAGGACAACAGACACACCAGAGCTCCGTCCGTCCCGGTCCTCTCGTACTAGGGACAGCCTTCGTCAATCTTCCTTCGGCTGCGGAGGATAGGGACCGAACTGTCTCACGACGTTCTGAACCCAGCTCGCGTACCGCTTTAATGGGCGAACAGCCCAACCCTTGGGACCTGCTTCAGCCCCAGGATGCGATGAGCCGACATCGAGGTGCCAAACCTTTCCGTCGATATGGACTCTTGGGAAAGATTAGCCTGTTATCCCCGGAGTACCTTTTATCCGTTGAGCGACCACGCTTCCACAAGCAATGGCCGGGTCACTATGCCCTACTTTCGTACCTGCTCGACTTGTAAGTCTCGCAGTCAAGCTCCCTTGTGTCATTGCACTCAACGACTGATTGCCAACCAGTCTGAGGGAACCTTTGGGCGCCTCCGTTACAGTTTGGGAGGCGACCGCCCCAGTCAAACTACCCGCCTGGCGCTGTTCCTGATCCAGATAATGGACCCAAGTTAGAGCCCCAAAATACGCAGGGTGGTATTTCAACGATGACTCCACACTAGCTAGCGCTAATGCTTCACAGTCTCCCACCTATCCTACACAACGCAGTTCAAGACTCAACACCAAGTTATAGTAAAGGTTCACGGGGTCTTTCCGTCCTTCCGCAGCTAACGAGCATCTTTACTCGTACTTCAATTTCGCCGGGTCTATGGTTGAGACAGTGGGGAAGTCGTTACGCCATTCGTGCAGGTCGGAACTTACCCGACAAGGAATTTCGCTACCTTAGGACCGTTATAGTTACGGCCGCCATTCACTGGGGCTTAGGTTCATAGCTTCGCTCAAAAGAGCTAACCATTCCCCGTGACCTTCCAGCATTGGGCAGGCGTCACAGCGTATACAGCGCCTTACGGCTTCGCACGCTGCTGTGTTTTTGGTAAACAGTCGCTACCCCCTGGTCTGTGCCACCCCCAACAGCTCAAATCGCAAGGATTGTCACCATCAAGGGTCCTCCTTCTCCCGAAGTTACGGAGGTAATTTGCCGAGTTCCTTAACCATAGTTCTCCCGATCGCCTTGGTATTCTCTACCTGCCCACCTGTGTTGGTTTGGGGTACGGGCACCGTGTCAGCTCACTGCTGGGATTTTCTTGGCAGCATGGGATCAGTGACTTCGACTTGTGTCTCGGCATCACGTCTCGGCGTTACGACTCTAACTCTCATCAGAATCCGCCTACACGCTTACCCGGGGACTACCATCGCCCCGGTTCACCTACCCTCCTGCGTCCCCCTTCAGCTATCCGCCAGCAGCTCGGTCAGTTCGCTCACCAATGGTGGTGAACAGCCCCAACGTTGCCACTATTGGACCTGGCGCGGACACGGTGGTACTGGAATATTAACCAGTTGTGCATCGACTACGCCTTTCGGCCTCGCCTTAGCTCCCGACTAACCCTGAGAGGAAAAGCCTTCCTCAGGAATCCTTGGGCTTCCGGCGGAGGGGTTTCTCACCCCTCTCTCGCTACTCATACCTGCATTCTCACTTGATACCGCTCCACGCGTCCTTACAGACGGGCTTCACTGCAGCATCAACGCTCCTCTACCGCTCGTACATTCGTACGAACCCATAGCTTCGGCTCTGAACTTAGCCCCGTTACATTGTCCGCGCAGGATCACTCGACCAGTGAGCTGTTACGCACTCTTTCAAGGGTGGCTGCTTCTAAGCCAACCTCCTGGCTGTCTGGGCAATCCCACATCGTTTTCCACTTAGTTCAGAATTTGGGGCCTTAGCTGATGGTCTGGGCTGTTTCCCTTTCGTCCAACGAAGCTCATCCCCCGTGGACTCACTGCTGCGCTCTGGAGTATCGGCATTCGGAGTTTGACTGAGTTCGGTAAGCTTGTAGGCCCCCTAGCCCAATCAGTGCTCTA
>PDWJ01001918.1_pt1 | contig 23636 bp, 17 predicted proteins | sample 1430881 | NCBI WGS metagenome assembly PDWJ01 (sample SAMN01162460, study PRJNA174530) | Oral metagenome, whole genome shotgun sequencing project. | biome: Marine environment; feature: Marine mammal; material: Swab sample of the gingival sulcus; isolation source: swab sample of gingival sulcus... | reverse complement strand
GTTGGGGCACAAGCGCGTGCCGCGACCAATCATCTGCCAGAATTTCACCTTGGATTTAACCGGTTTGGCAAACACCAGATTGAGCACTTCGGGCACATCGCTGCCGGTGTCGAGCATATCGACCGAGACAGCAATGGTGATTTCGGAGTCTTTGCCATCGGTGGCTTTGAAGTCGTCTATCAGTGTTTCAGCACGTTTATATTTTGAGTGAATGACCCGGCAGAAATTACCGCCATATTCAGGGTACATTTCGGCAAACAGTTGTGCGAGTAATTCGGCATGCTGAATATTACGCGCAAACACGATAGATTTGCCCAGGGTTTGGCCATCGGCAAGGCGCTGTCCTTTTTCCATCAGGTTACGCAAAATAGCGCGGTTGGTGTCTTTGTTGTGTACGGCTTTATCAATCGCGGTGGCATCGAAATCGAGCTGGTTGGGATCAAGCCCTTGATCTTCCAGCGCGGCAATTTGCTCATCGGTTAATTTATCGCCCTTAATGCCTTCGCGCAAAAATTGAGTGGTGTGGCTGACGACTTTAAAAGGCACAAGGTTTTTATCTGCGATTGCCTGTTCCAGCGGGTAATTGGCGGTCGGCATTTTGTAGTCACAGCCAAATAGCTGGCTGGTCGAGCGGCTGATCATTTCAACAGGCGTGGCGGTCAGCCCCAGTTGAAAGGCATCGAAGTATTTGAACAGATCACCGAATACGTTATAGATGGAGCGATGCGACTCATCGGCGATAATCAGGTCAAAATACCCTGGATCAAATTCTTCCATGATTTTCAGCATACCGGGGTAGGTTGCCACGTATATCTGTGACTTTTTGCGGTGCTCCTTTTTACTTTTACCCAGAATATACAGCGGCTCATTGGTGAATTCTTTGTAGGCGTTGCCCGCTTGCTTGCGCAGTTCTTTACGATCACATAAAAACAGCACGCGCTTGGCCCAACTGGCGCTGATCATGCGTTTGGTCAGGGCAATTGCCACCCGCGTTTTGCCGGTGCCGGTTGCCTGAACGATCAAGGCTTTGCGGTGCCCCTGGGTAAAGCGTTCACACACACGGGTAATGGATTCGATCTGGTAGGTACGCCCTGCAATATCGGTATCTATAGGGGTGGCGTTTAACGCTTTGCGCTTGCTGCGCTGCTTGATCAGGTATTGCAGGCTTTCTTTGGCGTAAAAACCGTATAGCTTGCGCGGTGCGGCGTTTTGGGCATCGTCCCAGATGTAAATATCGTGGCCGTTGGTATAGAAAATAACGGGGCGTTGCGCGTATTTTTTCTCTAGTGAATCGGCATAGAGTTTAGCTTGCTGACGACCTGTCTCGGCATTTTCGCGGGTGCGCTTGGCTTCAATAACGGCCAGTGGCTTACCGTCATCATCCCAAAGGACATAGTCACAATAACCGATACCGCTATCAGTGGGCTGACCATCCACCTCCTCTTCCAGCGTGACTTCTTCGGTGTTATCGCCGTTGAGTAAATCAATATCCCAGCCGCGGCTGTACAGCTCAGTATCGATCAAACGGCGACGGGTTTGGGCTTCATTCAGATCGAGCAGATTTTTAGCTTGATCACTGGCCTGTTTGTAGTGCCGGGTTGCGGTTTTATCGAGCTGTTCTTTTAGCTTTGCCGCTTCACGCTGGGCATCGAGTTCTGCCTGCTGCGAGGCTTGCAGCTCTGCCAAGGCTTGTTCGAGGCGCAGCTTGTGCTCCGACTCGCGCTGTTTGCTGGCTTGCAGCTCTTTAATCGCGGCTTTTTTGATTGCCTCAGCCGGGATGGTTTTGGCAGGTTCGACAAAAGCATTAACATCATTTTTACTGCCTTTTTTTAACGACAGTAATAGCCAGTAACTAAGGATATGCGCTTCTTTGAGCAACCACAGACCGCTGCCTTTACCGAATTTTCCCTCATGCGCGGCTTTGTTGCCCTCTTTGCGAATGGCGTGCAGTTTGTCGATGATGGCCTGGTCAACCACCGAGGCAAAGGCGTGATTTTCGAGGCGATCAATAAACTTTTCGTTGGGCAGGCTGGGCAAGCGCCACTGGCGGTAGACAATGCCCACCAGCTTTTCCGCAAAGCAACGCAATTTAATCAGCGCACTTTGCGGATCGTCATAAACATACTGCTCAGCATGACCGGCCAGATTAGCGAGTTCTGGCCAGTGGGGTCTTAAGTGTTCAAAGTTCTGTGATTGCATAAAACGCCTTCTATCCATGCTGAGCTTTCTTGGGCATCGACTATAACGCACTGAACCCGAAAAATTAAATGGCGTTAGTTCAATCGCCCAAATATAAAAGCGATGCAGGCAAAGTGACCATCATAATAACCGGATTTACTGAAATGTGCCTTTTTCTTTTATAGGAACAGCTTGTAAGAATTAGCTTTCCTGCCAAAGGCTTATATTAAGATAATATTTTGAGGTCATGCCGCATCCCAGAAAAGGTCATCTTTCCAATTTGCAGGTAACCCCATAGGCTCTAACGGCACACCTGGAAATTCTTTAAAAAGATCAAAAAGCCTTTGAGACCAACTCGCGTGGGGAGCAACCTGAAGCATTAAATGATGTAACATAGCGAGTACAGCAGCAATACGAGTGTGCAGCTGTTCATGCTGAAGATAGGCTGGCCAACTAAATGTTCGTCTTCTTGGTTTGGCAGGCTTAATTCCTAATTCTCTATTCCACAAACGGCTATGGTGTGCACAATAGTTTCTTATTACTGTCAATGTATGTAACCATGATTCCAATAACGGAAAAGCGAGATCTAACTTTCTTGCAATAGCTTTTTTGTCAGAATCAAATCTCAAGCCTTTATATAAATGGGACAACTGCCCTAAAGTGAGTTCTTCTAACATCGCCCAGTTAGGCATTAACTCAGGATCATCATAGGTCAGCTCGTAATGCCTGGCATAAGATTCCTATTTTCGCTTCGCGATCAATCCAACCTTATGCTCATCAGAAGCTTGAGCCAATCTTTCAATACGTTCTTTCTCACGATTAAAATCCCTTAACGCCTCTTGTTGCTTCTTCGCTATATAAGTAATCAAATCACAATGGTGATATTGATTTTTAAAGTGCCGCGAGTCCATGTACCAATGACTACCATATTTCACACCAAGCGTATTACTGATATGCGCCCTGACTCCAACCTCGAATCGCTCTACAGCATCAATAACCAATAGCCGCAACCTACGATCAAAGTCATAAAGCCCACTTAATTGACGAAATCCCGCACCTTCTTTGAAGTCATGATTGAAGCCAGGTTTTTGGAATGGTCTCATGTAAGGAGTAAGACGGAAGAAACTGACTGCCTGAAGGAAGCAGAGGGCACGCTCTTCATCCTGAATTTCGAGCCCTCTTTCTTTAAGCAAGACTAGCTGCTGCTCAGGGGTAAGCGGCTGTTTTGTAAAGATATTTTTGGACACTCACCCCCCCTTGCTTTTGATTGGGCATAAAAAAACCCGCAACAATTTGAGCATAGCTGTTAACAGCCATAGGCTTGGCGGGTATGTTGCTGTGAACTATAGCCAAGAAGCCTCTAATACGCAATATTGAATTTCCCAGCCTTATGATTGCAAGGTGCGCGTTGAGCAAGAATCACACTCAGCTATATTAATTAAGCAAAAGGCTAAACAGCTCATCAACGGGCAGGCTATTTATCCGGCATTAAAAAGTAAAACCCGCTTCTTTTAAATCATTGATCACATCTTCAGCCTGTTGCCGAATAAAGTAAGAAGGGTCATTAAGGCAGCTTTTAAGATTTGCTGCCATTGCTGGCGATATTTCATCTTCCGGATGCCAAGTAAACAAACCGTGGGTTCGATCATGAATGTAATACTCTATGCCAGATAACGCAGGTATGCGTATGGTTTCCGATTCAATAGCCAGGCTGTTAAACCAGAAAGGCAGTAACTTCTCAGCGTGAATATGCTGAACTGCGGCCAGCGCATTCGAGACTGCGTATTCATCATTTGGATCAATTTCTTCCGTTACATAAGCCACAATACGTTGCTTGGCTCTTCCGCCAACCCACCGAAGATGAAACACATCGACAATCACCAGCGCCTGGATCGACATTGCCGCTGAAAAACCGATGGTCAGCGTACCACGCAAATACTCACCCATTCCAGGAATCGCCCCCGGTGTTGATTGCAGCTGTTGAATCATTTGTTGTTCAATATGTTCAGGCACTGGCCGGTTATCGCCAAGCAAAGGAAGTATATGGGGAATCAGCTGATGGCCTTTGGCCATACCCAGTGAAGACGTATCCAAAAGCGCCTGAGCGATAGCTTGCGAATCGCCTGATTGCAACTGCGCAATGGTTTCATCCAGCTTCGGATTATCGTAATAAATAAAATCGTGCATCCAGAAAGCCAGTATCACTAGCCCAACTGCAACAACAGCACGTTTCCAGTTAGTGATGGGTATTGTGGTTTCCATAATGCACCGTTCTGAACTTTATGCGAATATCAATCCTTTTTACAGACTCACTCACCGGCTAGCATTTTCTTTCTCTTATCGGTAAATGCCCACCAAGGCAATGGTTCACCCTTTTCCATAAAATAAATAATAGACATAAATGTATCAATAACACAGGGATCTTGCCTTTTTTGTGTGACAGTGCAAAGCTGATCATATAATTCCAGGGCGTGTTTTCCTGTCAGCTTTTTCGGGTGATCAATACCAATCAAGCGAAGCTTTTCAGCAATGGCCGGGCCAATATTGGGTAAATCTTCAAGGCGGGAAATGGTTTCTCTATCCGGGCTTTTCATAATTCAGCGCATTTTTTTGAAAGTGGGGAGCGTAGCAGAACGCTAATGGAAACTTTACTTTCCGGCAAAAGGAATCTGAAAGGAAAAATTTATAAACCAACCCTGACCTGACAGATGCTTGCAGAAAAACCGGCAACTGTCAGATCAGAACTAAATAACCGGATATCTAAAAAGCCTCTTCAATTTTTGCAATATCCAGCTGTTTGGCAACTTTTTCTGCTTCCGCAGAACCGGTATAGCCAATGGTTTCAATAATAATCATTTTGCCACCACTTAAATTAAATGTAAGGGTGCCTGTGCGCTCTCCGCTTTGCTGTATAAATTGCCCTCTATAGCCTTTCTGAACAACAACTTTTGAATGACTACCGCCACCCATCATTTCAAGAGATGATGCCATGCTCATTAAAGCACTCAAGCCATTACCCACTGGAGCATTTCCTCCAGATATAAGAGAAATAGTTATAGAGTGCTCTCGGTCGTCACCCGCATAAAGCTTACTAACTCCGCGAACGCCCATAGCGGCCCCTGCATCAACATCTTTTCCAGTCATACCATCGATTTCATCAGGAAAGAAAGAGCTCATGCTTTTAAGGTGCTGGTTACTGATCTCCTTGCGTACCCATTCGAGATCTTCAAGCGCTTTTGAATATTTATGCGAAAGATAATTTTTCTCTACAGACTTGATCAAATCTGTCACGTTATCGGCATAAACAACGGGTGATCCGCAACACAATAAAGTGGTGATAAAAGCTGATGTAAGTGTTTTTTTCATGTGCCTACCTTAAATGCAATGTAAATTTGCTAACACTTTGAATACCTATCCTGTCAAAAGTCGGGTCAGGTACTTTTTCATTATAGAAGCAATCAAATCACAATGGCGATATAGATAGCGTTGGGGTAGCCTGGCAGGTTTCTACAACCCTAAACCTCCGCCAGATCCCCTTTGGTTTCCAGCCAGGATTTTCTGTCGGCGCTGCGTTTTTTCGCCAGTAACATATCCATGATGCTGTTGGTATCGTCGCCGGATTCAATGGTCAGTTGCACTAAACGTCGGGTGTCTGGGGCCATGGTGGTTTCCCGTAGTTGTAACGGGTTCATTTCACCCAACCCTTTAAAGCGCGTTACCTGCACTTTGGCGGTTTTCTTTTCTGCTTGAATGCGATCCAGTACGGCTTGTTTTTCATCGTCGTCCAGCGCGTAGGCAACTTCTTTGCCCACATCAATGCGATACAGCGGGGGCATGGCAACGTAAACGTGGCCTTCGGCTACCAGTGGCCTGAAGTGGCGCACGAATAATGCGCATAGCAAAGTGGCGATATGCAATCCATCGGAATCCGCATCGGCCAGAATGCAGATTTTGCCGTAGCGTAATTTTTCCAAATCATCGGAGCCCGGTTCCAGGCCGATGGCAACGGATATATCGTGTACTTCCTGGGAACCCAATACTTCGGCGGGGTCTACTTCCCAGGTATTCAGAATTTTACCGCGCAGCGGCATGATGGCTTGAAAGGTGCGGTCGCGGGCTTGCTTGGCGGAACCACCAGCGGAGTCGCCTTCCACCAGAAACAATTCCGCCTGCTCGGATTCCACGCCAGAGCAATCGGCCAGTTTGCCGGGCAAAGCCGGGCCAGCGGATACTTTTTTACGCACCACTTTTTTACTGGCACGCATCCGCCGTTGCGCGTTGTTAATGGCAAGCTCGGCTAACAGGTCGGCTTCATCGGTGTGCTGGTTTAACCATAAGCTGAACGCATCTTTAACTGTGCCCGATACAAAAGCAGCTACCTGGCGCGACGATAGCCGCTCTTTGGTTTGGCCGGAAAACTGAGGGTCCTGCATTTTGGTCGATAGCACATAACTGCACCGCTCCCAGACATCATCAGGGGTAATTTTTACTCCGCGCGGTAACAGGTTGCGAAATTCACAGTATTCACGCAGCGCTTCCAATAAACCGCTACGCAAACCATTAACATGGGTGCCGCCCTGGGCGGTGGGAATCAGGTTAACGTAACTTTCAGTCACCAGATCGCCACCTTCTGGCAGCCATTGCACCGCCCAGTCAACCGCTTCGGTGGCCGCCGCGAAAGAGCCAACAAAAGGTTCTGCCGGTAATAATTCCCAACCCTGGTTAGAGGTTTTTAAATAATCCGTTAAGCCATCTTCGTAATACCATTCTTGCGTTTCATTGTTCTTTTTATCAATAAAACGGATTTTCAGGCCGGAGCATAAAACCGCTTTTGCTCGCAGCAAATGTTTTAAGCGGGGCAGCGAATAATTGGCAGAATCAAAGTATTTGGGATCGGGTAAAAAGCGCACGGCGGTACCGGTATTGCGTTTACCGCAGGTATCAATCACTTCCAGATCGGAAGCTTTTTCACCGTTTTTAAAGCCCATCCGGTGAACCTGACCATTACGACGAATAGTCACTTCGAGCATTTTAGACAGTGCATTAACAACCGACACACCCACACCATGCAAACCACCGGAAAAGGCATAGTTTTTATTGGAAAACTTGCCGCCGGAGTGCAGCGTGGTCAGAATCACTTCTACGCCGGGAATGCCTTGTTCCGGGTGAATATCCACTGGCATGCCGCGGCCATCATCCTGCACTTCCAGCGAGCCATCGGCATACAGGGTAATGTCGATATTTTTCGCATGGCCCGCCAGGGCTTCATCGACGCTGTTGTCGATAACTTCCTGCGCCAGGTGGTTGGGCCGTGTGGTTTCGGTGTACATGCCGGGGCGTTTGCGCACCGGGTCCAGGCCACTTAATACTTCAATGGATTCGGCGTTGTAATTATCTGCTGCCATAGTGTTTTAATCTTTACTCAGTCTTAAAAATTGCATGATACCGGCGATTTCGTTTTCAAAGCCATCGAAGCCGTGGGAACCGCCCTGCTGTATGATTTGCTGTGCACCCTGATATTTTTCAACGCCCTGTTGGTAATCAAGCACTTCGTCTGCGGTTTGGGTGAGCAGGTAATAGCGTTGTGGTTTGGTAATGGGGGTTACATCCAGTTTTTTCAGGGTTTGAATATGTTCCCGGGTAAACGTGTATTTTTCACCGGTGTAAATATTTTCGTTTTCACCCAGGTAATCTTGCAGTAACTCGTAAGGCTTTACCGCCGGATTCACTAATACCAGCGGCAAATCGTATTTTTCGGCAATGTAAGTGCCATAAAAGCCCCCCATGGACGAGCCCACCAGCAATACCGGCTCTGGCAGGCAGCCCTGTACCGCCTGTTCCAGTATCTGAATGCCCTTGTCGGGGCTATAAGGTAATTGCGGCACATGGAACTGAATGTCGGCAACCAGCTCGCTGGCATGGGTTTCCAGGTAATTTGCTAACAACCGGGCTTTGGCCGATTGGGGGGAGCTGTTAAAGCCGTGGATATAAAATAAGTGTCGGGCAGACATGAACGCGAGATTCTTATGGTGGTTATAACTATTGATAAGGGTGAAAGCTAATGCTGGAAAGGATGTTAGTAGCCTTTGCTGGCGTAATCAACTTCAAAGCTGATTTCTTCGGCGACTCTGGATACACTGGTTTCGATACGCCCATCGCTGTACAGGTCGAACCAGCGGTAGCCGGGATTGATATCATCGACGCCAAATTGTTCACTGCCGGGGCGAAACTGTACGCAAGTAGATGGCACCGACATCAGTTTTACTCCGTTGCGCTCGCCAACAAAATCCTGATGCACATGGCCCCACACCAGCGCCCGCACATTATCGTAGCGATCAATCACTTTCAAAAACTGTTCGGCATTGCCCACCAGCTGGTGATCCAGCCACTTGCAGCCTACCGGCACCGGCTGATGATGCAGGCACACCATCACATGGCTGCCCTGAGAGGCTTGCAAAGATTGCTCCAGAAACTGCAACTGGCTGTTATCCATATAGCCAGGCACTTCCCCTTCTATCGTGGAATCCAGCATGATGATCTGCCAGTTATTAACCGCAATAACACAAGGCGCCATGGATTCAGCGGCTTTATGCAGATTCATGGTGCTGAGGATATCGTGATTTCCGGGAAGCCAGTAAACAGGGGCAATAAATGTATTGTTCATGTGATCATGGAAGCGACGATAGGAAGCTTCGCTGCCATCCTGCGACAAGTCCCCGGTAGCCAATACCAGGTCGGTACCAGGCTGTTCCTGCCTGATTAACTCAAGTACCTGGGTTAAGCTGTTTTCTGTATTCAGCCCGAGCAACTTGCCTTCGATACTCTCGAATAAATGAGTATCCGATAATTGCACGACTCGCACCGGATTCTTAGTGCTGTTATTCGCCAAAAGGAATTCCACAATCGTGATCGACTTACTATTACTTATAACTCAGTTTATTGAGTCTCGCCAGTTATTACGGGCATTGATTATAAATAAGCGGTTTGATTTTTATGGAAAAAACACAAGCGCTCTGCCCTCTGAAAAAACACTATAAAAGCAGCGCTTTTTTAAGTCCCGCCCAAAGGTGTTAACAACTCACAAAGTGTGAAACAGATCACATTTTAACGCATGACGGGAACATGTATGGCACACCCGGACTTTAAGCAGGAATCCAGCCACTCGCCTAAAAAACGGTTCAGTTCTGCTTTTTCGTTGCGATGATACATTTTCTTATTGGGATATTCGTAGGAAGGTTTAATGCGATGGTTTTTCTGATAAGAGAGCACTTCGGCAACACGTACATCGTGATACAGGCGCACGGTAATGGAAGGCTCCGGCACCCATTCACCCATATGGCTTGCCTGACATAAAGCCACTGTGGTGGTATAGCGGCTGCGCTCCACCACCGATATCACTACTTTGCTTAGTTCTGCTGTGGGCATTTCCATGGCGAACGACCACTCGCTGGTTTCATCCAGCGATGGCAACAAGCGCAGAAAACGCAGATAGTTAGCCTCGCAGTCATTTAAAAGGCCCTTCAGATCGGGCACGTACCGGTCAGCCGACAGGGATCTGGTCACCGCCACTGCTCTTGGAGGCGCTGGTAATGTATTTGCAGCCATTGCAGTGAAATAATAGTGGCGGCGTTACCAATATAGTTTTCTTCTAGTGCAGTCCAGGCCTCTGCTCTGGGCATCACCTGCACCCAGATATCTTCGCCTTCTTCTTTAAGCCCGTGAACACCACCCAAACCGGTGGAATCGACCACTCCGCAATACAGGGTGAGTTTTTCATTACAACCGCCGGGGCTGGAATAATATTCGTACATATATTCAAGATTAAGAATTTCTGCACCGGCTTCTTCTATCGCCTCCCGACGAGCGACGCCTTCACAGGTTTCGCCCTGCTCAACAAGACCGGCCACCAACTCCATTTGCCAGGGGCCTTCACTGGCATCCAGCGAGCCAATTCGGAATTGCTCCAGTATCACCACGTTATCCTGAAAAGGGTCATAAAGTAATACACCCACAGCCTGAGGGCGATCAAAGCATTCTCGCTCCAGCTCCTGAGTCCATCCACCTTCGATCATGCGATGCTTCAAGCGATATTTATTCACCCGAAAGAAGCCTTTATAGACTTCTTTTTTTTCCAGAACTTTTACATCGTTGCGGCCAAAACAGGGCCCATCATCCAAATCCATATTCACTACCTGTTACTGATTAGCTATTCCCAACTACCTGCTTTCGCGGCAGCAATCACAAGGTCGGCCTTTGCTGGTTAAACTTTCTTGTAAATTTCAGCGCCTTTATCACGGAATTCTGAAGCCTTCTCCTGCATACCTTCTTCCATGGCCACCGGAATGCGATTGATGCCTTTGGCATCGGCATAATCACGCACTTCCTGGGTGATTTTCATTGAACAGAACTTTGGCCCGCACATGGAGCAGAAATGCGCTACTTTGTGGGCATCCTTGGGCATGGTTTCATCGTGATAGCTGATGGCCGTGTCAGGATCTAACGACAGATTGAATTGATCTTCCCAACGGAATTCAAACCGGGCTTTCGAGAGTGCATTATCCCGAATCTGCGCACCGGGATGCCCTTTTGCCAGGTCCGCTGCATGGGCGGCAATTTTATAAGTTACCAGGCCCTCTTTAACATCGTCTTTATTGGGCAGGCCAAGGTGTTCTTTCGGGGTGACATAACACAACATGGCACAGCCATACCAGCCAATCATGGCCGCACCAATGCCGGATGTAATATGATCATAACCCGGTGCAATATCGGTGGTTAATGGGCCCAAGGTATAAAAAGGCGCTTCATCACACCATTCCAACTGCTTTTCCATGTTTTCTTTGATCAGGTGCATGGGCACATGGCCGGGGCCTTCCACCATAACCTGGGCACCATGGGACCAGGCTTTATGGGTTAGCTCGCCCAATGCTTTCAGCTCGCCGAATTGTGCTTCATCGTTGGCATCGGCAATGGAGCCGGGGCGCATGCCATCACCCAGCGAGAAGGTCACATCATAGGCCGTCATGATTTCGCAGATTTCATCAAAGTGCGTATAAAGGAAGTTTTCCTGATGATGAGCCAAACACCACTTGGCCATGATAGAGCCACCGCGGGAGACAATCCCCGTTACCCGCTTGGCGGTTAACGGCACATGGCGCAAAAGCACACCGGCATGAATGGTAAAGTAATCCACGCCCTGTTCTGCCTGTTCAATCAGGGTATCTTTAAAAACTTCCCAGGTGAGATCTTCGGGAACCCCCTGTACTTTTTCCAATGCCTGATAAATGGGTACAGTGCCAATGGGTACCGGCGAATTACGCACGATCCATTCGCGGGTTTCATGGATATTCTTGCCGGTGGACAGATCCATCACCGTATCGCCACCCCAGCGGGTAGACCAGGTCATTTTGGCCACTTCTTCCTCAATGGATGAGGTAATCGCCGAGTTACCGATGTTGGCATTCACCTTAACCAGAAAATTCCGGCCAATAATCATCGGTTCCAATTCAACATGGTTGATATTCGCGGGAATAATAGCGCGGCCCATTGCCACTTCATTGCGCACAAATTCAGGGGTAATTTCTTTGGGAATATTGGCACCCAGTGGCATACCCGGATGCTGCTGATCCAATATGCCCAAATCCTGGGATTCGTGAAGTTTCATGTTTTCACGAATGGCAATGTATTCCATTTCCTCGGTAATAATCCCTTTTCGGGCATAGTGCAGCTGCGACACATTGGCACCGGCTTTGGCTCTGCGCGGCTTACGCAAATGCTCGAAACGCAGGGAATCCAGACGCTGGTCGTTATGGCGCTGCTGCCCGTATTGCGAGGTAATATCAGCCAGTTGCTCGGAATCATTTCTGGCCGCTATCCATTTGGAACGAATATCGGGCAAGCCTTTGCGTATATCTATGGTGACATCAGGATCAGTGTATGGCCCCGATGTGTCGTATACATACACCGGCGGGTTCTTTTCACCACCAAAATCAGTAGGTGTATCGCTAAGGGTTATTTCCCGCATAGGCACCTTGATACCTTCACGACTACCGTGTAAATACACCTTGCGGGAATTGGGAAAGGGCTGAACAGACTGTTCATCCACTTTAGCATTTTTACTCAAAAATTCGTTTTCAGATACGGTCATGATGTTTGTCTTTTGTCGTTTGGGTATTAAAACTGCATTCTAAGGCAATCTTTAAAAAAAATAGAGTCGCACTTTATAAGGGTAAGGGCCTTATTTTTCATTGGCATTTTCCCGTTCAGGGGGTAAATATCGCTCTAACAGTTCAAAAAGTCGATTAATTGCACCACGATTTTCTGCAACAACGGTTAATCCCTGTGCCGCCAGTGCGGTGCGCCGGTCAGTATCTTCCAGTATTCTTAAAACAGCTTCGCCCAGCCCTATTGCCGTGGTTACGGTTTCCAGCACGCCCAGATCGGTTAACAACTGCGCCACCATGGCAAAATTGAAGACATGCGGCCCGCTAATGGCAGGCGTGCCCACTGCTAATGCCTCCAACATATTATGGCCACCCACCGGCTCCAGGCTGCCGCCGATAAAAGCCACATCGGCTGCACCCAGCATCACCAACAATTCGCCCATGGTATCGCCCACCACCACTGAGGTTTGCGCATCAATTAAACCTCCCTGGCTATGTCTGGCATACTCCCAGCCAGTGTTGGCAACCAGTTCGGTGACTGCCTGAAAACGCTCTGGATGCCTGGGCACCAGCACCAGCAACGCCGTTTCCAACCGCTGGCGCACCACCTTAAAGGCTTCCAGCACCTGCTCGTCTTCACCTTCATGGGTACTTGCCGCGATAAATACCGGGCGATCCTGCCCCCAATGATTGCGTAGCGCCTTCGCTTTGGCCATGACCTGATCATCAACTGCCAGATCAAATTTAACCGTACCTGTTACTTGCAGGTTAGCCGGCGGTAAACCGAGCGCCACAAATCGTTCGCCATCGGCTTTGGCCTGTGCAGCCACCCTACTGATTTCGCTCAGCATCGGTTTTACCAGCGCCGACAGCTTGCCATAGCCTTCGGCAGATTTTTCAGATAAACGCGCATTGGCCAGTATCACCGGCACGCCACGCTTGCTGGTGAAATGAATCATATTGGGCCATAACTCGGTTTCCATAATCACCAGCGCACAGGGATTAAAGTGATTCAGAAAGCGATTAATGGCATGAGGCAGATCATAAGGTAAATACACATGGCTAACCCGATCACCCAAAGCGGCTCTGACCCGATCAGAACCAGTCGGGGTCATGGTGGTGACCACCAAAGGGATCTCCGGGTGGCGCTCCAGCAGCTGCTCGATCAGCGGCTGGGCAGCGATAAACTCGCCGACCGAAACCGTGTGAATCCACAGGCTTTTGCTCAATCCCGGGGCGGAATATCTGGCAAATCGCTCACCTATGCGTTCTTTATAGGCAGGATTCTTTTTGGCCCGCTGAAACAGACGGTAAATCAGCAGCGGAACGGCCAGGTAAAAAACAGCACTGTATATCCAGCGTAGAAACATTCATGCCCCCAGAATCATCGAAGGCGGCATTATAACCCAAAACAGATAAATCTATGTGGATTTGTAAGCTTTCACCCATCGAAGCTTTTTTCAGAGCCATGCTATTGATCATTCGATCACGCAAGCACAACGGTGATTTCAGACGCCCCACCCATATGTATCAGAGCGAATCACATCATCCGGGTCTATTGGCGAACTGAACAACAGTATTTATAAGTTCGTTATGTTTTATTCCCTGGCATTCATCAATCCAACAGAGACAACCAAGATAATGGCATGTTTACTAATCTGCACTGATTCACATCGCAAGCGAATACGGAGGACTAATGCAGCATGAAGGCCGCCGTAAAAACTCATTTTTCAGAGAAAAGATACGGATTTATCTAGTACGATGATGGCAAAGTGTACAAATTATGCGTATTGCAGATTCGCTGAATTCGGCATTAGAATGGTTTAAAGCAGTAGCATTAAATATTCGGAGAGCTTATGAAGCACGTTGATAAAATGGTTCAAGATATTTTGCGGCGAGAAGGCGGATATGTTGACCACCCCAGTGATAGGGGTGGATCTACAAATTACGGGATAACTCAGAAAACATTATCTCAATATTATGGTTATGCGGCAACAACTGAACAAGTAAAATCGCTGCCAATAGATGTGGCTGAAGAAATTTATAAAAGAAACTATTTTTATGGCCCCGGCATCAATACGCTGGTTGAAGATATCCAGCCCTTTATTTTTGACTGCGCAATCAATCACGGACCAAGAACGGCCGTCAAATTTATTCAAAGTGTTTGTAATCAGGCTGGCTACGAACCACAACTTTCAATAGATGGCGCAGTCGGGCCCAATACACGAAGGGCTGCAGAGTGGGCATTGTCTGAAATGGGAGACATATTTTTACAGGCGTTAGTTGAAGAAAGAAAAAACTTTTATTTGATAATCGTTGAATCCCGGCCTTCCCAAAAAGTATTTTTGAAAGGCTGGATGAATCGATTGAAAGAATTTGATACGGAGGTGGCGTGATGGCCTGGTGGAATTTTATTGGTGATATTTTTAAAGGTGGTAAAGATGTTGCCGAAGTCTTTATTGAAAACAAAGAAAATAGAGGCCAGAGAAGTCATGATCGTGAAATGGCTGATATCAGTAGAGATATGGCGTCTTTAAGTCAGTTTTCATCAGAATTTCACGCAAGGCAAAAACGTACCTGGTGGGATTCATTGGTAGATGGTTTGAACCGTTTGCCAAGGCCATTATTAACCATTGCGATACTTAGTTTTTTTGTGCTTGCACCTTTAGATCCTGCCCGGTTTCTTGAAATTGCTAAGGCATACGAACTTATGCCACCTGGATATTGGGCGCTGTTAAGCGTGATCATCGGGTTTTACTTTGGTGGAAGAATGCAGTTAAAGGCACAAGATTTTACTGTTAAGAAAAGTGCCGTAAAGGCGGCAAAGGAACTGATAAGTATCAGAAAGGATTTTCGCCAATTAAATGATGAAATGGAAAGCGATGAGTCGAGAATCTATGAAATTGAAAGAATGAACTCTCCGCGCACTGTTACTAATAAAGTGGTTAAAAAATGGTTAGAAAGTCGCTGAGTTTACTTCGCCGTATTCAGTAGTGTTCCGCCAATTCAGGTTGAGCGCTCAAGCTCTTCAATTAACTGATATGCCTGCTGTGAATTGTCACCACAGACATCGGAGCAGGCTTTAAAAGTGAAACAAACTTGAGGCCGCTCCGGCTGGCCAAATAGTTTGCACAAATTGTTATCATCCAGCTGAATGCAGCGAATGCCAGCGGGTTTGCCTTGCGGCATATCCGGTATGGGTGAAGAAATGGAGGGGGCGATACAGCAGGCACCACAGCCAAGTCGACACTCCATGAGCTAAGGCGTTTGTTGCTGGGCTGGGCTGGGTGCTGTTCTACCGCCCTGGTTATTACGGTTATTTCTGTTACGGCTATTGCTGGGGGTTGCATCCGTTGACAGGATAGCCTCTTCCAGTGCCCAAAGGCGATCCTGGCCCCACAGAATCAAATCTCCGTATTTAAAACTGGGAACACCCCATAAACCGAGTGCTTCTAAATCTTCGCGGTTGGATTTTGCAATTTCCTGCCAGCTGGTATCGCCAAGGAATTGCCTGGCTTTATTCCAGTCGAGGCCACTTTTCCGAATGATTTTTTTCAAGCCGCCGGGGCGACTGGTGTTCACGCCGTGCGCCCAAATTGCAGTGGTTGCGGCGACAATAAATTCCTTGTCTTTGCCCTCCTGTTGGGCGTACTGGAAAAGTGCCATGCAGTTTTCTACGCCATTACCCAATGGATCACAGATTTTACCAAAGGGGATGCCAAACCTGTTCGCTTCACGCTTGGTATCTTTCACAATGTACATCTTTTTAATTGGGGGGGCGGGTATGCCGCGGGTTACCATGGGCATCACAGGTTTGATGATGACAGGAACCTTGTACATTTCGGCCAGTTTAAACACACGCTCTGCTGCGATGTATGAATAGGGGCTGCGAAATGAGCAGTAAAACTCCAAAGATTGCACTTGTTTGGGGCGTGGTCTGAGGGTATTGTAACTTTGAAGCACATGCTGATACTGCTTTTGGTATTCGGCGATATCACCGGTATCACGGCGAATACCAGGTTTATTCAGGCGTTCTGCCAAGTGTCCTAAACGATCCAGTCCCCAGTACCATTCACCGCCGTAATAAAGCATTGCTGAAGAGTAATGGCCACGGCTTAGCAGTTGTTCTTTAGCGTCTTTCAGTTTACGGGTGGCTTGTGATTCCGGTAGCATCCCGTAGCGTTTCAGGCAGCTTTCAAAGGTGGTGGTGCTGTTCCCCCAAAGGGCGCCGGTTACTTCACTTGCCATATGCAGCAGTTTGGGGCGGCTGGCGTGTTTCAGTAGAATAGCGCTGGCTTTCAGGGCATCAGCTTTGCTGGGCTGGCGGGCGCTTTCATTGAAGCTCAGGCCGTGAAATCTTGCCAGTCGTTTGGCATCGGCCAGTGCATAATCGCGGCGTTTTTCTGGTTCAGGGTTAAGCGCTGTGGGCAAATCGAGAACAAACTGAATATCCAGTTTAACCTTAAAATCTTCCAGAAAACGGGGGATCGCCTGAAGCAATAAAAAAGAATAAGGGTCGTCTACCCGATGATAGAATACCACGGTATCCTTCGCGACAAATAAGCGGCGGTTAATTTCAAACCAGCTTCGGCGCAGGTTGCGTATGCTGTCGCTGGTGATCATGCTGGCCAGCCATGGCATAATCAATGTTTTCAAACCCATAACTTACAACTGGTTTCCTAAATAAGGTACTAACCAAAAAACGGCAAACCGATTTTAGCCACTCTTGCCTATGTATGGCTAGAATTATGTTGTTATCAGCCTAAGATATGATCAAAAAGGCCAAGTTATACAAGACGTTTGAGGAATACCTTGGAATTGCGTTGAAAATTGTACAGTTTTTGTTTTTGCGCTGGTAATTGATCCGGTTCCGCTGGTTTAAAACCGCGCTCTTGAAACCAGTGCGAAGTTCGAGTGGTCAGCACAAACAACTTCTTAACATTGAGCGTTTGTGCGCGTTTCTCGATATGCTCAAGCAAAGTATCGCCCCTTTTTCCCTGGCGGTAATCAGGGTGAACCGCCACGCAGGCAAGCTCGCCGCTGCTGCTGTTCGCAAAAGGGTATAAAGCAGCACAGCCGATAATGGCATCGCCTCGCTCGATAACGACAAACTGATCAATTTCTGTTTCCAGCAGTTTTCTTGGGCGGCGCACCAGCAGGCCCTCTTCTTCTAACGGTTCAATCAGTTCAAGCAGGCCGCCTACGTCATTAATCGTTGCCTGGCGTACCTTCTCGTAGGATTCGTTCGCCAGCAAAGTGCCGCTGCCATCCAAGGTAAAGAGCTCTTTTAGCAGAGAATCCTGGTTTTCAAAGCTCAGCAAGTGGCAGCGTGCCACCCCTTGCTTGCAGGCACGAACGGCAGCATCCAGGTGGGGCAACGGGTGTTGTTCGTTGGTAAGCAGTGTTTTGGCTTCGGTGGTGGTCAGTTCGCGTATTAATTGGTTATGCTGATCAAATAATCCCTGGGCCTGGTCAAGAATAATCAGTTTATCGGCGTTGATCTGAATAGAGACGGCTTCTGCCACCTCTTCCCAGGCACAGTTAAACAGCTCGCCGGTGGGTGAATAACCCATATGAGAAATCAGGGAGATGCTGTTATGATCCAGCACTTTTTCAATCGCATCGGTATTCACCTTACGCACTTCGCCGGTAAGCTGATAGTCCACGCCATCACGCACTCCATAGGGTCGTGCCGTTAGAAAGTTGCCGGAGATGACTTTAATATCGGCCCCTTGCATGGGGGATTGCGCCAGACCCATCGATAGCGCGGCTTCTATTCGATGGCGCACATAGCCGCAGGCCTGGGTAATGGCAGGCAAGGCAGCATTATCGGAAATACGGCGGCCCTGTGCAAACTGGCTTTGCTGGTGGGTTTCGGCTAGCCTTGCATTAATCTGTGGCCGTGAGCCATGCACCAGAATCAGGCGAATACCCAGGCTGTTTAACAGGGCAATATCGTGAATCAGGTGAATAAAATTTGCGTGTTGCACGGCCTCGCCACCAAAGGCCACCACAAACGTTTTGTTGCGGTGGGCATTGATATAGGGGGCTGCACTGCGAAACCAATCGAGGTTCCGATCCCGCAAGTTTCGATCCGGTTGCAAATCATTATCCATAGGCTTGAACAGTTAAATTGATCTTGTTTGAACCCTGTATTTTAAAAGGTTTGTCAATCAGTTAACAGCCTGGCATTGGCACCTGTGGCGGTAGTGTTTATGGAACAGGTTTTTTCATTCACCAGCCGTAGTAAATAGTGGGGCCCGCCTGCCTTGGGGCCGGTGCCCGAAAAGCCCCGGCCACCAAACGGCTGTACACCCGGGGTGGCAGTGATCATGTTACGATTTACATACACATTACCGACGTTAGCCCGCTGGGCAATATATTCACTGAAAGATTTAATGCGGGTGTGAATGCCCAGGGTCAGGCCAAAACCGGTGCTGTTGATTTGCTGAAGAACATCGTCCACTTGATCGGCACAATAGCTGGCGATATGCAGCACCGGGCCGAACACTTCATCGTAAAGGTTGTCCAGGTGATCAATTTCAATAAGGGTGGGGGGCACATAATAACCCTGCTGTGATTCGCTGGGGAGTGCGCACTGATAAAGGACTTTGTTTATGTGCCTGAAACGATCAATATGCAGGTTTATTTCTCCCTGGGCACGGCTACTGATCACAGGGCCAATATCGGTATCTGCTTTGCTCGGGTCACCTATTTGTAATTCTGCCAGGTGGCCGCAAAGCAGTTCAATGATGGTGTCTTTTATTTCCTGTTGAATAAACACAACCCGCAGAGAAGAGCAGCGCTGGCCGGCGTTATCAAAGGCAGAGGCAGCAATGTCCCGCACCACCTGTTCGGGTAGCGCTGAGCTGTCGACAATCATGGCATTCTGGCCGCCGGTTTCGGCAATAAGCGGAATAATGGGGCCGTTGGTTGCAGCCAGCAGACGATTTATCTGGTTGGCTGATTGCGTGGAGCCGGTAAAGATCACGCCGCCCAAGCGGGGTTCTGTTAACAGTGAGCTTTCAATAACACTGGCCGGTGCAGGCAGATAGTGCAGGGATTCTTTGGGGAACCCTGCTTTATGAAAGAGTTCTATCACTCGCGCCGCAATGAGCGGTGTTGATGTGGAAGGCTTTGCCAGTACGGTATTACCTGCAACCAGGGCTGCTGCTATCTGGCCTGCAAAAATGGCCAAAGGATAGTTCCACGGGCTGATGCATAACATCACGCCTTTACCTTCCATCATCACAAAGTTCTTTTCACCCGTCGGCCCCGTTAAATCGATGGGCTCTGATAGCAGGTTGCGGGCCTGTGATGCGTAGTATCGGCAATAGTCTATGGCTTCTCGCAGTTCATCGTGGGCACTGGTGATGTTTTTTCCGGCTTCGCGAATATTAAGTGCGATAAGATCTGCTGCATTTTCTTCCAGCAGGTTAGCCGCTTTTAGCAACAGCTCAGCCCGTTCGTCGGTGTCGCGGTTTTTCCAATGGCTGAAATGTTTTAAAGCAGCATCGAACGCCTGATGGCAATCGTGTTGACTGGCGGGCACAAAGGTGCCGACTAAATCTGTGCGGTCTGCCGGTGAAAATACCCGGCATAATGATTCATTGGCCAGCGCATTGTCGTTGATATGCAGAGTGTTTTCCAGGCAGGGTTTCAACTGGTTTTTTAAAGTATTAAGCGTGTCGCTGGATTCCAGGTTTAACCCTTGCGAATTTCGCCGAGCGGGGCTGAACAGCTTGCCGGGTTTTGGAATGCTGATGTTTCTTAGCCGTTCAAAGCTTTTCAATTTACTGATAGGTGAGGCCAGTAAGCGTTCGTTTTCGGCATTTTGATTCAGTAACCGCACAAAAGAAGTGTTGGCGCCGTTTTCCAGCAATCGTCTTACTAAATAAGGCATTACTTCTTTGTGGTGGCCCACAGGTGCATAAATCCGGCAGCGAATATCTTCATGATTTTTCAGCAAATGATCATAAAGCGCATCACCCATGCCATGTAAACGTTGCAATTCATAATTGCTGAAATCATGCTGTTGTGACATCGACAATATACTGGCAATGGTATGGGCATTATGGGTAGCAAATTGAGGCAATAGGAAATGCTTTTCGGTAATAAGTTTTTGTGCGCACACCAGGTAGGATAAATCGGCGGCAGCTTTAAAAGTATAAACGGGGTAATCGTTCAGGCCCAGTTGTTGAGCGCGTTTAATTTCTGAATCCCAATAAGCGCCTTTCACAAGCCGTACAGGAATTTGGCAATGAATACTTTTTCCCAGTGTAATCAACCAGTCCAGAACGGGTAAAGCGCGTTTTTGATACGCCTGCACCGTTAGCCCCAGTTTACCCCAATGGCGGAAGGGTTCACTGCCAATAATATCGGCGAAGATTTTTAATTGTGGTTCTAAACGCCAGGATTCTTCGGCATCCAGTGTAATGGGAATATCCTGTTTATGGGCACTGGTTAAAAGTGTTAACAGGTTTTCTTTAAGCTGCTTTAAACCCTGGGGCTGTTTCAATTCAAAGCGGGGGTGAAGTGCCGACAGTTTAATAGATAGTGCGGCAGTGTCTGCTGTTTTTTTTCCTGCAATTATTTTCCCTGAAACAGCGTTATATTGTTCCGCAATGCCGCTAATGGCACTTTGATAGGCATCCATATAATGGCTGACATTCTGTTGGCAAATAGCGGCCTCGCCGAGCATGCCATAGGCATGCTGATAACCTTTTTCAATATCGGCACCACTATTGGCAATCGCTTCGCAAATCGTTTCACCACCAATAAATTGTCGGCTGAGTATCAACATCGCCTGCTTGATGGCCGATAGCGCCAATGGTTCGCCAAGTCTTCGTACCAGATTTTTCACCTGATCACTAAACCAGGCAGCTCCCCTTGCTTCAGCGCTGTCTTTAAAAAATTTACCGGTAAATGATAATGCCCGAGTGTAAAAATTCACCCAGAAGGTATCGCTTTGGCCTATATGGTCGCCCCAGTTAGCATTCCCGAGTTTATCTTTTACAAAGCGTTCAGCCGTTGGCGTATCGGGGATTCTCAGCAGCGCCTCAGCCAGGCTCATTAAAATAACGCCTTCTTTATTATCCAGCCCATATTCGCCAAGAAAAGTTTCAACGCGTACCCCGCCTTTGTGACTGCGAATACCTTGAATAAGATCATTGCCGTAGGCAAGCACCTGATCCTGCTGCTGTTGATCCGGCTGATAGAGAGACAGCAGCTCAGCGACTGCTTCCTCCTCATCGCGGAGATAGTTTTTTAAAATGCCTTTGTTAAAAGGAAACTCTCCAGCAGCATAAAACGGCGATTTAACTTCAAAAGCCTTTGCCATGGGTGGGTACCTGTTTGTTGCTGGTTCATTAGTAAGCTGTAGTTAGCAGCCTGTTAGGCGTAGGGGTTACTATTCAGTCTGGCCCATGGTGGCAAATGCGTCTAATTCCAAATGGCACTAAAAAAGCTAACTATGTGGTTTATTAAAGAATTTTCATGAATTGCTATCTCAAGTTTGGCATATTTGGGCCTGATCAGGCTAAACTGAACAAAATGAGCTGTTATACGCATTAGTCACTTACGCCAAAAGCTCAGCAGCCAGCTCCACGAATTAAACAGCTTACTTTGTGACATTAATAACAAGGGTTTTTTGTGAAAATCTCAGCGAACCGAGCCAATTTTCCTTTATCGAATACAATGATAGATCTGCGCTGGGCGTTGGATGCCTTGATGGAAGATGGTCGCATCAGTGAGCGGGATGCTAATTTTGTGGCCACCAGCCGCCGTGATAAAGAAGAGCTGCTGTGGAACCCTTTACAGTTTATTGCGAAATTTCAACTGCAGGATCAGCAGGATGAAAACCACTCCTTGAATCTTGGCCGCCTGACAGATTGGCTGGGCAAAAAAGCCAATCAACAGGTATTCCATATTGATCCTTTAAAAGTGGATGTGGATGCTGTTACCGATGTTATGTCGTTTAACTATGCCGAGCGCCATCAGATTCTGGCGGTTAAAGTAACCAAAGATGAAGTGACCGTGGCCAGTGCGCAGCCTTTTTATAGCGATTGGGTTAACGGTTTGGAGCAAACCCAGGGTGGAAAAACCATTCGGCGGGTGGTGGCAGATCCGGCAGATATCCAGCGTTATACCGTGGAGTTTTACAATCTTGCCCGGTCGGTGAGTGGCGCAACCAGCAAAGGTGGCCAGAGCCTTTCCGGCGTGACTAACTTTGAACAGCTGCTGCAACTGGGTGAACTTAAATCCCCCGATGCCAACGATCAGCACATTGTGAATATCGTTGACTGGCTGTTGCAGTATGCTTTTGATCAGCGAGCCAGTGATATTCACCTGGAACCACGCCGGGATACGGCCTATGTACGTTTTCGAATTGATGGTGTGCTGCACGATGTCTATGAACTGCCCAGTGTGGTAATGGCGGCGGTGGTCAGTCGCATAAAAATACTGGGTCGAATGGATGTGGCGGAAAAGCGTCGCCCCCAGGATGGCCGTTTAAAAACGAAAAGTGTTGAAGGCAACGAGGTGGAACTACGCCTGTCGACTTTGCCAACAGCTTTTGGTGAAAAAATGGTCATGCGGGTATTTGACCCTGATGTATTGGTGCGCTCCCCTGCCGATATGGGGCTGGCGAATGAAGATTATGCCCGCTGGCAGGAAATGGTGACTCAGCCCAATGGTATTGTACTGGTGACCGGCCCCACCGGATCGGGTAAAACCACTACGCTTTATTCCACGTTAAAACAGCTGGCAACCCGCGAAGTAAACGTGTGCACCATTGAAGACCCCATTGAAATGGTTGAGCCGCAGTTCAATCAAATGCAGGTGGTGGATAATCTCGAACTGGGATTTGTTGATGGTGTCAAAGCCTTGTTACGTCAGGATCCGGATATCATTATGGTAGGCGAGATTCGTGATCTGGGTACTGCCAACATGGCGATTCAGGCAGCGTTGACCGGCCACTTGGTAATATCAACGTTACATACCAATGACGCCCCCACAGCGATTACGCGGTTGATGGATCTAGGGGTGCCGCCCTACCTGATTGGTGCCACCCTGTTAGGGGTTATGGCGCAGCGCCTGGTGAGAACTCTGTGCCCCCATTGCAAGCGCGACAGTTATATTGATCCGGATGTATGGGAAACGTTGATTGCACCCTGGAAAAGCAAGGTGCCGGAAAAGGTGAAAATGCCGGTAGGTTGCCTGGAGTGTCGTAAAACAGGTTATCTTGGGCGTATCGGTATCTACGAAATCATGCCTTTTTCTCAGGAAATAAAAGATATG